>ENA-UOVV01000948-UOVV01000948.1-compost-metagenome-genome-assembly--contig:-NODE-948-length-26907-cov-16.418889_pt1 | contig 26907 bp, 23 predicted proteins | sample MGYA00238155_ERZ761577 | MGnify/ENA primary metagenome ERZ761577 (study PRJEB28898, sample SAMN06268775) | compost metagenome | isolation source: Emeryville, CA | place: USA:Emeryville, CA | collected... | reverse complement strand
TTCAACTGCTAATTTAAACATTTATGCAGTTGTCCAGTATTTGGGTAGTATGATAAGTTCATCTACTTCCTTATCGTTAAACAATTTAACCGCATTAATGGGATCGCCTACATATTTATAATCTTTAAACTTTACGGATTTATACAAACCTCCCTTATGCATCATTAAAACCGGGATGACCCTGATTCTTCTCATTAATATAGGGTTAGATAGTTCTCAAATAATTTCATGCCAAAACGATGGCTTTTTTCCGGATGGAACTGCACGCCAAGGATATTTTCATGCTCAATCCCGACCGCAAATTCATATCCGTACATGGCAGTAGCCAGTACGTCGGAAGGATTTTCCAATTGTAAATGAAAAGAATGTACGAAATAAAACCTTGGATGGTCGTGCATGCCTGAAAGCAATCCCTCTGATTTATAATTATGCAAATCAGTCCACCCCATATGCGGGATTTTCTCCTCTTCCGACAGCCTGGAGCGGTCAAACTGAACTGTCCTCCCTTTTACCCAACCCAGTCCCGGTGCGCTTCCCTCATCGCTTCCTTCTGTCAATAATTGCACACCCAGACAAATTCCAAGAATGGGTTTCTTTTTAACCAATACTTCTTCATTCAACACTTCTACCAACCCCGATTCGTTCAGCTTTTGCATTCCGTAATCAAAATGGCCTACTCCGGGGAGGATAAGTTTATCGGCATTCCGGATATCTTCCGGCGATTTCGAAATTTTGGATGCGTACCCGATTTTCCGGAGCATGTTGACGATGGATGTAAGGTTACCGGCTCCGTAATCGATAATGGTGATATTTGGATGAGTATTCACAAGATTAAGCGTATAAATTTTTTAAATCCTCCAGTATTTTCTCTATTGAAAAGAAAGATTCAATAATGAAAGCATTCCCTGAAAATAAACTAAAATCAATGGCGGAGGGGTTTTTCAGCTTTTCTTTATTTAAAAATTTCACTCCGAGATCATTGAAAGTTCGGTATATTGTATTTTCCGGGTGAAGAATGGTTCCTCTTCCCAGAAACAATGAAGCTATGATATTTCCAGCTGCCTGTTGTCTTTTATGATTCATCCACACAATTCCGCAAGAATTCATCAAATCATGATATTTGTCAAGGTTCAAATATTCACGAACAGGAACAAATTTTTCTTTAAATAATTCTTCACCGTATTTCATTACCTGAGCGGCATAACGGTCATTCCCATACGACAAAGGAACAATAATGCTTCCCGGGTATCCGATTTCTTTTAAATAGTTTAAAGCGTCAAAATGATTATTAGTATCCGTTGCTGAATTGCCCAGAAACAGTCGTAATGGATCTGGAGCTTTGGGTACCAGTCGCGAAAAATCCATTTGTTCAAATGTAAAATAGGAATAAGATTTCCAGACCAATTCCGGATGTACTTCCTTAACTAGCTCATAATCATATTTTACCCATGTAGCGCAAGTATCGACTGATTTTATAAAGGACCTGGTTAATGCACTCTTCTTATAATTATTTCTTAAAGACTTGATTTTAGATAGACTTCTCTTAAGAAATCCGGCAGACGCATTTTGGAGTTCAACTTTTTTTTTCCATGATAAAGGCAGATACCATCTTTTAATATCGGATGTAAAAGAATATCCATCGCCACCCCAGAAAACCCAAATGATTTCACCGTGTTTATGAAGGTATTTGAAAAAATCTTCCAGGCGGTTGATAAAAAAACTATGAAGGATTATCTTTTTGTACTTACCTGCTAATTGAGCATGGATTGGAATAGTATTTTTATTCCATTCCAACCTGTTACCTTTTGGATGGGCAGATTGAAAAGGCGTTTCAATATTGCTACTTATGATCCAATAATCTGAAAGTTCAGGAAAAACTTTTTCACTTTGCTGAATGAAATAATCAACAAAAAAGTTTTCATCGTTCATAATATGCAGAATCTTATCTCCTTTTTGCATAAATCCTGTTTTTAATTACCAGAAAGCCTTTGCTCTTGAACTTCTTCAGTGCCCAGATAAACAGAATTATTCCAACTATTACTGCTGGAATATTTAGACCAAGAAATTTAAGGCTTAAAATATCCAAATTGAATTGAAAGGAATTATATACTAATCCTAAAACTGCAATGAATATTAATGAAGCCAGAAATTCCGGAACCAGTGTTTTCAAAAATTCAGCCAAACCTTTGTTTAAAATTTTTGCCACGTAATGTGATTCTATCAGAAAAGCAAAGACAGAAGACCAAACATAACCCCATACCATACCGATTAACCCATCAACATAAATACCCAACACTATTCCCAGTATCATTAAAGGTCGTGTAACTAACCCAACTTTAAACATCAATACGGTTTTTCCGGTTGCATAATAAACAGAGCCGGTTAATGAACCTATCGCCTGTGCAGCTCCTAAACCGCATAAAATTTGAAATATAGGAACAGCTGCACTCCACTGGTCACCATAAATTATGTAAATAACCTCGTTGGCGTACACTCCCAGAATTATCATCATGGGGAAACTGATAATGGCCACACAGGAAACTAGTTTACTGTATTGATCCCATAAATATTCCTTATCATCCTGAATAAGAGAAAAAGAAGGAAACATTACCCGCGATAAAGTATTGGATATTTGACGCACCGGCATCAGCATCAAACTGTAAGCACGATTATAAATACCAAGAGAATTTGCTCCTATTAATTTCGCAATGAGAATGCTGTCGATATTTCGTACCCAATAATTAATAGAACTGTCTGCCAGAACAGGTAAAGAAAATTTAAGGTGAGGTTTTAGAATATAAAAATCAAAAATAAAACCCGGAAACCATTTTACCATTCTGAAACTGATGATCAAACCTGCCATACTGGTGGTCAGCGTTTGTCCAATTAAAGCCCAGACACCATAGCCATAATAAGCCATTACGATTCCCACTATTCCCCCCAACAATACTGTTCCCAGATTTCTGTAAAAATAGCTTTTGAAATCCAGCGCTTTCATGATAAGGGAATCTGGAACTATTGCAAGGGAAGTTACCAGGAAGTTTAATGACATTACCTGCATCAACGGAGTAAGTTGAGGTTCTTCAAAAAACCGGGATAAAAGCGGAGAGCAAAAAAATAGAATAATGCTCAGGGCTAAGCCCAATCCTGCATTTACCCAAAAGATGGTTGATTTCTCTACCTCAGTAAGGCCCTGTTTCTGAATAATACTAGACCCCAGACCGATGTCTTTTAAAACCTGTAAAAACCCGGTTGCCACAAATACCATTCCCAGCAAACCGAACTCTGCCGGAGTAAGTAACCTCGAAAGAATAGCTGAAACCAGAAGGGTTACAATCTGGCGAACGACCTGGTCAATTACAGACCACTTTATCCCTTTACCCATTTTTGATGAATACTCAGTCAACTACAGAACTTTTAAAATTTCCCTGATGATTCTTTCCTGGTCCTTTTCCGTTAATTCAAAATACAATGGGAGCCTTACAAGGCAATCTGAATAATGGTCACTCCATTTCAACTCTTCCCCTCTATATTTTGGAGCGTAAAATTCACTCTTATGAAGGCTAAGGTAATGAAACACTGCCCATATTCCCTGAGATTTTAAATGATCCAACAGCTTAGTTCTTTGTTCAAGGTTTTGACATACTAGATAAAACATGTGGGCATTGTTGGAGGATCCCTCAATAAACCTGGGGAATGCAATACCTTTTTTACTCAATGGTTCATATAAGCCATCCCAATACCTTTGCCATAGATATTTCCGTTTTTCCTGAATTTCATCCAAATGTTCCAATTGGGCATAAAGGAAAGCAGAAATAATTTCAGAAGGAAGGAAAGAAGAACCTATATCTATCCATCCGTATTTATTTACTTCTCCCCTGAAAAATGCAGATCTGTTAGTTCCTTTTTCTCTAATGATTTCAGACCTTTTTATGAACCTTTCGTCATTCACTGTAAGCATTCCACCCTCGCCTGAAATAATATTCTTTGTTTCATGGAATGAGAAAGCAGCCAGGTGCCCGATACTTCCCAATGGTTTTCCATAATAATATGAATCAATTGCCTGCGCAGCATCTTCAACTACAAAAAGATTATACTTTTCAGCAAGCGCCATAATCTTATTCATATCACAGGCAATCCCCGCGTAATGAACCGGTACTATGGCTTTAGTTTTCGGAGTAATTAATTTTTCAATACCCTCAGCATCAATATTTGGATTAAATCCTGTGCTGTCAGCAAAAATAATATTAGCACCCCTTAAAGCAAATGCATTTGCTGTGGAAACGAATGTATATGATGGTATTATTACTTCATCGCCGGGCTGGATATCGATTAATATAGCTGCCATTTCCAACGCATCTGTGCAGGATGTTGTTAAAAGGCATTTTTTAAACCCAAATCTGTCTTCAAAATATTTATGGCATTTTTTGGTATAAATACCATCTCCGGAAATTTTTCCGGACCGTACTGCTTCTTCTATGTAAGCAGTTTCGTTACCTGTGAGATATGGTTTGTTAAATGGTATATTCATGATTTTTTAAATTCAGCGGGTATTCCAACATATAATCCCGGAGTATCTAAATTATTTATTACAACTGCTCCGGCTCCTGTCCTTACCTGAGATTTGATATTAATATTATCAATCACCACAGTACCTATTCCTAGATTTACCAAAGGTTCGACCTTTACAAAACCTGCAACATTTACTGCCGGTGAAAGAAAACAATGGCTGCCAATTTCAGAATCGTGCGCGATTACACAACCGGCGTTCAGTAAGACATTATTACCAATCCTGCAATTCATATCCAAAGTACATCCGGGATAAATCACAACCCCTTCACCCAAAATACAGGAAGGATCAACGTAAGAAGAAGAATGTATAAGATTGGCAAAAGGAATTTTTCTGTAAAACCTTTCAAATATCCGGCTGCGAAACTGTAAATGTTTATATCCGATTGCTACCAGCAAGCAGTCGAATTTTCCTTTCTTAAAAGCTTCTTCTATATCATCGGTTTTTCCGAGAATTGAATGGCCGTGTTTAATATTACCCGGAGTTTCGAAATCATCAAAAAAACCTGCAATCTCAAAATTACCGTCAAATTTTGCATGATATGCAATCTGAAATCCCAAATCTCCTGAACCTATTATCGCTAGTTTCTTCATATAAATTTAAATACTTCCCTTAAGTTTGAAATTCTGTTTAAATTACTATCGGGATATAAATTAATTCTGTCTATTAATACAGCCTTTATGCCAAGTTTTCTGGCAGGTAGAATATCCAGCTTCACAGAATCACCCACATATAAAATTTCTTCCGGTTTTAAATATGAATGTTCCAGTATGAGATTGAAAAACCCGGGATCTGGTTTTCTCTTCCCCTGCAGTTGTGAGCCCAAAACCCATTTAAATTCCACGGAGAAAAATTCTTTAAGTTTTTGGGGTAAGGAATCATCCCAGTTAGAAAGTATACCTATTGGTAATTTTACTTCTTCCAACACCTTGGTATCATCAAAAGGTTTCCAGGGAAGATATGTACAGGATTGAAAAATATGTGAAACAATTTCTTCATCCGGAGTAATTCCTAATGAAATCAGTAGTTCTCGGTTGAACTCATTATAAAATTCTCTTGAGGTTTTATCCGGGAAAGTAACGACTTCGGATAACAGTCTGTGCCTCCTGATTAATTCTCCCTCATTCACTCTTATTCCAAATTCCTTTAAGGAAAGCAGAATCCGGGTATAAAGGTCCGGTTTATTCAAAAGTGTATTGGCAACATCAAAAAATACAGCCGAAATCATTTTACCGAATATAAAATTTGTCGTTTTTGTTCTTTATTTCATTCAGGCTAATATCCGGATATATAATATCCAGGATTACTCTTAACGCAGATCCTTTTCTGATATTTGGCAGTTCAGGCTCTTCGTTAAAAAAATTTTCCTGAACAGTAAAAGCCACGTCATTAAATCCAAACTGAGAGCGCAGTGAATTTGTTCCGGATATTCTGCAATTTATTTCAAAAGGGATAATACCCTTGGATGTCACTTTAGATTGCACGTTGCAGGAACCCCTGAAGGGATATTTTTCAATCATCTTCAGGATAAGTGCTATCATTTCTTCATCATAATCAAACACTACTTCAGCTTGTGCTGTATTTCCTAATTCCAATTCTCTCTGAAATGTAATCAGGCCATGCAAATGCCCAGTTCTCTTAACATAAAAAGTGGTGGTAATTTCAGGGCCTTCCAGGAATTCCTGAACAACATAAGAATCATCAAAATCTTTTGGTTTTTCAGGATTGACGAAAATGTTGCGGGAGCCTCTGCCTTCACGGGGTTTAACTATTGTATTTACAAACTCATTATTATATTCAGAAGGCAACAAAGATTTGGCAAAGGGTATGTTGTATTTGGAAAATGCCTGATAATTTTTATACTTGTCTAAACAAAACTCCGTTACTTCCTTAGGCGACGCCGCCACTACAGTACCGAGTTTATCGGCTGCCCCGGCAAGATAATAAGCCTCATAATCTGTTGAAGGAATAATCAAACCTATATTCTCCTTTTCTACTATTTCCTTAACAGCATCAATATACCCAGGTTCATAAGAATATGGAACTTTATATACCTTATCGCACAAATAATTCCCTGCACTTACAGCAGATATATTGATACCTATTAAAGGAATATCCAAATTTAATTCAGCAATATTCCTTAAAATCCCCTGCCCTACTACTCCTCCTATTCCTGTAATCATTATTGTTTTCTGACTCATAACATCTCTTGTATTGTATCAAATATTCCGAAAGAAGGTGTAAACCCTATTTCATAATATTCTTTCGATGAATTAAAAAAAAATGAGGGGCTATTATCATCTCCCTGATAATTTATTTTAGCACCTGTTTTATCGCCAATAAATTTTGCAATTTCATTATTGCTATGCGAATTATTCCCTACTCCCAGGCAAATTATATTTTTACTCTTTTCTGAAAGGTTAATTGCCAGCTTTGCCGCATCCCTCACATCGATGTAATTCTGTTTTCTCTCCCCCTTACCATAAAGCGTAATTTCCTTTTTAGTAAAGGCAGATTCAATCATCTTGGGAATTAATGAAACCGGCTTCATGCCTCGTCCTATAATTGAAGTATACCGAATAATAGAAAAATCAGGATGATTTCTTACCACCAACTCTCCACCGAGTTTTGACATGCCGTATAGGTCGGGATTATTGAAGGGAGAATGAATTGTCAAAGGATTTTCTATAGGTTGTCCATATACGGATACGGAGGATGCATACACAAATCTCGACTTAGGGTAGGCATTAGACAACCTAGCAGTAAGTTCAACATTGGTGGAATAAAATTCCGGATTAGGCGTATTATAATTTCCATAAGGAATAAAAGCAGCCAAATGGAAAATTATATCAAAATGATCTTCATTTATTATAAGTTCTTCAACATTTCTGTATATTCTTGCCTTCTCCTCCGGAATTCCGGTTGCTTTCCTGCTTAACCCAACAATTTTATTTTCCACGGAAGAGATTTGTTTGAAAATTTCATTTCCGAGAAACCCACTTATCCCTGTAATCAGAATTGACTTATCCATTATAATTCTTCTATAACCGGAATATTGATTTCGAATATATTCTCCTTCCATTCAGCAGTTCCTACATCCATCCAGGGTTTTGCTTTTTGTTTCTTTAAAAAATCCTTTTCCCATTTTACTGGAGTATCAATTTTCTTCACCAAAACATGGAAAACAAATTCCTCAGGATGGCGATTATTTTTTTTTGACCAAAATGCCGTAAAATCTCTTATTCCATTTTCAAGAACTTCCTGATTAACCTCAGGAGAATTTACCCTGAATGACCATTTTGCCCAAACAAAGGAATACAAATACCTTCCCACATGACCACTTTCTCTTATAATTGGGAGCCATAGCAGCTCACCGGTATTTTTATCCTCTGCTTGTATGCCAATGATATGATTATATCCATCAAAATGACCATCTGTAAATACATCGTGGGGAGTAATTCCCAAAAATCTTTTACTAAATTTCCCTATCGGATAAGAAAACTTTTGAATTATTTTCTCAGCCACAGAGTCTTTGAAGCTAATTTTTGATTTGAGGTCATTTATTAATTGAGAATTATAGGTGACATTTAACTGCAAAAGAAAAAGTATAGCCAAACCGATATATATTGATCTGGTTTTTAGTTGCCCTAATGTTAAATTCCTTGCTACCTTTATCAAATCAGAATTTACCTTAGGCACAGGTGGTGGAGTATACCCACAATTTTCCTCGGTGCATCTTTCAACATACCTGTTGGTAGCAATCCGATTATAGAAATATCTTCCTGCATGATATATTCCCGGTATGAATAATGATAATCCCGGGAGCAATAAAACAGGGATGTTTAAAAATATTTTTCTGTAAGTATCAATTCCTTTATAAATTTTTCCGGAAGGTGTTAATGAATAAATGTTTAATAATAAATCGTTTCTGTCTATATCTTTCAACGCCTTATTTTCGAATCCTGAAGATTGTAACCCTTCAAAACGAACAGCATTTAAAAAATCAATACTTGAAACAATAATTTTAGTTCTACAACACAAGGGGCATTCCTCATCATAAAAAACAGTAATCCTGGGATTTTTTAATTTAATCTTCCGCCCAATACACCACCAAAAATTAAAGGGAATCATGAGCAAATACAGGCAAATCATTCCCAGTCCAAACCAAGGAATAGGATATACCAGAAATATACCAACATGAAGCCCTATACCAATTATTAATAATGGAACTCTCCATTTTTTCCTATAAAACGTAAATAAAAAAATTAGTTCAAAAGCCAGTGTAAGATAACCTAAGAAAATGGATAGCCATTTCAAGTTCAATATTGATGTGGCGTCGAAGTGGGTTGTTTGCGGAAGAGAAGAAGGCAACCACATCCCCAGGCCTTTCAACCAGATCTGGGAAGCGAACTTATGAAATACCGAGTCAAAATAAACAAAACCAATTCCTAAAAGAACCGGTATATAATAGTTTAAAACCGAAACATCTTTTAATGGTGTATATGTATATCGGGAATTAGAATATTTTAGTTTTTCAATTATCCTGTCGACTGAATATATTTTTCCACTGTCCAGGAATATCATTAAAAAACCTATGCCCATATATACATAATGCATATGGTATTCATAGGTTTTCATTGTTGCAATAAATACTATGGAAAAAAGATAACTGATAAGAGCGGCGGTTCTGGTTTTAAAACCGATAATTACACAGACGATGGCAAACATCCATGCTAATAAGCCGGAAGAAAAATCTACATCCGCTGGTACCAGATATGGTATTTTATCAAAAAGTAAATGCCTGTAGTAATATATTTGAATTACCTCACATAAGAAAACACTGTAGAACGCTATTCTAAAAATTGCAAGGCCTGTTGCATCAACTTTCTTCTCATATAGTTTTTCAAGGAGTGAATACAATTTTTTCATTTAACCAATAAAGGAATTATTCAAAAGGATTATTTCTTAAGTTTTTGTAACCAAGAAGTTTTCTTAGATTCATCTTCATAATAACCTCCTTCCTTAGCTAACCCATACCCGTACCCATATCCATACCTTCCTCCTCCATATCCGTAATATCCCTGGGCGCCTTTTGATTTTGCATCATTCACCACAATACCCATTGACGGAAGTTTTTTCTGCTTATACAAATCATCTATGAAATTCAACTGGGCTTTGTAGGTATATCGCTGGCGAACGATATACAAAGTGGTATAGGCAAAGCGCCCTAGTGAAAGTGCATCGCTCACCAGCCCCACCGGTGCGGTATCCACCACTACTACTTCAAAATTTTCTTTCAGCCACTGGAAGAGTTTATCTATTTTTTTATTCAGCAATAACTCCGCCGGATTGGGTGGAACAGGCCCGCATGGGATGACATATAAAGACTCAAACCCCGGAACCAGTTGTGGCAAATCCTCCAGCGTTGCTCCTCCCACCAGGTAATTGGTAATTCCCTGAGATTTATCCAGTCCGAGGCTGTCAATTACTTTTGGTTTCCTTAAGTCGAATTCCAGAATCACCACTTTTTTACCGGTAACGGCATAAGCTGCCGCCAGGTTGGTAGAGATATAGGATTTTCCTTCTCCACTGAAGGAAGAGGTAACCATAATCACCGGTTTTCTTTCTTCGAGGTTGCCCAGGACAAAACCGAGGTTCGACCTTAGTATCCTGATTTGTTCGGCTATTACTGAACGTGACCTTTCGGGGAACAACATCACCTGCGTTTCTTCGCTATGGCCAATTTCTCCCAAAATGGGGGTATCGGTAGCGCGGGTAATATCATTACGGGTGATGACTTTATCGTTAAACAGGTCGAGCACGAAAATGATGATGATAGGCAGCAATAAACCTGCTACAAATCCGATTCCGTAAATCCTTAATGGAATCGGCTTCACCAATGCGGGGATTGGCCTTGCCTTATCAATGATTCTGGAATTGGAAATTGTAGAAGCTTCCGCAATGGCTGCTTCTTCTTTTTTCTGCAGGAGGTATAAATACAGGCTTTGCTTGATTTCCTGCTGCCGCATGATTTCATTGGCTTCGCGCTGCTTGCGGGGAACGGAACTGATTTGTCCGCGTATGGCCTGCTGCTGTATGTTGAAGGCATCGATGGCGCTTTTGTATACGGTGCGTATGTTTACCAGGTTATCCAGCATCCTCAGCCTGGAGTCTTCAATTTGCTTTTCGATATTCAGCACCACTGGGTTGGTAGGAGTAGCACCGGTTTGCAATTGCCTTTCCCTTTCCGCTACCAGGCTGTTGTACCCCTCCATCAGCTGGATCAGCGTGGGGTCGGTAAGGCCCAGTGTGGAAGGTACCAGGTTCAGTTTGTTTTGCGGATTGCGCAGATAGTTTTCCAGCAGCTCGGTAATCTGCATTTGTATTTCCTGCTCGCGGATCCTTCTTTCCAGTTCCGACATATTGCTGAACTGGGTTTGCGTTTGCGTTTCTATATCAATGTATTCCCTTCTGGTACGGAAATTTTGAAAATTATATTCCACGCTGTCAAGCTGTTGCTCCACCACTCCCAGCCTGTCGTCAATAAAAGCAATGATTCTTTTGTTGATTTCATTTTTATCTTCGATGGTGGCATCGCTGTATTCCTGCATTAAGGTGTTGAGGATATCGGCACCCTGGCGTGGATTGATGGTGGTAAAAGTAAGCCCCAGCAAGTTGGCCTGATCGTTGGTGGGGGCAACGCTCAGGTTTTTCATATACATTTCCGCAGCATCGGAAGTGTTGCGGTAAACAACGAAAAACTCTTTGAAGTTGAGGTTATCGTAAGAAGAGGGTTGTTTCACCAGCTTCACTATGGCAGAAGGCAACTCTATTGGCTGGCCGAAGTAGTAAGTTTCGGATCCTTCATTTAAACGGAAAGCATTATCTCCTGTTAAGGTAATGTTCAGTGTAAAGTTGGCATTGGAATCTGAAAGGTTTACGAATTCCAGGGAAAACGGAGCGTCTTTATATACACTGGAATTTTTCAGATTGCCCTTTACATAATAATCTTTTTGGAGCCCCAGCCTGTTTACCACACGCTCCATCATGGCGCGCGATTTCAGGATTTCAATTTCGTTTTGCTTGTTTACGCTCGACTGAAATAAGGCGATATCGGAAAAGAAATCTTCTCCACCGCCCCCACGTCCCGAATTATCGGAGCGAATGAGCATGGTACTTTTTACTGAATATACAGGAGTACTGTATCTGAGGTACAGCCATGCACAGGTGAGCCCTATCAGTATGGTGATGATAAACAACCAGTAATAGTGCAGGTATTTCAGCAATTGCTCTTTAATATTTACTCCCTGATTTTGTTGCTCTATTATTGGTTTTACCTGAATGTTCTGCTCGTTGTTCATTAATATGAAAATTTCCTGATATTAAAAACGGGTGGCCAGGGTAATGATTAAACTGATGGCAGACAATGCGCCGGTTACCAGCGACAGTGTGCGGAAATTGGTCTGGTCGGCATTCACCACCTTCCTGTTGTTCATTTCCACATACACAATATCATTTTGCCTTAAATAAAAATATGGAGAATTGAAGATATTGCCATCGTTGAGGTTCAGCACCCCCATCTCTCTTTTCCCGTTGAATTCCCTGATTACCTTTACATTATCTCTTCTTCCGAATATGGTCAGGTCGCCGGCCAGCCCTATTACATCCAAAACAGAAACTCTTTCACTGGGTATGGTATAAGAGCCGGGGGCATTTACCTCACCCAGCACGGTAATTTTATAGTTCATCACCCTGATGGTTACCACGGCATCGGCCACATCGCGGCGGATACGGGCGGTAAGGGTATCGGTGAGCGCGGTCTTGCTCATGCCGGCCACCACCATCTTTCCAATAAAAGGGAAATTGATTTCCCCGTTTTCATCCACCAGGTAACCCAGGGCAGGGTTGTCTACCATATTAGCATTTCCCGAAGGATTAGAACTTCCGGCATAAAAATTCTGCTGATTGTACAGCCTCGCACTGGCTTCGTTGGCAGTATGCACCCCAATGTACAGGATGTCGCCTTTTTGGATTTCCGACTGGTAAGTTGGTGAGGATGCGCTTAGCAGGCTGTCTGTCACGCTTTTAAAATAAACAGACTGCTCCGTGATTTCTTTATAAGAAACACAGGAAGTAAAGATGAGGCAGATGGCCAAAAAAGGGAGAAGATAGTTTTTCATTTAAAGAAATTTGAGTTTCGGGCAATGCTCCGCCACCTCAGTCCCATTGTAAAAAATTTAACGGTCTGAGTATCAATAAATTTTATACAACCTCATGTTTTAAGGAAAAAACAGGACCAACAAGGATCATTCCGCTTCCGGAAATGCACCATCCGTTTCCTGTTCCCTTAAACACCGGTTGATTTTGATTATAACAAAAGTACAGAAACGGCAGGGAATTTACGCTTTAAACAGGCAGTAGAGGGAATTAAAAATTAAGATTTTTGCCATATCAAAAAGTTTTAAGGCATATGGCTACCCGCGGGGGTTCCCGACCTTTGGATCTCCAGTGTCAACGTAAACCGCATGCTGTCTTCCACCTTTTTCAAGCCCATCCCGTTGTTAAAGCAGTTAGGAGCCCCGGAAAGGTTTTCAATGGCAATGCTTTTTCTGTGCGGAGGGGTATAAATCTGCAGGATGGGATAGTTTTCCACGGCAAAAAAGCTGATGCTGTATCCTGTAACGGGGTTGCTGAGGATGCATACGGGAGCTTCGTGGTCCGGTTTTTCCAGTAAAAAAGAATTATCAAGACGGATGCCTTTCAGAGATTGCGGGGAAAGGAAGCGGCTGTCTTCGGTAAATTCTCCGTTGGGAACCAGTTTTTCGGTAAATACCAGCATTTTGGAGGTGGCGATTTGCAGAAGGCAATCGTCTATACTGTTGCCAAGAGTAAAATAAGGATGCCATCCGTCGTGCACCGGAATTGGAAAGTTTTCCCGGTTGAAAATGGTGGTACTTACGGTCAACTTATTACCGGGTTGCAATGTATAGGAAACTTCACAGCGATAGCGGAAGGGATAGCCGGGTTCTTCTCCGGCGTAATCGTACCCCAATGTCACAAATGCCCCGGATTCTGTGGTGTAACTTTCCACCACCTCAAAACTTTTGTTATATAAAATTCCGTGGATGGCAGAGCCGTCGGGGAATTTTTTGGAAAATTCATATTCTTTTCCGTTGAAGGAGTACTTTCCGTTTTCTATCCTGCAGGCAAAAGGCGACATCTTCGCACTTTTGTAAGACAGGGAAAAATCTTCCTGCATTTCTTCTTCAGTTTTATAGCTGTCTATCACATTCCACCCGTCTGCAATAAACCCATGCAGCCTTGCGCCATTACCGGTATCAATCCATATTTCTGTCTGGTTGGTATTGTCTTTCAGTTTAATGATGTCCAGTCCGGTTTCCTGTGCGCGTTCAATTGAGAAGTTCATATATAATATGATAAATGTATTGGGATTAAAGGTATAATTTAATTTACGATTTACGATTTTTTACCAATGGGTGATTGGGGAATGGGCGAATGATATGGTACCTACTCAAAGCTGTCATTCTGAGCAAAGCGAAGAATCTCAGGAAACTGACATTTTCAGTGGTTGTTGCTTCGCCGCGCTCGGCAGGACATTCACAGAAACAGCATGACAATTGCAGGAATCAGCATGACAAACAAGAACCAGGAATTGAGTATAAATCATAATTCGTATGTCGTATCCCTTCGCTACGCTCAGGATGACAATTGAAAAATCAGGAATAAGGATTGAAGAATCAGAATTCAATGGTAAATCGTATGTCGTAAGCTTCTCAGGAATTTTTCAATTTTAATTTCAAAAGAATCATTCCTGCTATCAAAGCACCCAATACCACCAACCATACCCGGGTATTCTTATTCTTTATCGCCTCTGTATCTCCGAGTATTGCCAACCCGCCCCAGTAGTAAGGATGGCTGAGGTCGCCATCGTTGTTGTCGAGATACCGGATTTTGGCCCGGCGAAGGGCTTCTGACTTCGTATAACCTTCGGCGAGATATTCGTAGAAATTTACAATGATTTCCGAACTGGTTTTTTCATCTATCTTCCACAAACTCATCACTACAGAGCGGCTGCCGGCATGCATGAAACTGTGGGCCAGCGACATTACCCCTTCGCCATTCCGGAATGCGCCTTTCCCGGTTTCACAGGCCAACAGAACTGCCATATTGGAAGGCAGATCCATTCCGTATATTTCATAAGCATATAAATAACCGTCGTTACCGTTGTCGTTATCCTGACGGGCAAATACCAACCTTGAATGTAACGGGTCGTGGTTGTTGGCCTCCGCATGGGTACCCAGGTGAAGGATATGATACCTTCGGGCTATTTCACGGAATGTATCCTCTCCGGCATCTTCTTCCACAAACAAATCTCCTTTAATATGCCGAAGGATTTCTTTGGCTGCCTGCAAGGAAAAAGGCTGGCTTACCATGGTATAATAATCTTTGTCTTCCAGCAGGCTGTTGCCCATCCTTTGCTTATAGTTTTCTTTCATCCTTTCGGTAAATACCGGCGCAAACAACAGAGCTTTATTGGGTTTGATTGCCGGTTGCGATTGCAGCCTGATACCGCGGGTGGCAGAAAGCTGATAGGTAATTTCAAACTTCCTGATCAGGTAAGGGAGGGTTTGAAAACCGGTACCTTCCTTATCAGTGATCAGCAATTCAAAGTTCAGGTCGTAAATCTCCCTGTCGGGAATGACAATCAGTTTTTTCGCATTCGGATAAATATCCGAAACAGGTTTGATGAAAGCATTGTACAACCTGAATGCCGGTTCCTGAAATTCGTTTATGGATAAACGGTACAGATTGGCAAGTGTGGGAATATCTTTCAATACCGTCAAAGGATGAGCAAATGCCGTAAATCCGTTACGGGAGATTACATATTGATATACCCGTTCTTCGGTAACTTCAAACTCAATCAATATTTCATTTTGCTTAAGCAGTGTATGCTGAATTTCCTCAATTCCATAAGGTTTTAAACTGTAACGTTGAATAAACACAGGATTTCCCGATTTCAAAAGGCTATCCTGGAATTTTTTATATGACTCAAGAGCAGCATTTAATGCTATTAATACAGAATCATTTCTGCCTTCAGCATTCAGTACTTCGGTATTTAACCTGTTGATTTTATCTCTCCAGAATTTATCCCTGCTTCCTGAAGCGTCTGAAGAATTTACCGCATCCACCAGAATGTTGTTGGCTGCCAGTAATAATATCAGCCCCTTGCTTCTTTCAGAATATTCAAACGACCTTCGGATATAATTTTGATCATCAGTAATGGAAGCAAGCTCCCAGCAGGCCTCTAAAGCGGCCTGATACAGATAACCATGTTGCTCACTTAAATGGATAAGCGAAGCCTGCGTACGAAGTGAAGGAATACCGGCCTCGAGATAAGGACTGTAATCATCCGCCAGCTTTATCATCTGCATCAGATAGTCCTGATTTTTCTCCCTTTTATACAATTCCTGAAGGATCATCACACGGGTTTTCAGATAGCTGAGCACGTTAATCTGAAAAGGGAGTTTCATCAGCCAGTTGCCTTCCGGAAATTTGTTTTCCATCAGTAGTTCCAGGAATGTGCTGTCGGAATATTGTTTGGCCTGATGAAAGTTGGCCGACTGATAATAGGCTTCTGCAATTTTATTCCATTGTCCGGCGATACGCATGCTACCGGGTTTGTGAAATTTTCGGTACTTCCGTACAAGATCGTGGTGCAGTTGTATGGCCGGGGAGATTTCACCTTTTTTTGCTTTTGCAGCACCAAGGGTGTTTAAGGTGCTTAAATATATTTCAGTGTGTTGTATGCCCTTCTTCCTGTACCTTTCAATGGCTTTCTGATAAAACCCTTCAGCTTTCGCATAATCGCCTTTATCATAAAACAGGTCGCCATACTGGGTTTCCACGTAAGCCATCTGTATGTCGTTTTGGCTGTCGATTTTTTGCTGAAGGGTATATCCCAGGTTGTAAAGTGAATCTGCTTCGCGGTATTTCTTCCTTTCTCTTTTAACATCGGCAAGGTCGGTAAGGGGGCGGATAATTCCTGCCGATTCTTCTCCCATGCTAAGCTTATTCAGCTCAAGGGCTTTTTCATAATAATATTCGGCCAGGGTATATTCTCCTATGCTTTTATACACCATGGCCAGGTTGTTGAAAGCCAATGCAGGCATTTGCGGATTGCCGCTTACCTTATAGCTGTTCTGCATTATCCGCATGGTTTCGGTGAAATGATACAATGCCCGGTCGTAATCTTTGATGGTTTCATAAATGGTTCCTAGACCACTGTGAATCAACCCAAGGTTGGGATGAGCATCGTTCAGGTGTTGTTCTCCAATGCGCAAAAGGGAAAGCCCGTAATATTCAGCCGAATCATAATTCCCTGCTCCGTGTGCAATAAGGCTGAGAGACTGATACACCCCCATAAGCTGACGGGCATCCTTCCCGAATATGGATTCCTGAATGGCCAATGCCTTGCGCGCATACATGCCCGCAGGTTCAAAATCATCTTGTGTGAGATAATACCAGGAAAGGGAATTGTACAGATTGGCAATAATATTATTGTTTTCCTCTCCGTCGGGAATATGCAAAACGGCTTTATCGTAATACTGCTTTCCCCGGGCAAATCTTGAAGTATTTACCAGAATCTTTCCGGCTTTTTCGAGTATGGCTACCCGTGAAAGATGTTTCCATGGAAGTGATTCACTGATTTTAAGCCCTTGTTCGGTTATTCTCAATGCAGGGTCGCTGCCTTCAGCCGACCAAATAATATCGGCTTTGTGCATATAGGCCATTACCAGGCTGTCGGTGAGCTTTCTTTTTTCATATTCCTTTATAGCCAGGTCAATATATTTTTCAGCTTCTTCATAACGCTGTTCGCGGAAAGCATCAATTGACCTGTCGAAATAGTCGCCCGTTTGAAAAAATAATAATATGGAAATCAGGATATAAATAATACAAGGGTTTGAGATGGTGACGGGGGCGGATAATCGTTCTCAGGATAAAAGGATCAAAAGGAAGTTTTACGATTCAATCTTTCACGAATTTAATCATCTGATGGTTAAATCTGAAATTTATACCTGATAAGCCGGAAGTTCTTTTCCGTATTTTTCCTGCATATGGCGGATAAACGCATCTCTGTTGTCCTTTCTTACAATATTAATCGTGCAACCTCCAAAACCCCCTCCCATCATCCTCGACCCTATTACTCCCGGATAGCTTTGTGCTTCTTTGGCAAGAAAATCCAGTTCCGGGCAACTCACTTCATATTGTTCGCTTAATCCCCAATGGGTAAGGTTCATCAGCCGGCCAAAACTTTTAATATCTTCCTGATTCAACAGTTCGCAACCTTTTTCTACCCTTGCATTTTCCTCAGTCACATATTTACATCTTTTATATACCACCGGATCCATCCGGTTTTTACAGTGGTCAAGCATTTCCATGGTTACATCCCTCAGGCTTCCGGTTTGGGGAAAGCTATGTTTTATTATTTGCATGCCTTCCTCGCATTGCTTTCTTCTGGTATTGTATTCCGAATCTGCAAGAGAATGGTGTACGCCTGAATTCAACAACACCGTGCAGTAATCAGGAAAGTCGAATGGGACATAACTGTACTCCAGTGAACGGCAGTCGAGTTTTAATAAATGTTTTTCTTTCCCGAACAATACCGCATACTGGTCCATTATCCCACATTTCACTCCCGCAAATTCATGCTCGGTTTGTTGGGCAAGCAATGCAATATCTTCTTTGCTAACCGGAAGCTCAAAATATTCCTTCAATGCCAATCCTAATCCGCAACACAAAGCGGCAGAGGAGCTCATTCCCGCACCTGCAGGAATATCGCTGGATATACGGATGGTTATTCCGCCTTTCAAAGAATACCCTTTCCTGACTAACAGTGCAGCATATCCCACAGGATAGGCTTTCCAGCCGTTTACCTCCGGTATATCACCGGGAAGAAATCGGAAACTATCTTTATAATCCGAGGCATACACTGTAATTTCATCCCCTTCACTCCGTTCAATCTCTACCTTCAGAAACTTCCCCGCAGGTGCGGGTAAAACCCAGCCATTGTTATAATCAGTATGCTCACCCAGATAATTTACTCTGCCCGGAACGGTAACGGAAACTTTCTGCATTTGAAAAAAGGAGTTTAGAAAATAAAAGTTAAAGATTAAAAATCAAGAATTAAAAATTGTTTATTTCCCAGGGGGGGATGGGCAAATATCAAAGGAATTACGATTGACGACATACGATTAAGATTTAATTTCCAATTCTTAAATTCCCTATTCTTAATTCTTCGCTCAGAGTGGCAGATGAAGGAGCAGGCCCGGATAAAGGAAAACGGATAGCAGCAGGATTGACGATTTACGATATATGATATCTTGTTTGATTCCTAATTTTCAATTCCCTGTCCCTCATTTTTTAATTGCTGGGCTGATGCGGGACTCTGGGAATTCAACGCAATGGTAATTTTTGAAATGCTGATAATGCCGGTTGGCATTGTTCTGATGGCTATTTAAAAATCAGGAATGGGGAAAAAGGAAGAAAATGCAGGAGATAAATCGAAAATCGTAAACCGTATGTCGTTTGTCGTTTTTTGTTTTGCGGAGAGGGCGGGATTCGAACCCGCGATACGGTTTCCCGTATACACACTTTCCAGGCGTGCCTCTTCAACCACTCGAGCACCTCTCCTTTGGGGTTGCAAAAATAGGGGTTTCTTTTAGCTTGCGAATAATTTTTTCGCATTTATTGTGGTAATTCTCCGGATTTCCTCTACGGTTACCCCTTTTACCCTTGCCAGTTCAGCGGATATATAGCTTAAATAGCAGCTTTCATTGCGTTTCCCACGATAAGGGACCGGGGTTAAATAGGGAGCATCGGTTTCCAGAACCACCTTATCCAGCGGCAGCTCAGCCATCACTTCAGCCAGGCCGGATTTTTTATAGGTAATCACCCCCCCTATACCCATAAAAAAATCCAGGGCCATAATTCTTTTCCCCTGCTCCACCGAACCGGAAAAGCAATGAAAAACACCTTTCAGGGTACCGTCCTGATGTTTTTCGATAAGGTCAATACAATCGTCCATAGCATTCCTGGAATGTATAATGACGGGCAGCCCCCTTTCTTTTGCCCAACGGATCTGCGTTTCAAAAGCGTCTATCTGTTGCGATTTATAGGTGGTATCCCAGTAATAATCCAGTCCGGTTTCTCCTATGCCGTAGAACTTTCTTTTCCCAAGCCATTCTTCCACCACTGCCAGTTCGTCTTTATAATTTTCTTTCACCGAACAGGGATGCAATCCCATCATGGCTTTATATAATTCAGGGTTGGAGTTTTCCAGTTCTAACATGGGCCCATGTTCGGTACTGTCGATAGCAGGAAGGTATATTTCGGTTACTCCGTTCAGCATAGCCCTGTCGGAAACATCAGCAATATCTCCGGCAAAGTCTTTCAAATACAAATGTGCATGCGTATCTACCATGATGTGAAATTAAAATAAATGGCCGAGACGGGGTGCATTGGCCGGGAAATATTCCACCAACAGGAAATTGTATAATAGCGGGAAAGAAAATGGAGAAATCTTTGAAATAACCGGTAAAATGCGGGATTTCCCCTTGCGGTTTTCGTATTAAATATTTTTCTTGTGTAAGTATCCTCTTTAATTACAATCTATGAAAACCATGAAGAACCGAAGCATTATTATTCCTCTGATCATTTTTTCATTCGGATTATTTTTTGCCTGCTCGAAAGACAAGGAAGCCGAAGATATTTCTCCTGAAGAAAAAGAAGCCATCATGGAAGTGGCATTGCAATATCTGATGATGGATTCCAGGATATACGGAGAAGCTTTCAACCTGGGAGAAATCAATATGGCCAGCCGTCCTTCCCTTCCATCGGGATTATCAACACTTAATCCTGGAGGAAACAATACTTACGAACAAAACAACTGCCCATTCATTAACGTGCTTAGCGAAAATGAAACTGAAATGAAACTGGTGGTGGATTATGGTACAGGTTGCGACGGGTTAGACGGTACTTTCAGGTCGGGAAAAATTGAAATTACCTATACGTATAACCGACAAACCCCTTCCCTGAAGATGGAATTAGCTTATACCGATTTTCATTTGGGAGAATATACCATTAACGGCAAATACGCATTAACCCTGGAAGGTGAAAGCAAGCAGCTTTATAGAGGCAACTATTCCATTTCAAAAGAAGGTTTTGCCCCTACCCATTTTGAGATTACCGCGCGCACCGAACGTACCAATACCGGGTTTTCCCATACTGCCGGAGCTTCAGCCACCACTACCCTCAACAATAAAGATTATAAGTGGAAGTATCAATATGAAGAGCCGGGAATTTTAAACTTTGACTGCGAAAACCAGTTTGTATCCGGACGGGTAAAATTCAGTCTGGCTAACGGCCGGAATATTGGCAGCATTGATTTTGGAGATGGAGAATGCGACGGAGTATTTACCGTTACAGTAAACGGAAAATCCGCTGTTGTGGAGTTTCATTGAGGTTGATACATCAGCATTCCTATAAGGCTGCCTTTGGGCGGCCTTTTGTATTGAAAGAAATTAGAAGAAAAACATCATGAAGGGTGGTGGATTTTCGCATGGTGAGGGAAAGGATGGTGAGGATATTTGTAATGCTGCCATTGCGTAGAGGATGGAGACCGGTTGAAATCCGAGGAGAGGAGAACAGACAATCAATAAAGAAGGATAAAAGTCTGGCTGGGGGTGGTAGGCCCCACCCCGAAATTTTCAAGGAGTGATGGTGGTGGGGGAGGGCCCGCCGGGGGAAATACCCTAAACCTGGTGAGGATTTCACCCATTTTTAATGAGGATTTTCTCCTGCCCTAGCCGGGATTTTCTTGCCCTGTTTTTCTTCCTTTTCATCCTTTTTTCTATTGAACCACTCTGTACCTGAATGTCTGAGGCATATTGCATTTTCCCCCTTCCTCACAGGCAAACCAGCACCAAATCTCCGGAAATTGCTCAGTGCATTTTACGGAATTTCCCATGGGTAGAATATAAGGCTTAATGATATTTGTCAAGCTGCCATCATGGAAGCGGAAGAGCACCCGGGTATACTTCTGTAAGGATTAATGGAAATGAAAATGTTTCCAAACAGGGAGGGATTTGCCTACTTGTAAATTTTTCAAGGAGTGGTGGTGGCGGGGGAGGGCCCAGCCGGGGGAAATACCCTAAACCTGGTGAGGATTTCACCCTATTCAAATGAGATTTATCTCCTTTTAGAAAGTGTATTTTCTCATCCAACAACCTCAATTGCCCTCCCCCATGCAGCCTGCATTCCTCCCCCGCATGCTCATCTTCCTGTTACTCCCAAAATGTATCCAACCCCTCAGCATTTCAGCTCCCTCCTCCTATTCAAAATATTTTGCAACCCTCCAATCTTCCAGCCCTAATCGCCCAAAATTTTTCTTGCTCCAGGGGATATTGAATGAACGATGCTCCCCGAAAAACGGGAAGAAAATATTCGTTGTTTAAACATTGAAAATTGACAAATTTTTCGGCTAAACTTTAAAGGGAGAGACTTACAAATTATTAAAATTTGGATTTATTTAAAAAGTTTTTACCTTTAATCCAGTTTTCATAGGGTACGGATTAAAAACGGGCCAGGGTGTCTACCCAGGCCCAACTTGTTTATAGACCTTCCCATATACAGGAAAACTCTTATTCACAATGGCAATACATCAAATCTGAAGCCTTTTTCTTTTAGAAACTTTAATGATTCCGGCAGTGCTTTCTCTAACCTCGGATATGCTTTTCGGCTATCATGAAAAGTGATGATTGAGCCTCTTTCTGCATTTCTTATAACATTATCACGACATTTTTCTGCAGTAATGGACAAATCAAAATCTCCACTCAACACATCCCACATGATAATGTCGAATAATTTTTTTCTTCCTTCAAATTGCCCGGTTAAGAGTTTTCGCTGAAAGGCAGTCATTCTGCCATAAGGCGGTCGAAAGAGTTTGGAATCTATATATGCACTTGCTTTGAGAATATCTGAAATATACTGTTCGTTCGGTGTTTTCCATCCATTGAGATGGCTGTAGCTGTGATTGCCGGTCCGATGGCCTTCCTCCAGTATCCTTGCATATACTTCAGGATATTTTACAACATTGTTCCCAACACAGAAAAATGTTGCCTTCGCATCAAAATCTTTTAACACATCCAACACCTTTGGAGTGATTTCAGGATCGGGACCATCATCAAATGTCAGATAGACCACATCTTCTGTAACCGGAATCTTCCAAATGCATCCCGGATAAAACTGTTTCATCCACCATCTTGCCTTAACAGAATACTTCATCTGCTTTAATTTTCACGGTTATCGTAGCCCGTTACATGCACTACCCTTCCGCCTATTCGGTGTATCATCCCGTTTTTTCTGCAAAAGATTTCCTGACTGTATTCATTGGTCAGCAACCTGTCCATATAATCAATCACTTCTTCCAATTTCATCACAGGTGCAGATCCTTTTTTTATGGCATCTTCCACATATCCCGCCAGCAACTCCATAACCTGACTTCTAAACAACGGAGGGTTGATATAAATATCTGTTCCGGAAATATTATTGCCTGTAATGCATACCATTCCTACTACATTTGAATCGTTCTTCAGTTTTTCCCTGAAAAAATTCAGGTATTCGTTCGACTCTGCAATAAATGCTTCCGATTGTTTGCCCGCAATATAGGCCAGCGTGGGCGATTGAATTTCTTCCGATTTCAGTTGAGAATAAATTTCCTGCCATAACAGGCTCTGATTTCCCGATTTATTCAAAACAGCCCTTAATCTGGGACTGGCATATCCTCCGTATATAAATTTCCGCTCTTTTTTGCTCCACCTGCCCTGTTCAATGCACATGGCAGGGATCAGCTGTTCTTCTCCGTTTGGCACCAACAGGGTATCTTTTACCAGTATCCGGTCTTGCCTACCCCCTATCAGCATTTCTCCTGACCCTACATAAATGGCCTTATTGCTGTTGTTCTTAATTTTCACCCAATGTACATCAGTGGTTGAAGCAGTTCCCCTCTCTGAAACTGTTGCCAGTCCTGTTTTTATGGCCTCCTGAAGCGAAACCACACCCTCCGGGAAGCCGCCACCTCCGCCCATACCTCTCACAGGATAAACCCTGAGGTTTTTATATTCCCACACCGAATCATAATCAACCCTCACGGTTTCATAAGTGATTTGCGCGGAAGAAACTGCTGATGCAAACAAAGCCCAGATGATTAAAAAATATCTCATACGCTTAAGGCAATTGAATTTATGCCTTTTGGGCGGATAAATAAAATGACGCTTTCCTTTTATCTTTGCCCCATGCAAAGAAGAATTCGCACACGTTTCGCCCCTAGTCCCACAGGGGGATTACATATCGGTGGTGTACGCACTGCCCTTTTCAATTATTTGTTTGCCAAACCGCATGGCGACTTTATTTTAAGAATTGAAGATACCGACCAGGGAAGGTATGTGGAAGGTGCTGAAAAATATATTATCGAGTGCCTGAAATGGTGTGGTATCCATCCCGATGAGAGTACGGTGAAAGGAGGACCTTACGGCCCATATCGCCAAAGCGAAAGAAAAGAAATATACAAACAATACGCACAAAAGCTGATTGATTCTGGTAATGCATATTATGCATTTGATACTCCGGAAGAGCTTGCAGTGATGCGTGAAAAATTCAGAACCGAAACCAATCCGAATCCGCAGTACGGATTACAAACCCGCATGCAAATGAAAAATTCCCTCACCATGAGTGATGCGGAAGTAAAGGATTGGCTGGAATCGGGCAAGCCCTATGTTATAAGGTTTAAAATGCCGGAAGGCAGGGAAGTAAAATGGAACGATCTGATTCGCGGTGAAGTAAGCTTTAATACAGATGTGCTGGATGATAAAGTATTGCTGAAAGCCGACGGCATGCCTACCTATCATCTGGCTGTTGTTACAGATGACCTGCTCATGGAAATTACGCATGTGCTAAGAGGTGAGGAATGGTTGTCAAGCACACCACTGCATTTATTATTATGGGAAGCATTCGGAGTAAATCCTGAAATCATCCCCCAATACGGACATTTACCTTTAATTCTTGGCCCTCAGGGTAAACTCAGCAAGCGCGACGGTGCAAAATATGGATTCCCTGTTTATGGAATGAACTGGACAGAACCCGATACCGGCAACGTGATTGAAGGGTTTAAAGAAAAAGGATTCCTTCCCGAAGCATTTGTAAATATGCTGGCTATGATAGGATGGAACGACGGAACCGGACAGGAAATCTTCACCATGGAAGAGCTTGTGGAAAAATTCACCATTGAAAGGGTGCATTCTGGCGGGGCAAAGTTCGATTATGAAAAAGCCAAATGGTTCAACCACATGTGGATGCAGAAAGTGGATGAACGCAGGCTTACAGAATATCTTTTTGAGGATTATTCGCAAAGGGTAGAAAAAGGCACCCCCCTGCCTGAAAACCAGACTTATCTCATCATAAGCGAAAACCTTGCTGCCTATTGTGAGAAGGTGGTGAAACTGATCAAAAATCGTTGCAACCTGCTTACAGATTTGTGGGAGGAAGGAAAGATTTTCTTTGTGCAGCCATCCGGCTATGATACTGCGGCTGTAAAACCCAAATGGACAACCGAAAAGGAAAAGTTTTTTAAAGAGTATATTCGTGCGCTGGAGAAACTTGAAGGGGCGGATGCAGCCAAACTGGAAGAAGAGTTTAAAGCCCTTGCGGCTGCACATTCCATTAAGCCCGGAGAGTTGCAGCTTCCAATGAGGATTATGCTGGTGGGCGGAAAATTCGGTCCTCCGGTATTTGAAATTGCTGCCACCCTGGGAATTAAAGAAACAATTAAAAGAATTGAACAGGCTTTGCCTGAATTTGCCATTTAGCAGAAAAACATGGAAAATACAATCAACAGGCCAATCAGGATTCTGGTGGCAAAAATTGGACTGGATGGCCACGACAGAGGTGCCAAGGTTATTGCCACTTCGTTAAGGGATGAAGGCATGGAAGTTATTTATACCGGACTCCGCCAGACTCCGGAAGCAGTGGTCAACGTTGCCATTCAGGAAGATGTGGATGCCATAGGAATCAGCATTCTCAGTGGGGCACACATGACCGTTTTTCCAAAAGTATTATCGCTGCTGAAAGAAAAAGGGGTGAATGACATATTGGTTTTCGGGGGTGGAATTATTCCCGAAGACGATATCACCGGGCTTCAGAAAATGGGAGTGGGAAAAATCTTCACTCCCGGTTCAAAAACAGAAGATATTGCTGCATACATCCGGGAATGGGTTAGCCAAAACAGAAACTTTTAAACAAATTTAGACATGTACAAAACATTACTGACTTCACTGGAAAATAACATACTTACGGTTACCATTAACCGCCCCAATAAAATGAATGCCCTGAATAAAGATGTTATTCAGGACTTAACAGAAGTAGTGAAAGAAATTTATTCCAAAGATGAAATTTGGGGAGTGATTATTACCGGGGCAGGAGAAAAAGCCTTCGTGGCCGGTGCAGATATTTCAGAATTCAGGGAAATGGATGCAGCCGCAGGGGAAGCGCTTGCAAGGTTCGGACAAAAAGAAGTATTTGATAAAATTGAAAACGCTCCCAAACCCATCATTGCGGCTGTAAACGGCTTTGCACTGGGAGGAGGTTGCGAACTTGCACTTTCCTGCCATTTTATTTATGCATCTGAAAAAGCAAAATTCGGACAGCCGGAAGTAAACCTCGGCCTTATTCCCGGATACGGAGGTACCCAGCGCCTTACAAGGCTGGTGGGCAAAAACATGGCCATGGAGCTGATTCTTACCGGTAAAATGATTACCGCCCAGGAAGCGCTTCAAATAGGACTGGCCAATAAAGTTTGTACCCCTGAAACACTTTTGGAAGAAGCTAAAAAAACCATGTCGCTCATCATTTCCAAAGGCCCACAATCCATCGCCCGCGTTATTGAAACCGTTAACGCCTTCAACCATACACAGTCAGGTTTTGATTTTGAAATCCAAAAATTCGGAGAATGCTTCGGTACCGATGAGATGAAGGAAGGAGTTAATGCTTTTCTGGAGAAGAGAGCTGCGAAATTTAGGTAACAACCATGGCAATTGAGGTTTTAATACCTCCTACATTGCTTCGCTCCGCTCAAGACGACAATGATAAAATAGGTATGTGGAATAAAGAAGTAGGAATTCAATCATAAATCGTATGTCGCATGTCGTATGTTGCCTGCTATATTGCCCAAACTCAGTCATCATCTTCAAGCGCAAAAATATCAT
>ENA-UOVV01000947-UOVV01000947.1-compost-metagenome-genome-assembly--contig:-NODE-947-length-26925-cov-5.790808_pt1 | contig 26925 bp, 26 predicted proteins | sample MGYA00238155_ERZ761577 | MGnify/ENA primary metagenome ERZ761577 (study PRJEB28898, sample SAMN06268775) | compost metagenome | isolation source: Emeryville, CA | place: USA:Emeryville, CA | collected... | reverse complement strand
GGGGGAGGCGATGTCCCACGCGGCGGGCAGCGCCTTGGCCACCCGCCACGGCGCGAAGTTGTAGAAGGTTGCCGTCACGACCTCGGCGGGCACCCGGCCCAGCGGTGCCGAGCGGGCCGCGAAGTAGCCCATCCAGAATCCGCGAAAGCCCAGCGCGTCGAGCGCGGCGCGGGCTTCGGGGGCGAAATAGGTGACGGCGTGCACCGGCTCGAGACGGTCGAAGAACCGGCGGGCGAGCGATGGATGTCTGTCCACTCGCGTCAGTCAACCACTCCGCGGTTCAGGAGAATTCATCCGCCACCGCGGAGGCCGCCTCGTCGATGATCGCGCGCATCGCCCGTTCGGCGGCCGCCGCGTCGCCCATCCTGATCGCCCGCGCCACCTCGTCGTGCAGTTCGATGGCCTCCGGATTGGGCGTCGCGGGCATCATGCCGTGGTGGGTGCGCCCGGCCAGCACCTCCGCGACCACACCGCCCAGCGCGCGGAACATCTCGTTGCCGCTTGCTTCGAGCATGGTCTGGTGAAACAGCTTGTCCGCCAACAGGTATGCCTCAAGATCGCCGGACCGGCCGTGCATCACCATGTCCGAGACCGCCGCGGCCATCGTCCGGCATTGATCGGGATCGGCGCGCTGGGCGGCCAGCGCCGCCGCGGCCGGTTCGAAACCGCGGCGCAGTTCCGACAGCGAGATCAACTGGGCGGCGCGGTCGGAGCCCGCCAACCGCCACCGGATCAGACGCGGGTCGAACACGTTCCACATCCGCGCGGGCCGCACGGTGATGCCGACCCGTCGGCGCGACTCGACCATGCCCATCGACTCGAGCACCCGGATCGCCTCGCGCACCACGCTGCGCGATACCCCGTGCTCGGCGCTCACCCCGTCCAACGTCAGCACCTTGCCCGCCGGGTATTCGCCACCGGCGATCGCCATACCCAGCGCGTCCAGCAAATTGCTGTGCAGTGCGCCGACGTTTGGGGGAGACGACACACATACATGTTGTCATATGTTTGCCGGGCGATATTAAAACCATATGTTTCTGCAATACTCTTGAAATCATATGACTATTGATGCAGGCTGTGTGACGTCAACCACAACCGGGTAGTGCGGGTAGGTGAATCCAGTGGCGTCACCCATCGTCGTCATGGGCGTATCCGGCTCGGGGAAGTCGACCGTCGGCGCCGCGCTGGCGCAACGGCTGCGGGTGCCGTTCGCCGACGCCGACGACTTCCACCCGCAGGCCAACATCGACAAGATGACCGCCGGTCAGCCGCTCGACGACGACGACCGGTACCCGTGGCTGGAGGCGATCGGCGGATGGCTCGCCGAACGCTGCGCCAGCGGGGGAGTGATGAGCTGCTCGGCGCTCAAACGCAAGTATCGCGACCAGTTGCGCCGTCACTGCCCGCAGGTGGAGTTCGTCCACCTGCACGGCACCCCGGAGGTCATCGGCAGGCGGCAGGCCAGCCGCCCCGGGCATTTCATGCCGGCATCGCTGCTCAAATCTCAGTTCGACACCCTCGAACCGCTCGAACCCGACGAGCACGGCATCCAGATCGACGTCGACCGCAGCATCGACGCGATCGTCGAAACCTACGTCGCCGCAAGCAATGCGGGTGGAACCGAAGAGGAGAACCGATGAATCCGGCACTCACCATTCTGGCGGCCGACACGGAGCTGCCCGAGCCCATCGCATCCGGTTGGCAGTTGGTGTTGGCGGCGCTGGCCGGCATCGCCGTGATCGTCGTGCTGATCACGATCACCAAGCTGCATCCGTTCCTGGCGTTGATCTTCGGCGCGTTGACGGTCGGCGTCATCGCCGGCTTCCCGTCGATCGCCGGGTTCGGCGACACCCTGGAGTCGTTCGGCGACGGCTTCGGCACCACCGCCGCGGGTGTCGGCATCCTGATCGCGCTCGGGGCGATGTTCGCCAAACTCCTCGCCGATTCCGGCGGTGCGGACGAGATCGTCGACACCATCGTCGGACACTCGTCACCGCGCGCACTGCCCTGGGCAATGGCGTTGGTGGGCGCCATCATTGGCCTGCCGATGTTCTTCGAGATCGGTCTCGTGCTGTTGATGCCGGTGATCTACCTGGTCGCCCGCCGGTCCGGGCAGTCGCTCATCACCATCGGAATCCCGGCACTGGCCGGGCTTTCGGCGATGCACGGGCTGGTGCCGCCGCATCCCGGGCCTCTGACGGCGATCGACCTGCTGGGCGCCGACCTCGGCGTGACGCTGGCACTGGGTGTGGCCGTGGCGATCCCGACGGTGGTGGTCGCCGGTCCGCTGTTCGGCAAGCTGGCCGGCCGCTGGGTGGTGCTCGAGGTCCCCGACCGATTCGAGGCCGACGACTTCGCCAGGGAGCGCGGCGGTTCGGCGACGGTCGCGGTCGCCGAGAGGGATTCGTCGGGCACGACCACTCAGACGTTGACCAGGCCCGCGCGGCCGAAGTTCGGGATCACGTTGTTCTCGGTGCTGCTTCCGGTCGGGTTGATGATGGGCAAGGCGCTCGCCGACATCTTCATCGACGACGAAAGCAACCCGCTGCGAGCCACCTTCGATCTCGTCGGCCGCCCGCTGATGGCGCTGCTGATCGCGGTCGTGGTGGGCATCTTCACGCTGGGCCGGGGTGCCGCGATGACGCGCGATCAGATCGTGAAGTGCCTGGACACCTCGTTGCCGCCGGTCGCTGGGATAATCCTCATCGTCGCCGCGGGTGGTGGGTTCAAGCAGGTTCTCGTCGACAGCGGAATCGGCACACTGCTGGCGGACTGGGCCAAGGGCGCCAACATCTCGGTCATCCTGCTGGCCTGGGTGCTGGCGGTGCTGATCCGGTTGGCGACCGGATCGGCCACGGTCGCCACCATCACCGCGTCGTCGCTGATGCTCGGCCTGATCGAGGGGATGAGCACCGGTGAGGTGTCGCTGATCGTGCTGGCGGTCGGCGCCGGCTCGCTGTTCTTCTCCCACGTCAACGACGCCGGATTCTGGTTGGTCAAGGAGTTCTTCGGCATGACGGTCGGCCAGACCATCAAGTCGTGGTCGATGATGGAGACCGTCTTGTCGGTGTGCGGCCTCGTGCTGGTGCTGCTGCTCGGGATCGTCATCTGACGATCCCGGCGGTCAGCCCTTGACGACCTGGGTGCCGCCGGCGATCCGATCGTGGATGCCCTGCTTGGTCGGGCTGTTGTTGATGGTCACCGCGATCGCGATGACCGCGATCAGGTACAGCACGCTGCCGGCGAACGGAATGATGTAAAGCAGCGTCCAGCTGTTTCGGATGGCGGACTGCGCGAAGGTCACCCGCGGCGCGCCGCCCGGGCCCTCGACGGCCAGGCCGAGAATCTTCTTGCCGGGCGTGGCGCCCAGGCTGGTCTCCAACACGACGAAGTACAGGAACGTCACCACGCTGAGGATGGACAGGCTGATCCAGTTCGCCACCCAGTCGGTGCCCACGTAGCCGGTGCCCAGGTTGACCAGGAACGCCACCGCCAACGAGATGAGGCCGACGATGACCCCGTCGATGACACGGGCACCGAACCGGGCGCCGAGGCCACCGGCGCCTTGGTCGGGCGGGGAAGAGGCTGCGGCTTCACTCTGCGTGGGCTGTGGGTCGACGTCTCCGGTGGTCATCAGATCGCACTCTCTCCTGCCGTGGTTCGGGTGCGATCAATGTACCGAAGGACACGGTCCAGAACGGGGTTAACCACGCGGTCGGCTACGACCGCCAGCGCCGCCGCCCCTCGTTGAGCTGGGTGCGGGCGCCCTCGGCCAGTTCGGTCGCGCGCCCGCGCGCCGCGTCGGCGACCTCGGGAGCGCGCTCGCGGGCCACGGAAGCCAGTTCCGCGCCGCGCTCGCGGGCCACTTCCGCGATCTCGGTGCCGCGCTTGCGTGCGATCTCGGCCCACACCGGTCCGCGTTCGCGGGCGACTTCCACTAGATCGCCCCCGCGTTCGCGGGCCAGGGCCGCCACCTCGGTCGCCAGCTCGCGCCCGCGTTCCGCGCCGACCTGCAGACCGTGCCCGACCTTGTCGGCCAGATCGCTGTCGGCGAGCGCCCCACCGGAGGCCGCACCGATCGGCAGCGCCGTGGTGACCGCCTCGGACACCTTGTGTGCGGCGCGCCTGCCGCGCCAACCCAGTGAGGGTTTGCCCTCGGTGTCGACCGCGGCGATGATCAGGCCGCCGATCAGGCTGATATCGGTGAGGAAGGCGCGACGTTCGTCGGCCTTCCGGTGCGGATCGGCCTCATTCCAGAAGGTATGTCCACCAAGGCTGCCCGGCACCACACTGAGCGCCAGCGCCGCCGAGGCGACACGCGGCAGCTTGCCGCTGGCCAGCAGCAGGCCACCGCCGATCTGCACCGCGGCGTTGATGCGGGCGACGGTCTCGGCGTTGGCCGGGACGTTCGGGCCCACCGGGTCGGGCAGCTTGCTCAGGCCCTCCAGAGTGGGACGGGCCGCATCGGCGGCGGGCTTCGGGCTGCGCAGCGCCTCGATGCCGCGCGTGACGAACGCGGTGGCCAACATCGGGCGGGCAATGCGTCGGATCAACATAGGCCCGGTGTTCCCGCGGTCGCCGCCGCACAAACCCCGGGTGCGTCAATAAGGGTTACCGCGCGGGCGGCGCCGTGACAGCGGCACCGCGTACCAGAACACGGTGATGGCCGCGAGGATGGCGCCGCCGACCACCCAGGCCAGTGTGCGAGTGGCCACCGCGTCGAAGATGATCGTCGCCACGCCGGAGATGGCGACGCCGAGCAACAGCGTCCCGATGATCGCGTAGGTGTGTGCGGTGAACACCAGGGCGTCGAGGCGGTGGCGGCGGAACAGCACCCGGTGCATGCTGACGGGCGCGATCAACAGGATGCTGGCGCCGACCGAGCACCCGACGGTGACCAGATACACCAACCGCATCGCCGAGTCGAGGCCGTCGAACCGGTCCGAGAACGGCAGAATCAGCAGAAAACCGGTCAGCAACTGGACCCCGGTCTGGGCGACCCGCAACTCCTGCAGCAGGCTCGACCAATTGCGGTCCAGCCGTTGGGCTTCGGTTTCCTTGCGCTCGTAGCTCCAATGGCGTTCGGCCGCCGGGTCATCCGGGTCCACCCTGCGATTGTCCCAGTCGCGCCGCCGCGTCGCGGCCCGATTCTCGGCATCCGCGGCACCGGTCGGACGGTAGCGTCGGACGCGTGGCTCTGGTTGCAGGCATCGACTCCTCCACCCAGTCGTGCAAGGTGGTGGTCTGCGACGCCGACACCGGCCGGGTCGTGCGCTCGGCGGCGACGCCGCATCCCGGAGGCACCGAGATCGATCCCCGGCACTGGTGGGCGGCCCTGCAGGAGTCGATCACGGCCGCGGGTGGCCTCGATGACGTGGCCGCGGTGTCGGTGGGCGCCCAGCAGCACGGCATGGTGTGCCTGGACGACACGGGTGATGTTGTTCGGGATGCGTTGCTGTGGAGCGATACTCGCTCTGCTGACGCCGCCGCGGCACTCGTCGCCGAACTCGGCGGCCCGCAGGCTTGGGCGGACCGCGTCGGGGTGGTTCCGGTGGCGGCCATCACCGCCGCCAAACTGCGGTGGCTGGCCGACCACGAACCCGACCACGCCGACGCGACGGCGGCGGTGTGCCTGCCGCACGACTGGCTGACCTGGCGGCTGAGCGGTTCGACTGACATCGGCGACCTGCGCACCGATCGCAGTGATGCCAGCGGGACCGGCTACTTCTCGGCGCGCACCGGCAGCTACGACAGCGAGTTGCTACAGCTGGCGTTTCGCGGTCGGCGACCGTCGCTGCCCAGGGTGCTGGGCCCGCACGGCGTCGCGGGCCGCACCCCGTCGCGCGCACTCCTCGGTCCCGGCGCGGGGGACAACGCCGGTGCCGCCCTCGGCCTCGGCGCCCAACCCGGCGACTGCATCGTCTCGCTGGGCACCTCGGGCGTCGTCAGCGCCGTCGGCGAAACCGCGTCGCGCGATCCGGAGGGCATCGTCGCCGGGTTCGCCGACGCCACCGGCCGCCAGTTGCCGCTGGTGTGCACGCTCAACGGGGCGCCGGTGCTCGCTGCCGTGGCGGCGATGCTCAAGGTGGACTTCGCCGAGTTCGACCGGCTGGCCCTGTCGGCCCCACCCGGCGCGGACGGACTCACACTGGTGCCCTACCTCGACGGTGAACGCTCACCCAACCTGCCGGACGCCGCGGGCGCCCTGCAGGGCTTGACCACCCGAAACCTCAACGCCGCCAACATCGCCCGTGCGGCGGTCGAAGGTCTGCTGAGCTCGATGGCGTACTGCATCGAGAAGATCCGCGCACACGGGGTCGACGTCGAGCGCGTCATCCTGGTCGGCGGGGGAGCGCGCTCGGAGGCGGTGCGGCGCGTCGCGCCTGCCGTCCTAGGGATCACGGTGCACGTGCCGGCGGCCGCCGAGTACGTGGCACTGGGTGCGGCCCGTCAGGCGGCATGGGTACTCGGCGAACAGGATTCGCCACCCGCATGGCCGATCGAGAACACCGCGACCTACACCGCGGACCCGACCCCGGAGGTTCTGGACCGGTACCGGGTCGCTCAGAGATTGACTTTCGGACAGTGAACTACGAGTGGGAGAGGTTGGCCGACAGCGTGTTTCGCTGTCGACTGCCGTTTTGTGACGTGACGATCGGATTGGTGGACGGTCGCGACGGTCTCCTGCTGGTCGACACCGGCACCACGCTGTCCGAGGCGCAGCGCATCGACGCCGACGCGCGGGCGCTCACCGGTGGTGACATCACTCATGTCCTGTTGACGCACCACCATTTCGACCACATCCTGGGCGTCTCGGTGTTCGACAACGCGGCGGTCTATGCCGCACCGGCGGTAGCGGCGAGCATGGCCCGACACGCCGACCTGATCCGCGCCGACGCCGTCAAGTACGGGGCGGACCCGGCCGCGGTCGACCGCGCGATCGCCGCGTGGCGACCACCCGACCACGAAATCACCGATGCGGACCTCGAACTCGGCGATCTCAGCGTCGCGGTCCGCCATCCCGGACGCGGCCACACCGACCACGACCTGGTCGCCACCATCGTCACCTGCGAGCGGACCGTGGTGTTCTGCGGCGACCTCGTCGAGGAGTCGGGCGACCCCGCCGTAGACGCGGACTCCCATCCGGCCGAGTGGCCCGACACCCTGGACCGGCTGCTCGAGATCGGCGGCGAGCATGCGGCCTATGTGCCGGGGCACGGCGCCGTCGTCGACGCCGAATTCGTCCGCAGACAACGCCGATGGCTCGCCGACCGGGGCTGTCCGTCAGGACCCCGCCTGCGGCCGTGGCCACGACGGACGGGGCAACTCACCGGGCGGCGGCCGCAACCGGTCCAGCACCACCCGTAGCGGCGGCCACACCGCGCGGCCCCGCCGCGTCACCGCGTATGCGGTCAGCACCACCTGCGGCTCGGGCAGCGGCAGCACCTTGACCCCGCCGCTGGTCGGCCGGCCCATCGGCAGCAACCCGACCCCGAAGCCGGCCATGATCAGATCCTCCACCAGGTCCAGGCTGTCGATCTCGTGGCCGATCCGCGGCGAGAATCCGGCCAACGCGGCCAGCGTGCGCACAGCGGCCTCGTCAGCGGTGTTGCGGGAGTTGACAATCCACGTCTGATCGGCGTAGTCCGCGATGTCCGCGGTCCCGTCGGGGAAGTGCGCCGGGACGCCGAGGCCCCAGGTGATCGACCACAGCGGCTCGGTCTGCAGCACGGGGCCGGGGGAGGCGGGCGCGAGGTTGTAGTCGTAGGTCAGTGCCAGGTCGAGCGCGTCATCGGTCAACAGTGAGAACGCCTCGATGGGTTCGTACTCGCTGATCACGAAGTCGACGTCGGGAAACTGCTGGGCCATGTCGGCGACGATCGGCAGCAGCGACACCCGGATCCCGGTGGCGAACCCGCCGACCCGCACGGTGCCCGCCGGTTCGGCGTCCGGGTCGAGGTCCAGCCGCGCGGTGTCGATGGCCGCGAGGATCGTGACGGCGTGATCGGCCAGTCGGCGGCCGGCCGGGGTCAGCCGCACCCGGCGCCCGTCCGGCTCGATCAGCTGGGCCCCGGTTTCCCTTGCCAGCGCGGCGATCTGCTGCGACACGGTCGAGGTGGTCAGGTGGTTCGCGTCGGCGACGGCGCGCATCGACCCCAGTCGGGCAAGGTCGAGCAGCAGCCGCAGGCGCCGGGTGTCCACCCGCATCATTGTTCACGAGTTACGGACGATCCGGTGGCATTCATCGCATCAACCGAACAATTGTGTGCTCAGCGGCGCGGATGGATGAAAATGCCCTCGGCCTCGACGGTGACGCCCTCGGCGTCGAGGATGCGGCCGACGGCGAAGGTCTTCGCACCCTCCACGCGCTGGACGTGGGCCTCGGCGCGCAGCGGACATCCGAGCCGGGTGCCCCGGCGGTACCTCGTGGTGAGGGTGCCGGTCACCGCGGGCTGCCCCGGTTTGTGCGCAGTCGCCCCGAGGATGTGGTCGAGCAGCATCGCGCAGACCCCGCCGTGCACGTGCCCGGCGGGACCCTCGTAGGCGGCGCCGAGCACGAACTCACTCCACACGCTGCCATCGGGCTCGTGATGCACGACAAGCGGTGGCGCGGCCGCGTTGCGCAGCCCGATCACCACGTTGCCCCACGCCATCGGCTGCCCGTCGCCGGTGTGCTGCACCCCGAACGAGCCGTCCCGCAGTGACGCGCTGAGCTCGTCGGCGACCCGGTCGATGGTGCGCCTGGCGGCCGTGATGGTCGCGGCGTCCACCTGGGTGCGGATCGCCACGTCGACCAGCCTGCGCACCGACTGGGTGAACGGTTCGTACGTCGCCCGTAGCTGCGCGAGTTCGGTATCGGTCATCGGATCAGCGTGCGGACCCGGCGGGTGTCGCCGCAAGGCGGTGTCCCGGCCAGCGGTGCGTTGCCGAGCGCGCTGCGCAGGCGTTGTTAGGCTTGGTAAATGGCCGAGAACGCCTCCGACGGGAAGCCGAATCTCGCGGCGACCAGTTGGGCGCTGCTGGGCATGCTGTCCTACGAGCACGAGCTGTCCGGATACGACATCCGCAAGTGGATCGAATGGAGCATGCGCTTCTTCTATGGCAGCCCGGCCTACAGCCAGATCTACTCGGAACTGAAGAAGCTCGAGAAGCTGGGGTTGCTGTCGTCGCGGGTGGAGAACACCGGCGCCACGCGCAACCGCCGGCTCTACAAGATCACCCCGGCCGGTCTGGAGGCGGTGCGGCGGTGGGCGAACGAGGAACCGGTGGATCCACCCGTGCTCAAGCACGGTCCGCTGCTGCGCGTGGCGTTCGGACACATGACCGATCCCGAGCGACTCAAGGAGATCCTGCAGGAGCACGTCGCGTACGCCGACGAGATGGCGCGCAGCGCCGCCAAGGACGCGAAGTGGGCGGGCGCGGACCCGTCATGGGCGTACGCGAAGGTCGCCCTGCAGTGGGCCGAGCGGTATTACACCTCGGAACGGGAACTCGCGCTCACGATGCTCAAGGAACTCGACGAGGCCGAGGCCACCTACGTTGAGGCCGGCATCGAGCGGGGCAAACCGATTCCGTGGCCCGCGCCCGACTACTGGTACGAGATCGAGAAGAAGGCCGGCTTGGAAGACTGATCAGCCGCCGGCGGCGTGTGCTGCGGCGATGTAGCCGTACACCAGGCCCTGCGCAATCGTGGCCCCGGCGCCGGGGTAGGTGGTGCCGAACACATTGGCGGCGGTGTTGCCGATCGCGTACAGACCGTCGATCGCGTTGCCGTCCTCGCGCAGCACCCGGGCGTGCTCGTCGGCGCGCAGGCCGCCGCAGGTCCCGAGGTCGCTGAGCACGAGTTTGACCGCGTAGAACGGGCCGTGGTCGAGCGCGCGGAGATTGGGGTTGGGGGTGATGGTGGGGTCGCCGTAGTAACGGTCGTACGCGCTGGCGCCGCGCTGGAAGTCGAGATCGACTCCGGCGGAAGCGCTCTCGTTGAACCGCTGCGCTGTGATGGTGAACGCGGCGCGATCGACTCCCATCTCTTCGGCGAGCGCGCCGAAGGTATCGGCGCGGTGCGCGATGCCGGCGTCGTACCAGGTCTGTGGGATCGCCATCCTCGGAAACAGTTCTGCGGCGAGGACATAGCTGTTGCGGTACTTCTGGTCGAACACCATCCACATCTCGTCGACCGGGTTGCCGGCGCGCTCGCGGTCCAGAACGTGCTGACCGAAGGACATGTAGTCGCAGGCCTCGTTGACGAACCGGTTGCCGGACGCATCGACAATGAACGACCCGGGGAGGGACCGCTCGGCGAGCATCACCTTGGGCGCGGATCCGGGCAGCGGCGCGAACGCCGGGAACCACCACGACTGGTCCATCAGATCGATTGCGGCGCCCGCATCCTGGGCGATCCGGATCGCGTCACCGGTGTTGGTATCGGCACCGAGGCTGGCGTGCTCCTCAAGCCGCTCGGACTGGAACTTCCACCGCATGTCCATGTTGTGGTCGAACCCGCCCGCGGCCAGCACGACACCGCGACGCGCGGTCACGACGATGTCGTTGCCCTGGTGGCTGACGACAGCGCCGGTGACCCGGCCGTCGTCGGTGATGAGGTGGGCCAGTGAGGTGTCGGTCCAGATCGGAATCCCGGCGCGCAGCACACCGGCGAACAGGCCCGCCGCGAGCGCCTGGCCGCCCGCGGCGTAGCGGCGGCCCAGCAGCAGCCCGCCGACCCCCTGGCCGAGGCGTTTGGCCATCACCGGAAGCCCTTTGCGCGGCACCCGCGACATCAGGTTGAGCCACCGGTAGTCCGCGCCGGTGGTCGGCACCGGGATCTTCGCTTCCATCACCCCGGGCCGCAGCCGTTGCCGGTGCGGGCCCAGCACCGAGGTGTTGAGCGGACGGCATTCGCATGTCCGGCCGACGGCCGTGCCGCCGGGCGCCTCCGGGTGGTAGTCGGCGTACTCCTTGGCCCAGAAGAGCTTCATCGGCGTGGTGCGGAGCAGCAGGTCGATGGTGGCGCCGACGTTCGCCACGAACGCTGCGGTCCGATTAGTCGGGGACGACCCGTTCACCACGGCCCGCAGATAGGTGTTCGCGCGTTCCGCGGTATCGGTGCCACCGTTGCCGTTGATGACCGTGCTGGCGGGAAGCCACAGCGCTCCGCCCGAGCGCGCGGTCGAACCCCCGACGTAGGACGACTTCTCGACGATCAGCACCGACAGGTTGCGCTCGTGGGCGGCAAGGGCGGCGGCCATGCCGGTGCCGGAACCGACGACGAGCAGATCGACGGCGGTGTCGGTCAAAGGCAGGTCTGCGGGGATCGTCGCCCCGTGCGCGCTGGTCACAAGAGGCCAAAGTAGAACGACGGCCCGGCAAGGTGAAAGAGCCGTCCTGATGAGCGGAACACAACGGGTGCGAAGTGCGACGGCACTGTTAGAACGGGCACATGACGTTGGACGCGGACACCGGAGTTCGACAGATCGAGGCCGAGGCGGCCCCGACGAGATTTGCCCGCGGCTGGCACTGCCTGGGTCTGACGCGTGACCTCGGCGACGGAAAGCCGCATGCCGTCAACGCATTCGGCGGCAAGCTGGTGGTCTTCCGCAGTGCGGATGGCCGAATCAACGTGCTGGACGCCTACTGCAGGCACATGGGTGGTGACCTGTCCGACGGTGAGGTCAAGGGCAACGAGATCGCCTGCCCGTTCCACGACTGGCGCTGGGGCGGCGACGGCCGGTGCAAGCGGATTCCCTACAGCAGGAGAGTGCCCAAACTGGCTCGCACCGCGACGTGGACCACGCTTGAACAGGACGGCATGCTGTTCGTCTGGAACGATCCGGAGAACAACCCGCCACCGCCCGAGGTCACCATCCCCAGGATCGAGGGCATCGGCACCGACGGGTGGACCGACTGGCACTGGTACTCCACCGTCGTGCACACCAACTGCCGCGAGATCATCGACAACGTCGTGGACATGGCGCACTTCTTCTATATCCACGGCGGACTGCCCACCGAGTTCAAGAACGTGTTCGAGGGTCACGTGGCGACGCAGTACTACAAGAGCGAAGCCCGCCCCGATCTCGGATCGGGGGAGGGCGCCAAAATTCTCGGCACCACGTCGGTGGCGTCCTATTATGGTCCGTCCTTCATGATCGACGACCTGATCTACCACTACGAGCACGGTGACCAGCGCACGGTTCTGCTCAATTGCCACTATCCGATAGACGCCAATTCCTTTGTGCTGCAGTACGGCATCTCTGTCGAGATCTCCGACGCGGTACCCCGCGATGTCGCGACGAATATGGCGGTGGCACTCGGCGACTTCGTGAAAATGGGCTTCGAGCAGGACGTGGCCATCTGGAAACGCAAGGCGCGCATCGATAATCCGCTGTTGTGCGAGGAGGACGGACCGGTCTACCAGCTGCGGCGGTGGTATCAGCAGTTCTACGTCGACGTCGCCGACGTGACACCGGACATGGTGGACCGCTTCGAGTTCGAGATCGACACCACCCGCCCGCGGGAGGCCTGGCTGAAGGAGGTCGAGGACAACCTCGCCGCGGGCCGGCTGCCCAGGCTGGTGGGCATCAACAAGTGACCGTGCGCCCCGACAACCGGCTGGCCGACGCGCCGATGCGCCCGGTCGAGTGCGGGACCTGCGGGGCGTGCGTGCTGGTGCGCAAGGCGAGCTGGGAGCAGACCAGCGTGCAGTGGAGCTCCGTCGCGCGGCGGCGCTGCCACCGCAGAGACGGTCTCACGCTGTGTCCCCAGCTGCGTGCCTCGATCGAGACGGCGGTTCTGCTCGGCGCAGTGCCCGTCCTGACCGACCCCGACGCCGCCAGCGCCGGAGAGGACCAGCCGCATGCGCATCACCGATAGGGTCTTCGTCGTCACCGGGGCCGGCAACGGCATGGGTCGCGAGGTCGCGCTGGAACTTGTTCGGCGGGGCGCACGAGTCGCCGCCGTCGACCTTGACGAGACCGGTCTGGCCGGTACCGCCGAGCGGGCCGGCGGTGGAAACCGGGTGTCGACCCATCTCGTCAACGTCGCCGACCCGCAGGCGGTCGAAGCACTCCCGGCCCACGTGCTCGATGTGCACGGGCAGGTCGACGGATTGGTCAATATCGCCGGAGTCGCACAGCGATTCGCACTGTTCGGCGACCTCGAACCCGGCTATCTCGACCGGGTGATGACAGTGAATTTCGCAGGCACCGTCCACATGTGCCGGGCGTTTCTGCCGACCCTGCTGACGCGGCCCGAGGCCAACATCACCAACATGTCGAGCTTGTCGGCACTGGTGCCGTTCGCCAGTCAGGTGCTTTACAGCGCAAGCAAGGGTGCGGTGAAGCTGTTCAGCGAAGGCCTCGACGCCGAATTGGCGGACACCAATGTCCATGTGGTGGTAGTTTTTCCGGGCAACGTTTCGACGAATCTGGCAAAGAACTCGGGGGTGGAAATGCTCGACCCCAAGGGCCGGCGGGCACCGGTCACCACGCCCGAGAGAGCAGGCAAGAGGATCGTCGCGGGAATCGCCAAGGACCGCTACCGCGTGATCATCGGCGCCGACGCGCACGTTCTGCACACCCTGTCGCGGCTCGCGCCGAGGCGTACCGCACGGGTTGTGGCCAAACAGATCAAGTCCGTCCTCTGACCGGGGAGCATCATGGCTGCTCACACTGAATTCGATGTCATCGTCGTGGGTTTCGGGGCTGCGGGCGCCTCCGCGGCGATCGAGGCCGCCGATCGCGGCGCCCGGGTGCTGGTGCTCGACCGCGGCTGGGGTGGCGGCGCCACCGTCTATTCGGGCGGGATCGTCTACGCGGGTGCCGGGACCGCCGAGCAGCGCGCGGGGGGCTATGCGGACACCGTCGAGAACATGCGCGCCTACCTCGAACAGGAGGTGGGCGATGCGGTCAAACCCGAGACGCTGAACCGGTTCTGCGAACAGAGTCCAGCGCTGATCGACTGGTTGAAGGCTCAGGGCGTGCCGTTCCGGGGCGGGCCGGTGCCGTCGTACAAGACGTCGTACCCCACCGACGACAACTACCTCTACTACTCGGGCAGCGAGAAGGCCTATCCCTATGTCAACCACGCGCAACCGGCGCCGCGCGGTCATCGCGTGGTGGCATCTGGGCTGGGTTCGGGTCGGGTTCTGTTCGAAAAGCTGCGAAAGTCCGCGCTGGCCAAGGGAGTCCGATTTGTCCCCCTGGCGCATGTGCACTCCCTGATTCAGGACGACGACGGACGCGTCACCGGTGTCCGGTACACGGTGGCAGACCCCAAGCACCGCAACGCCCGTCGGCACCGGATCATCACCAAAGCCACGGGCAAGCTCGGCACCTGGATGCCCAGCGTGGTCGCCGGTGTGGTGGCGCGCGGTGAGCGACTGCGTGCCGAGGCCAGCGTCGAGGCGGAGGCTCATGCCAAGGCGGTGATCTTGGCGGCGGGCGGGTTCATCAACAACCGGGAGTGGATGCGTCGGTACGCCCCGGAGTACCTGAAGGTCTCTCCGCTGGGGACCGTCGGCGACGACGGCACCGGGATCCGGCTCGGGCTGGAAGCCGGGGGAGTGACCGACAAGATGGGCAACGTCACCGCCTGGCGGTTTCTGTCCCCGCCCAGCGCGTTTCTGGAGGGGCTCACCGTCGGTGCCGACGGGCGGCGCATCGCCAACGAGGACCTCTACGGCGCCGTCCACGGCAACGTGATGATGCGTGAGTTCGGTGGCATCGGCTGGGCCATCTACGACGCCGCGACGTGGCGGAAGATCCGGGCGCAGATCGCAGAACAGACCCAGTTGTTCCAGCGCCTGCAGGTGTGGTACCTGCTGACCATCGGTCACAAGAAGGCCGCCACCATTGCGGACATCGCCGCGAAGAACGGCATCGACGTCACCGGGCTGCGCAAGACCGTAGATGAGTACAACCACGGGATCAGAAGTGGCACAGGCGATCCCGCGCATAAGGATTCGTCGCTGTGCTCGCCGCTGGAGCGCGGACCGTTCTACTCCATCAACATCTCGGCCGGCTCGTCGCTGCTCTACCCCGTTCCGGGGCTGACGCTGGGTGGGCTGCTGGTGGACGAGGACACGGGTGCGGTGCTCCACCGCGACGGCGGCGTGATACCCGGTCTGTACGCCGCGGGCCGCACCGCCGTCGGGGTGTGCGCCAACGGGTACGTCAGCGGGCTGTCGATCGCCGACTGCGTGTTCAGCGGCCGACGGGCGGGTGCGGACGCCGCCACCCGAATCGCCTGAGCTGACAAACACATCGGCCCCGAAGCGCTGGCTGGCTCCGGGGCCGACGCACGGTGTGCTCAGCTCAGCACGAACGCGCTCAGCGGCGCCTCCTCGGGATAGATCGCCGGACCCCCGATGTCGTAGGCGGCGTTCAGCGCCGCGATGAACGCCGGGTCGTGCAGCGGTTCACTCGGAATGTCGAGTTTGGTGCCCCGCTTGGCCAGGTCGTCGACCATCATGTCGATCGCCTTGTCGATGGTCAGATCGTCGGAGTGGTCCATGTTCTTCTTCAGCTCGTCGTAGTCGGTGAACACCTCGGCCGACCAGTGCACCAGAAACCGCAATTCGTCGGTGTGATGACGGGCGATCACCTCGTCGCCGTTGAGCAGCACCCAGTGGTCGCGGGACTCCGGGTCCGCCGCGAACACTGTGTCGAACGACAGCCCCTGCGGAACCTGCTGCTCGAGAGGACCGTTGGCCTCGCCTCGGTGCACCATCATCTCGTTCTGCACCACCACGCCACGGTTGTACACCGGCGGCAGAACGCGTTTGGGCGCCTTCAGCGGGCCGTCCGGCCAGTAGGTGAACCCGCTGGTCGGGTCGAGCGAGAACCACGTGATGACCTGGGCCATCTTGATCAGATAGTCGGTGAACAGCCCCGACTTGCCCATCACGCTGACCAGCCAGGTGGGGGCGTTCTCGTAGCGCACGCCGCGGAAGCTCGGTGAGTCGAGATGCCCGGGATCGCGGTTGCAGCACGGCCCGTTGATGTTGAACAGCATCATCTGCGGTTTGGCGTACTCGGCCTTCCAGTAGGACTTGGCCTCCGCCAGGAACCGGGCGTTGTAGAAGCAGTCGTGCAACTCCGGATACAGCACGGTGCCGTAGTTGGCCAAGTGTCCGCGGAATGTCGGCGTCAGGAACAGATCGAGGCTGGGCTCGAACCCCTCCGGGAACTGGCCGCTCATGGTGGCCATCAGCTCCTCGGCAGAGGCGAAGTGCTGGGCGATGATCAACTTCCAGGGTCCGTCCCTGCGAACCACGTCGAGCAGACGTTCCCGCTGGTCGTCGGTGTAGACGTTGTCGATCTCGCGGGGCGGCGCTGCGGGGCGGAGGATGTCGGAGAGTTCCATCCGCCGCTCTTCGGTCAGCATCACAGGACTCCTTTGCGTGTCAGTCGAGCACTCTGGTCCGATTCTGGGTGGCCGCGACGGTATTCGGCGGTGCGGTGTCCGGCCACCGGGACGTCCCATCAGAAGGGCAGGGGGTGGGCGAACTTCGCCTGCAGCAGCGCACCGATCTCCGCCATCGCGAGCCGTCCCCGCGCGGTGGCCTCCGACCGCATCAAGAACCCGTGATAGATCCCGGGATACCGGGTGAGGGTGGTCTGGACGCCCGCTTCGCGGAGACGTTCGGCATATCGCTCACCCCAACTGGAGATCGGATCCAACTCGGCAGTGACCACGATCGCCTGCGGCAGGCCGGACAGATCGGCGGCGTACGCCGGCACCCGCCGCCAGTCGTGGGCGGCGCCTGCCGTGTCGGCGAGCTCGTGCATGAACACGATGTCGTCGTGTAGCAGCATCGGTGCGTCCGGCAGCGCCAGCACCGACGGGGCGGCCATGTCCCGGTCCACGCCGGGATACATCAGCACCTGGGCGAAGATCCGGGGGCCGTCGTGGTCACGCAGTTCCAGTGCCAGTGCCGCCGCCAGCCCGCCACCGGCACTGTCGCCGGCCAGCACGATTTTCCCTGAATCCCATCCGAACGAATCGCATTCGGACGCCACCCATTTCGTGACGGCCAGACCGTCCTCGAACTGAGCGGGGGGAGGATTCTCCGGTGCCAGCCGGTAGTCGACCGCGACCACCACCGCACGGCTTTCCGCAGCGAGGGTGCGGGCCAGCGGCTCGAAGGAGTGGTTGGATCCCATCACCAGGCCACCGCCGTGTAGATGGATGATCACCGGCGCGGGTGACGCCGTCGCCGGAGGCCGGTAGATCCGCACCGGTACCGAACCACCGGGCCCTGCGACGGTGGCGTCGACGATCTCGGCCATGTCCGGCATATCCGGTGGCGGAGGGGCGGATTCGACGGCGTCGCGCACGGCCTGCAGTCCGCGTCGCCGCATCGGTGTCGGTGGACCGAAGGAGGCCACCCGCGCCGCCGCGTCCGGATCCAGGGGCCGGCGTGGCATCAGTGCTTTGCGGGGTCGAAGCGCGGTTTGGTGCGCAACTGCGGTGGCACCCGGCTGGTCAGCACTTGGGCCCGCTCGACCATCGCCGAACTGACGTAGTCGGGCTGGGTCAGCAGATAGAACTCGCCGCGGGCCGCCTGCTCGAACACGACCTCGGCCGCCTCGACGGGATCCATCGCATTGGCCTTGATATCGAGCATGGCGGCCCGCTGCTCCTCGGCGGCCGCGATGTCCCCGCCGTCGACGCCGCCCGCCGCTTCGAAGATGTTCGACTTCACCGCACCTGGCAGCACCGCCTGCACCCGGATCCGGTCGGCGTGGCCGGCCAGTTCCACCTCCAGGCGCAGGCACTCGGTCAGCGCCAGCACCGCGTGCTTGCTCATGATGTAGGGCGCCTGCAGTGGCACGGCCGCCACCCCGCCGATGGACGACAGGTTCCACACCCAGGCCGGATCGGGGGCCGCGATCATGCGGGGCAGGAACGCCCGGATCCCGTGGAAGACCCCGTTGATGTTGATGGCCACCAGCCGCTCCCAGTTGGCAACCGGGGTGTCCCACAGGTAGCCGAACTGCTCAACCCCGGCGTTGTTGACCAGCAGCCGAACCGGGCCTATCTCGGAATAGACCTGCGCGGCCAGGCTTTCGAGCGCCCGGGGGTCTCGCACATCGCACACCTGGTCCACCGATCCCGGCAGCTCCTCACGCAGCGCCGCGATCGCCGCACCGTCGATGTCGGCGAGCACCACCGTCATCCCCAGGGCGGCGGCGTGACGGGCCAGCCCCGCGCCGATACCGTGCCCCGCCCCGGTGATGACGGCGACGCCCCCGCCGAAGGCTTCGTGCGCGCTCACCCGTTACGAGCCCGCCGGGGCGGCGGCCTTGGCGGTGTGCTCGGCGAACGGGATCGAGTCCTCGGCGTCGAGGATCACCGTCATCGCGGTGAAGACCAGGCCGTGGTCCGAGCGCCGGATGCCGACGTCCACAACGCCGCTGGAGACGTCGAACGGGACGTTGTTGGTGACCTGGTTGACGTAGAGATAGAACCGCGCGGTCGTGACGTCCCCGTTGGCGCCGGTGCGGAAGATGTTCGTCGCGTGGTGGCGCAGCGGATAGGGGTTCTCGTTGCGGTGCTGGGTCAGCCACGCCAGGGTCTCGTCCTTGCCGTGCAACTCGGCCGCGAGCAGATGTTCGAACGGGCAGTTGCCCGAATCGGATCGGCTCACGTACTCCATCTCGTCAGCGAGCCGGGCCCCAAGCTTGGTGAAGTGCCCCTGGTCGTAGTGGTACCAGAACTCGGCGATGAACTCCTGGACCTCCGACAGCGTGATCTCGTTGCTCATGGGGCGAGTCAACCCCGCCGAGGTGCCCCCCGATACAGCGCCGTCCGGTCAGCGGAACACTTCACGCGGTGATCAGCTCCCACAGCCCGCCGGCTCCCGCGCGCAGCGCGGCGGCCGTGACCTGCTCGTCCCAACTGCGGACCGACCCGTACTCGCCACGCCAGGCCAACGCCGCGCGGGTGTACTCGTGCAGCCGGTGTTCGGCCGTGGTGCCGATGGCGCCGAACACCTGGTGCGCGTTGCGTACCACCACCGACGCCGCGTGCCCGGCGCAGGAGCGGGCCACCCCGATCCGGAAGTCCAGATTCGGCGCCGCCCAGTCGGTCGAGACGGCGGCGGTCAGCGCCGCCTCGGTGGCGGTGCGGGCCAGGCTGGCCTCGGCAGCGATGTCGGCGATCAGGTGCTGGACGGCCTGGAACTTCGCCAGCGGCCGGCCGAACTGGTTGCGTGAGGACGCATGCTGCACCGCGAGTTCGAGCGCGGCATCGAGTGCGGCGCACACCTGGATGGCCCGTATCAAGGCCGCCTTCCGCCGGAGCACCGCTACCACGTCAGCGCAGACCGCGGCGCCCGTGAGGGTATCGAGGTCGGCCGCCACCGCGTCGCGCGGTTCACCGATCAGGTTGGTGCCCCGTGTGATCCGCAGATCCGCGGTCGATATGTCGGCAAGTCGATACTGTCCACTGTCCGGCCAGATCAGCACGATCCGTTCGGCCGCGCGCGCCCACGGCACCGCCGGTGCCGTGCCGGATTCGTCGAGTGCGCAGACGGTGCGTACGGCGTCGTCGACGCGCCCCCCGGCCTGCTCGAGCAGCCAACAGGCCAGCAGGTCGTGTTCGGGCAGCCCGATGCGGACTCCGGTGCGCACGGCGGCGGCGGTCAGCTCAGCGGCCTCATGCCATCCAGCGCCACTGCCGCCGCTGGGTTCGGTTCCGGTCAGCCGCGCCAGGCCCAACGACCGCAACCGCGACCACAGTTCGGGGGTGGCGGCCTGACCGTGGTTCGCGCGGTGGTCTGCGAAGACCGCGTTCATCATCGCGATCAGGTCGGGATCTACGGTCATCGCAACCCCAGCCCGCGCGCGATCACACCGCGCAACACCTCGTTGGTTCCGCCGCGCAGCGTGAATCCCGGCCGCTGATCCACGGCGGCGTCGATCAAGGCCCGGGTGTCCCGGCTCAGTGCACTGTCGTCACCGGCGTGCAGATCGGCGAACTCGGCGATATCGCCTTCGGTGCTGGTGCCCAGCACCTTCACCACGGCGGCGGGCACATCGGCGGGTTGGTGACGTTCGAGTGCCACGGCGACGGCCGCGGACATGTGGTGCAGCCCAGCGATGCGCGCCACCAGACGACCGAGTCCGGCATCGTGCGGAATGCGTTGTTGTGCCATCTCGTCGGCGAGCGCCGGCAGCAGCACGAAGGTCGAGAGCAGCCGTTCGGGTCCGCTTCGCTCGAAGCTCAACTCGGAGGTGACCTGCTGCCAACCGTTGCCGATCTCTCCGAACACCATGTCGTCGGGCACGAACACCTCGTCGAGGATCACCTCGTTGAAATGGTGCCGGCCGTTCATCGAGATGATCGGTCGCACCTCGACCCCGGGGTCGGCGAACCGAACGATGAACTGGCTGAGTCCGGCGTGCCGGTTCGCCGGGTCGACGGGCGCGCTGCGCGCGAGCACGATGAACGCGTGGGCCCGGTGTGCGCCGGAGGTCCATACCTTGGTGCCGGTCAACCGCCAGCCGCGGTCGATTCGCACGGCTCGGGTCCGCACGCTGGCCAGGTCGGAGCCGGAGTCCGGTTCGCTCATGCCGATGCCGAAGAAGCACTGACCGGCGGCGATCTTGGGCAGGAACTCCCGCTTCTGCGTCTCGGTGCCGTACTTCAGCAGCGACGGCACGATCTGGCGGTCGGCAATCCAGTGCGCGGCCACCGGGGCGCCCGCGGCCAGTAGTTCCTCGGTGACCACGAACCGTTCCAGGAACGAGCGTCCCTGCCCGCCATACTCTTTCGGCACCGTCATGCCCAGCCAGCCACGCGCGGCCAGTGCGCCGGTGAACTCCTCATTCCAGGAGCACAACCACGCGTCGACTGCGGGGGTGTACGTGCCGGCGGCGCGTTGCTCGGCGAGGAAGGCGCGGACTTCGGCACGCAGCGCCGCGGTGTCGGCCGCGTCGGGGTGCACCGCGGGTACCGGGCGGGTGATCGGCATCAGGAGCTGCGCCATTTCGCGATGCGGCGCACGTGCTCGGCGTCGTGGTGCGCCAGCGGTTGCATGGCGGCGGCCATCTGCAGTGTCGACTCCAACGTGCCGATTCGTGACTCCTGCAGCAGACGTTTGGCCATCCGCAGCGCACGCGGGGGGTTGCGGACGATCCGTTCGGCAAGATCGTTTGCCGTTGTGAGGAGTTCGTTGTGGGGGACGACGCGGCTGACCAGTCCCCAACTCAGCGCGGTGGTTGCGTCGATGCGGTCGCCGGTGAACGTCATCTCGGCGGCTCGCTCGTAGCCGATCGCCCGCTGCAGGAACCAGGTGCCGCCGTCGCCCGGCACCAGGCCCAGTTGCACGAAGCTCTCGGCGAACGACGCCCTCTCGGAGGCCACCCGGATGTCGCACATCATGGCCAGATCGCACCCGGCACCGACAGCCGCGCCGTTGACCGCCGCGATGAGCGGTACCTCCAGCTGCGTCAGCGCCCGTGGGATGCGCTGGATCCCGTCGACGTAGGCATACCGCTGGTCGATGGCGTCCAGCCCGAACATGCCTTCGCGGTCGGCCATCTCCTTGACGTTGCCGCCCGCGGAGAAGATCCTCCCGGTGCCGGTGAGGATCACCGCGCCCACCCCGAGGTCGGCGTTGGCGGCGTCGATGGCGGCCTCGAACGCGGCGATGAAGTCCCGACCGGTGATGGCATTGCCCACGTCCGGCAGGTTGATCGTCCACGTCTGGATGGCGCCCGACGCGTCAACCAGCAGGGGGGCGGGGGGTGTGGTCATGGTTCGACCGGTTCCGTTCACGGCAGCTGCAGGGACTTGATCTGGAGGTACTCCTCGAAGCCGTATCGACCCAGTTCCCGGCCGACGCCGGACCACTTGTAGCCGCCGAACGGGGCGGTGGGGTTGTACCGGCCGCCGTTGATGTCGAGCTGGCCGGTCTGCACCTGGCGGGCGAACGCGATCGCGGTGTCGTCGTCGGCGGCCCAGACCGCGCCCGACAGCCCGTACGGGGTGCCGTTGGCGATCTCGAGCGCCTCGTCGGTGTCGCGGAACGGGATGACGGCAAGCACCGGCCCGAAGACCTCCTCCTGGCCGAGTTCGGAGTCTGGCGGCACATCGGCGAACACTGTGGGGGCCACGTAATAGCCGGTGTCGCGGATCTTTTCGGCTCCACCGGTCACCAGTCGTGCACCGTCACGTGATGCGCGCTCGATGAAGTCGAGCACTGTCTCGAACTGCCGCTGCGACGCGGACGGGCCGATGCGGGTCTCGGGGTCCCACGGATCGCCGACGATGTACCTCGGCACCGCGGCCTTGAGAAGATCCAGCGCCTCGTCGAATCGGGACTGCGGCACGAGCATGCGGGTCCACGCCATGCAGGTCTGACCGCCGTTGAGGAAGGCGTTGCCGACGCCGACCTTGACCGCGGTGGCCAGGTCGGCGCCGTCGAGGATCACGTTGGCCGACTTGCCGCCGAGTTCCAGTGCCACCTTCTTGACGTGCTGACCGGCCAGCTGGCCGACGCGGCTGCCGACTTCGGTGGAGCCGGTGAACGATACGAAGTCCACGTCGGGGTGGGTCGCCAGCCGTTCGCCGATGACGGCGCCCGGTCCGGACACCAGGTTGACCACGCCGGGTGGTAGGCCGGCCTCCTCGACGGCTTCGACGAACTCGAACACCGACAGCGGCGCCTCGTTACTGGGTTTGAGCACCACCGTGCAGCCGGCGGCGATCGCGGGCAGCACCTTGGCGACCACCTGGTAGAGCGGATAGTTCCACGGCGTGATGGCCGCGACCACGCCATAGGGTTCGCGTATGACGAGCGAGTTGCCGATGCGTTCCTTGAAGTCGAATGCGGCCAGCGCGTCGACGAATCCGCGGGCGACGGCCAGCGGTACCTGCGTCTGGACGGTCTGGGCGGTACGGACCGGCGCGCCCATCTCGCGGGTGATGGTCTCGGCGATCTGGGGGAGTCGTTTCGCCATCGCGGTGATCACGGCGTCCAGTCGTTGTCGCCGTTCGGCGACACCGATCACCGGATCGAAGGCGCGGCGGGCCGCGGCCACGGCGGCGTTCACATCGGCGTCCGTTCCGCGGGGGACGCGGCCGATGACCTGCTCGGTGGCCGGGTCGATGACGTCGATGGTGCCGGTGCCCGCGGGCGCCACCCAGCGGCCGTCGATGAACAGTGCGGTGCGGTCGTACGAATGGTTGGTCACAGGGTGCTTTCGGATTCGGGAGTCAGGGCACGATGCTGGCGCGCACATCGCGCCTGGTCTCGGCCGCGGCGAACGCGTCGTTGATGTCCTCGAGGCGGTAGCAGGCCGCGGCCAGTCGGTCGAACGGCAGTCGGTGCTGCTGCTCCGCGAGGAACCTCAGGGCGTGGGACAGCACGGCGGGGTCGTACAGCGAGACACCGACCATGGTCTTGTTAGCGAAGACGAATCGTGACGGGTCGAAGTCGAACGTCTTGCCGATGTTGATGTTTCCGATCTCGAGGTAGCGGCCGAACTGGCCGAGTAGTTTGAGTCCCTCGTCGATGGCGGACGGCTGTCCGACGACCTCGACCAGCACATCGGCGCCCTGCCCGTCGGTGAGCCCGCGGACCGCCTTGACGCGTTCCTTCTCGCTCGTGGCGGTGATGTCGATGACCTCGTCGGCGCCGAAGGCCCGCGCCAACTCCAGGCGGTCGGGCACGCCGTCGATGGCGATCACCCTGGCCGCGCCGCGCGCCTTCGCGACGGCGACGGCGTACAGACCGAGCGCGCCGGCGCCCTGCACCACGACCGACTCGCCGAGTTGCAGGTTCACGCGTTCCAGGCCGTACATCACCTGCGACAGAGCGCAGTTCGCGCCCGCGGCGATCTCGTCGGGCACCGAATCGGGGACGGTGTAGACCACCGCCCCCGCGGGCAGCAGAAAGTAGTCGCCGTAGCCGCCGACAAAATGCGGTGGCTCGTCCGCGCGGCCGAGCATCGCCATCTTCAGATTCAGGCAGGCATTGCGCCGACCCGCCAGGCAGTTGCGGCATATGTGGCAGCAGAAGAAGTACGGGAACACCACCCGCGTGCCCACCTGCAGTGGTCGGCCGTCGGAATCACTGTGCACCCCGGCGCCCAGTACCGCGACCGAACCGACCATTTCGTGCCCCAGCACCGTGGGCAGTTGACCGCCCAGGCCGCGGGTGGCGAAGGTGCCGTGCCAGGCGTGCACATCGGATCCGCAGATGTTGGCGCGGGTCACCCGGATCAGAATCTCCCCGGGGCCGACTTCCGGAACCGGGACCGTCTGGATTTCGAACGGTTTTCCGGGCTCGTCGAACCGCGCGATGCGGCCCGTGTCGGCAGCGAGCGTCATGAGGTGGGGTCCTTTCCTGCAGTGCCCCCGCAGGCTAATTCGGCGTCCCCGCCGGCTGGTTCGGCGATCCCGCCCAGCGGACGACCCGCTCAGGCGGTGTTGGTCACACGGTCGGCGAAGCGTTCCCGCAGCACGCGCTTGAGCAACTTGCCGCTCGGGTTCTTCGGCAGGGAGTCGACGAAGAAGACCTGTTTCGGTGTCTTGAAGCCCGCCAGATGTGACCGGCAGTGGTCCACGAGGTCGTCCTCGGTGAGCATCATGCCGTTGCGCATCACCACCGCGGCCACCACGGATTCCACCCACACCGGATGCGGCAGGCCGAAGACCGCGACCTCTTCGACGGCGGGATGGCGGTAGATGACCTCCTCGACCTCACGGCTGGCGACGTTCTCACCGCCGGTCTTGATCATGTCCTTCTTGCGGTCCACCACATGCAGCAACCCGTGCTCGTCGTAATAGCCCAGGTCCCCGGAATGGAACCAGCCGCCGCGGAACGCCTCGGCGGTCTTGGCTTCGTCATCGAGGTAGCCGAGCATCAGATGTGGGCTGCGATGGGCGATCTCACCGACCGACCCGGGCGGTAGCGGCACGTTGTCGTCATCGAGGATCGCGGTTTCGACGTTGACGGCCGGCCGCCCCGCCGCCCCCGCGTGAGCGTCCTGCTCATCGGGACCCAGCGCGGCCGCCAGCGGCGCCATCTCCGTCTGGCCGTAGAAGTTCCACAGCCGCAGGTTGGGCAGGCGTTCGCGCATCTCGGCGAGGATCTCCACCGGCATCGCCGAGGCGCCGTAGTAGCCCTTGCGCAGGCTCGACAGGTCCACCCGGTCGAAGACGGGGGAGCGCAGCAGCGAGATCCACACCGTCGGCGGTGCGAAATAGTTTGTCACGCGGTGCTTTTCGATGGTCCGCAACACCAACTCGGGTTCCGGCCGGGGCAAGATGATGCTGGTGGCGCCCAGGTAGACGTCGGTGATCAGGAAGTTGTCCAGCTGCGCGCAGTGGTACAGCGGCAGCGAGTGGATCTCGATGTCGGTAGCCTCCATGGCCCCGGCGATGATGGTGCTGATGTAGTTGCCCATCAGACTGCGACTGGAGTGCATGGCCCCCTTCGGGTGCGACTCGGTGCCGCTGGTGTACATCAGGCGGATCATCTGGTCGTCCGCCACATACGGGTCCGGCGCCGGCGAGGTGGTCGAGAGCCACTGGTCGAAGTCCGTCCATCCGGCGGGCAGCGGCTGTCCGGGCGGCACCAGCGCCGCAGTGGTGGCGACCGACCCGCCGAGGCGCATCGCGGCCTCGGCCGTCGGCACCAGCCCGGCCTCGACCAGAAACCCGGTGGCCCGGCTGTGACCGAGGATGAAGGCGATCTCCTCGGCCGTGAGCATGAAATTGATCGGCACCAGCACCACCCCGGCGCGGGCCGTAGCGAATGCCAGCACCGCGTACTGCCAACAGTTGTGCGCCAGCACCGCGACACGGTCCCCGACACCGAAACCGTTGTCCTGCAACGCCGCCGCGGCGCGGTCGACCAGATGCTCGAACTCGGCGAACGTCAGCGTCACGTCGCCGTCGATGATCGCCACCTTGTCGGGTACCCGGCGCGCCGTGCGGCGCGGGATGTCGCCGAGGGCGTGACTACGGGTGGTGGCCAGCACGTGGTCCAGCTCATGCATGTGCGGACTGTATGCGGGGGCGTCGCGACCGGGACAAGCAGCGTCCCGCTGAGTAGAAGAGCCGCCCGCACACCGCCGCGCAGCGGCCCATACTCGGCGGGCGAGCGAGGAGGTTCGATGACGACCGACGCCCCTGCGGCGACAGGAGTGGACCCTGAGGAACTGCGGGTCAACCTGCATCAGGCCGACCCTGGAATTCTGCTCGCGGTGCTGGCCCAGCTCACCGGTGACCCGTCTGTGGTGGATCGCTTCGCGGCCAGGATCTCCCATGAGCCGGACCCGCCCGAGCAGGCCGGGGTGACCGACCCCGCGACGATGACCGGGCTGGTCGAGGCGGTGGCGCGGGCCCTGGGCACTCCCCGCGCCCCGGATGCGCTGCCCGCCGACGATCCGGACCTGTTCGGGCGCATCGCGCCGATCGCGCTGGGCACCCCGGTGGGCGCCGAATACATCGGCCTGCTGCTGGAGCAGGGCGGTTTCCATCCGCCCCAGCCCGTCCTGCCGCGGATCGCCCGGTTGCCGTCGGACTTCAAGGTCGTGATCGTCGGCGCGGGCATGGCGGGCATGGCGGCCGCCCTGGAGTGCGCGGACGCCGGGATCGCCTACGAGATCATCGACCGCAACGATGAGGTCGGCGGCACCTGGTACACCACCGTGTATCCCGGCATCGGCGTGGACACGCCGTCGGCGTACTACTCGCTGTCGCGGGACATCAAAGGCGACTGGTCGAGCTACTACCCGCAGGGCGACGAGTACCAGCAGTACCTGAAGTCCGTCGCCGACCGGAACCGTCTGCGCGAGCACATCCGGTTCAACACCGAGGTCGAGGCGCTGTGGTGGGACGAGCACCGACGGCAGTGGCAGGTGCACACGGTCGGGCCGGACGGCGGCCGCGAAACCAGTTGGGCCAACGTCG
>ENA-UOVV01000946-UOVV01000946.1-compost-metagenome-genome-assembly--contig:-NODE-946-length-26952-cov-13.146522_pt1 | contig 26952 bp, 27 predicted proteins | sample MGYA00238155_ERZ761577 | MGnify/ENA primary metagenome ERZ761577 (study PRJEB28898, sample SAMN06268775) | compost metagenome | isolation source: Emeryville, CA | place: USA:Emeryville, CA | collected... | reverse complement strand
TCGCACGCGCCTGGTGCACGATGGCCGCGGCCGTGGTGTGCGCGACCTCGGGCAGCAGCGCGGGGTCGATCCCGCCCGGGAGCGACTCCATCCACTGCTGGGAGAGCATCGCGGGTCGGCGGAAGCGCGACTCGCTCACGAGAGCGTCCAGGTCTCTTTGCGCATCGCGACGGCCGAGAGCATCTCGACGTCCTCGTCCGTGAGCCGGCGCGGCAGGCGCCGGAAGACCCCGGGGATGTCGGTGCGCCCGAGCACGAGGGCGTCGTCGGGCATCTTCGTCACGCGGGGCGCCGCGAGCGCGCCCGTGTGGACGACGACGACGGCGCGCACCGAGACGAAGGACGAGGAGGCCGCGCCGAGCACCCGCTCGAGGCGCTGGGCCTGCAGCCGCGCGTCGCGCAGGTAGGGCACGGTGCGGTGGTTGACGTAGAGCGAGCGGCGGTCCACCTGGACGTCCGCTCCGAGGTGCACGTGCACCGTGATCGCGTAGATCCCGCCGGGGCCGATGAGTAGGTGCTGGACCACGTCGCCCTGGCGCGAGAGCGGGACGTCGTGCAGCACGGCCCAGCCGTCGCTGCGCAGGCGGTCGAGGCGCTCGCCCACGGGCACGTCCGCGGGCACGTGCTCGCCGTCCTGCACGGCCTCGTCGGGCTTCGACCGGGGCATGGGCGGGAGGGCCATCGGGACGGTGACCTCCTCCGCGTCGGTGCGCAGGAACTCCTGCGCCGCGAGCCGCAGCCCGCCCTCGAGCGCGGGCGACTCGGCCACCACCTCGCCCGTGGTCAGGTCGATCGAGCCGACACGTCGACCCATGTCGTCAGTCACGAAGAGACGGTCGGCGCCGTAGCGGCTCCAGCGGCGCACGGTCACGGAGTCGGGCATGACTGGGTTGTCGGCACTCTCCGGCACGCGCTTCACCTCCCTGACCCCGTCCATGCGCCCCCTTCACCCGTCAGGCCATCGATTCTCCACCCTTCGGGGGACCTGTGTCCCCACGGAGCAGACTTTGGACGCGAGCGCTGGCGATTCGCCCTGTGAGTCCCGACACAGCCCCTTCTCAGGGCCGTGCCGGGGGACTCAGCCCTCGGCAGGCCGGAAGCTCAGCGCCACGGAGTTCATGCAGAAGCGGTCGCCCGTGGGCGTCTGCGGCGCGTCGTCGAAGACGTGTCCCAGGTGCGAGCCGCAGCCCGCGCAGCGCACCTCGGTGCGCACCATGCCGTGCGAGCGGTCCTCGACGAGCTCGACGGCGTCGCCCGCGAGCGGGCTCCAGAAGCTGGGCCAGCCACAGTGCGCGTCGAACTTCGTGTCGGAGCGGAACAGCCCCGCCCCGCAGGCCCGGCACGCGTACACGCCCTCGCGGTCCTCGCCCAGGAGCTCGCCCGTGAAGGGGCGTTCGGTGGCCGCCTGGCGCAGCACCGCGAACTCCACGGGGTTCAGCTCGAGGGCCCACTCCTGGTCGGACTTGCTCACCCGATAGCTCATGTCGTCCTCCGCTCTCGTCGTCGTGCACCCGTGCAACACCTCGGGGCCCGAAAATGGTCCCGGCAGGCACGCGAGACCGGCCATCCCGGACAAGTGCGACACACCGGGGCGTCAGGTGTTGTCCCTGGTCGCGTCGTACCCCTAGCCTGCGAGCAACTGGGCCCTCTCGCGCGAGGGGGTCGGCACCGACGACGTGGGGCCAAGGTGCAGAGAACTCCGAGGACGCGCTGGGCACTGACGCGGTACTTCGCCGCGGTCAGCATCGTCGCCGTGCTCATCCTGGGCGGCGGCCTCATCGTCACGACCACGCAGATCATGCGCCAGCAGGCCCTCGAGGCCGGCTCGAAGGCCGGTCTGCTCATCGAGCCGAGCGTGCGCGCCGTCGTCCCCGTGACCGCCTACCAGACGGCCGTGCTGCAGGCCGAGGACGAGGCCAGGCTGCAGGAGGTGTTCGAGGACTTCTCGGGCCAGCTCGTGGGCATGCGCCTGTGGAACTCGGACGGCGTCCTGCTCTTCGACGCGAACCCGCAGTCCTCCGCCGCGTTCCCCCGCACCGACCCCTTCGACCGGGCGATCCTCGAGGGGCAGCCGAGCGCGAGCATCGTCACCGCGACGATCGGCGAGTCGGGCGGCGACCCCGCTCTCCAGGGCGTCCAGGTCACGGCCCTCTCGGTCTACGTGCCCGTGACCGAGGGCAACGTGCGCGTGGGGGCTCTCGAGCTCTCGCTCGACTACACCGACACCGACGCGGCGCTGCGCGAGGCCGTGCGCACCGTCTCGATCGTTATCTCGCTGGGCCTGCTCCTGCTGTGGCTCCTGCTCTTCCGCACGGTGCGCAACGCCTCGAAGCGCCTGCAGACCTCCGCCCTCGAGAACGCGCGCCTCGCGCTCCTCGACCCGCTCACCGGACTGCCCAACCGCCGCATGCTGCTCGACCGCATGCGCCGCGCGATCGACCAGGCCGAGGAGGACGGCACGGGCGTCGGCCTCGTGCTCCTGGACATCGACCGCTTCAAGGACATCAACGACTCCCTCGGGCACGACCGCGGCGACGAGCTGCTCGTCCAGGTCGCCCACCGCCTGCGTGCGGCCTTGCGCGAGCGCGACGTCGTGGCGCGCCTGGGCGGCGACGAGTTCGCGATCCTGCTGCCCGCGATCCGCTCGGTCGCGAACGCCGAGCGCCTCGCCCAGCGCGTGCGCAACCTCTTCGCGCCGGCCTTCAACCTGGGGGGACTCGAGCTGCACGTCGACTCCTCGATCGGCGTCGCGTGCCTGCCCGAGCACGCCGTCGACGCCTCGGGCCTCATGCGCAAGGCCGACGTCGCGATGTACACGGCCAAGACTCACCGCACGGGCGTCGCGATCTACTCCCCCGACGAGGACGACTCCTCGCCCGCGCGCCTCGTGCTCCTCGGCGACCTGCACCGCGCCCTCGCGGACCGCCAGGAGCTCGTGATGTTCTACCAGCCCAAGATCGACCTCACGACCAACCAGGTGGTGGGGCACGAGGCGCTCATGCGCTGGGTGCACCCGACGCGCGGGATGCTCGTGCCCGACCTGTTCATCCCCCTCGCCGAGCAGTCCGGCCTCATCCACGACCTCACGGCCTTCGCCCTCGAGTCGACGATCTACCAGCTCGCGCACTGGCAGGCCGAGGGCCGCGAGGTGCCGGTCGCGGTCAACCTCTCGGCGCACAACCTCACCTCCTCCCAGGTGACCGAGACGATCGAGGAGCTGCTGCACGCGCACCAGGTGCGCCCGGACCTCCTCGAGATCGAGATCACCGAGACGGCGCTCGTCGCGGACCCCTCGCGCGTGGTGCCGGTGCTCGAGCAGCTCGCCGACATCGGCGTGCTCGTCTCGATCGACGACTTCGGCATCGGCAACACCTCGATCTCCCAGCTGCGCGACCTGCCCGTCGCGCGCATCAAGATCGACCGCACCTTCATCGCCGACCTCACCGGCTCCCACCAGAGGGCGGGCTCCGAGATGATCGTCAAGGCGATGGTGGACCTGGCTCACTCGTTCGGCCTCGAGGTTGTGGCCGAAGGAGTGGAAGATTCGGACACCGAGGGACTGATCAGGGCATTGGGTGTGGATCAGGCGCAAGGCTTCTTGTACTCTCAACCCGTCCCCGCCGCCGAGGTGCCGGGGCCCGAGCCGAGCACGACGCGCGGGACAGGGGGCCGCCGTCGACCGAGCAGGTCGTCGAAGTCTCCCCAGAACGGCGGATAACCATCAACATCGGACTCAAGCGACACCGCTCGAGCGCCGATATCCGAGGAATGACGCGAGGACGTGAGTCGATGGACGATCTGATCCGGGAGATGCTCGAGCCTGAGAGGCCCGCCCCCGGGGTCGTGGCGCGCCGTCGCCGCCTCACCGCGACGACCGCCATCATCGGTCTGGCCGCGATCGGCGTGACGAGCCTGACGACGAACGCGCTGTTCACCGACCAGGACGACCCGAGCCAGTCGGGCTTCGTCACGGGCACCGTGGACATCACCACGAGCGCGACGGACTTCTCGATGCCTACGGGCAACGCGGCTCCTGGCGACTTCCACTTCGCGCCGATCGCGGTGACGAACTCGGGCTCGCTCCAGATGCGCTACGCGATCTCGCTGAGCGGCACGGGTGACGCGACCCTGCTCGACAACCTCACCTGGTCGGTCCAGTCCGGGCTCACGGCGGCCCAGTGCACCGCCCAGAACAGCGCCCCTGCGTCCGGGCTCCTCGGCTCGGCGGTGCTCGGCGGCGGCACCCACTGGATCGGCGACAGCACCCCCGGCGGCCAGCCCGGCGACCGCACCCTGAACTCGGGCGCGAGCGAGGTCCTCTGCGTGGGCCTCGAGCTCGACCTCGACGCGCCGAACTCCGTCCAGGGCGAGACCGCGGGCATCGAGTTCGACTTCTTCGCGGAGCAGACCGCTAACAACGACTGATCATGGCGTCACCGCACCGAGCGGAGGATCGCCGCGCGGCGCCCCCCTCGCCCAGATCGCGGCGTCGTCGCCGTGAGAGCCGCTCCTCGCGCATCATCCCTGCTGCGTGCTGGACGATCATCGCGGTGTGCATCGCAGCCTTCGCGACCTCGCTCGCGGTACCCCTGTGGTACCAGATCAACGATCAGCGGATCCTGCTCGTCACCTCGGGCTCGATGGAGCCCTACTTCCGGGCCGGCGACGCCGTGATCGTGCAGCGCATCTCCGACCCCTCCCAGCTGCGCGTCAACCAGGTGGCCTCGTTCTTCCCCGCGGCCTCGGACCAGCTCGTCACGCACCGCATCATCGACCTGCGGCTGCTGCCCCAGCTCGAGCAGGACGAGCAGTCGGGCCGCATGGAGCCGGTCTACGACGCGAACGGCGAGCCCAAGATGCTGCAGTACATCATCACCAAGGGCGACAACAACCCCGAGCCCGACCCCAACGCGACCCCCTGGACCCGCGTGCGCGGCGTGGTGCTGAGCGTCGAGCCGGGGCTCGGTGAGATCCTGGGCTGGGCGCACTCGCCGCGGGGCCGGTTCACGATGCTGACCCCGCCGCTCGTGCTCCTCGCGGCCATGGAGATCGGCGGCCTCGTCCGGGAGCGCAAGCGCGCGAAGACCGAGGGCCAGCGCAAGCAGGAGGAGATGCGTGTCGACGACTCGTACCTCCTCGACTGACGCCTCTCGTCGCCTCCTCGCGATGATCGCGCTGAGCGTGCTCGCGCTCGGCGGCACCGCCGCGACCGAGCTCGAGACCACCGGTGCGCTCTTCGGCGCGGAGGCCGCGACGACCCTCGAGGGCTTCCAGGTCCAGGCCCTCTGCGACTTCGACGACTACACCTCGGTCCAGGAGCTTCTCGGCGACCTGGGGCCCTCGGTGCACTGGGGATTCACGCCCGGCGAGGCACCGTGGACCGCCTCCGAGGGCGCGCCCGCGAGCATCGCCCCGGACAGCACCCTCGTGTGCGACGAAGGAGTGCTCCCGCTCTCCGCGGGAGCCTGGGTCTCGAGCGAGCCAGGCGTGGCCGGTCCCTTCACGGCGATCCTCGTGCTGCGCACCCCCTCGGTCTCCGGGTCGCTGCTCGCCGTGGGCGAGACGGGTGGGCCCGGCCTTCAGCTCAGCTCCGTGGGCTCGAGCATCGTGGTCGAGGCCTGGGACGCCGACACCGTCCCCGTGCTCGTCACCTCGGCCCTCCTCGACGGGGACGAGCAGGCCCATGTGCTCGCCGTCCAGGTCGCGGACGACGAGGTGACGCTGTGGGCCGACGGCGCCACGGCCTCGGGCAACGCCCCGGCCCCGGTGGGCGCCCAGCTGCTCGGCCTGGGCGCCGTGACGGACCTCGTCCCGGTCGGGGCGCCTCTCACGGCGGTCGCCATGGTGAGCGAGCTCGCTCTCGTCCCCGGCGCCGTCCCGACGAGCGCCCTCGAGGAGCTGCTCGCCTCCGCGACGGCGCCCTGAGCGATCCGCCTCCGCAGCGCGCGGACCAGGCGCCGGCACCTCAGCCGGCCGCGAGGGCCTCGGCCTCCCGTTCGGCGTCGTCGTCGGCCTCGTCGATGAGCGACTGCGGGAGCGAGCGCACCGTGAGGACGACCACGAGCACCGCGGCGACCGGGACCATGACGAGCAGCGCCTGCACCCCGAAGAGCTCGGCGACCACGCCGCCCGTGAGCGCGCCCAGGGGCATCGAGCCGTAGGCGATCGTCGCGGAGGCGCCCTGGACGCGCCCGAGCACGCGGCTCGGGACGATCCGCTGGCGCAGCGCCGAGGTCGCGGTGTTGCCCACGATGTTGAAGAAGCCGATGAGCGCGAAGGACACCGCCACGGCCCAGATCCTCGGGAGCAGCGCGGGCACGACGAGCAGGCCGCCCGCCATCCCCCAGGTGACGGCGATGACGAGGCGCTCGCGGCCCTTGCCCACGAGCTTCTCCGCGAGCACGGCGCCGAGCACGCCGCCGACGGCGAGCACCGTCGCGACGAAGCCGTACTGCTCGGGCGTGAGCCCGACGGCGGAACCGGGGCCCACGAGCCACAGCACGAGCACGGCCATGTAGGCGTTCGAGAGGAAGTTGAAGCCCGCGCCGCCGAGCACGAGGGGGCGCACGACGCGGTGGCGGACGAGGAAGCCGATGCCCTCGCGCAGGTCCCCGAGGATCGTGCGAGCGGGGGCGGGCCCGGCCTCGGTCGAGGACACCTCGCTCGCGGTCGCGTCTCGTTCCCCCGCCTCCGACGCTGCCGCCCGCGCCCGGCGGCCGAGTCCGCGCACCGCGACGAGCACGCCCGCCGCGACGAGCCCCGCGGGCACGCCGAGCACCCAGCCGGCCCCCGCTGCGACGAGGAAGCCCGCGATCGGCGCACCGAGGAAGGAGTTCGCGACGAGCTGCACGCCCATGAGACGGCTGTTCGCCGCCGCGAGGCGCTCGCGCGGCGTGACGTCGGGGATGAGTGCGGAGCTCGCGCCGTCGGCAAAGACCTCGGCGGTGCCGAGCACCGCAAGGATGCCCAGCAGGATCGGCATCGAGAGCGCCTCGTTCGCCGCGGCGACGGCTCCCCCGGCGAGCGCGAGCACGCGCAGGAGCGAGGCGGCCACGAGCACGCGCACGCGGTCGTGCCGGTCGATCACGAGCCCCGCGACGAGCCCGAAGCAGAGCCAGGGGAGAGTGAAGACCGTCGTCACGAGGGCGATCTGGCCCGGGGACGTCGTGAGGGTCATCGCGAAGAGCGGGACGCCCACGAGCAGCAGGCCGTCCGCGAGGTTCGACAGGCCCGAGAACGCGAAGAGGTGCGTGAACCGCGAGCCGAGGGGTCGCTGCTGGGACATGGGGTGCTCCGATACGCTGATGCCAGAGAGAGTTATGCAGAGATGTCTTTGCAAAGATAGGTGTGCATCATGGCGGATGGCAAGACCCCGGACGAAGCGTTCCCTGCGCCCGCGGGGAAGAAGGCCAAGGACGACTACGTCCAGCTCGGTCCCGAGGGCCTCAAGGCCTACGCCCACCCCCTGCGCATGGCGATCCTGCGCTACCTGCGCGAGCACGGTCGGGCGACCTCGACGACCCTCGCCGAGGCGCTCGGCGAGTCCACCGGTCAGACCAGCTACCACCTGCGCCAGCTGGCCAAGCACCAGCTCGTCGAGGACGTGCCCGGCGTGGGTTCGGGTCGCGAGCGCTGGTGGCGGGCGCGCGGCGCCGGCGTCGACCTCTCGACGATGCTCACGGACCCGGACACCGCGAAGGCCGCCGACATCCTCCTGGCCGACCTCGTGCGCGAGCGCAACGAGGTGCTCGGCCGCTGGATCGGCAGCCTCTCGCGACTCTCGGCGGACGACCTCGTCGCCCAGCGCTCCCTGCACTCCTCGACGACCCTGCTGCTGACCCCCGAGGAGCTCCTCGAGCTCTCGAACGCCCTCGGCGAGGTGGTCGAGAGCTTCTCCGACCGCTTCCAGTCGCGCTTCGACGAAGGCGCCCCCGAGTGCGCCGTGCGCATCCGTGCCCACATCGACGTCTTCCCGATCCTCGACGAGGCCCCGGGGGTCGAGAGCTGAGACTCGGGACGAACCGGACCTTCGGGATCGAGCGGTCCAGGACTAGGGTGGTGACGTGGCACTTCGCAGAGATGCAGCTCGAAACCGCGCGGTCCTCCTGCGGGCAGCGGCCGAGGTCTTCCGGACCCATGGCGCGGACGCCCCGCTCGACCTCGTCGCGCAGAAGGCGCACCTTGGTCGCGGGACCCTCTACCGGCACTTCCCGGACCGCGGCGCCCTCCTGACCACGCTCCTCGAGGACCGCTTCGAGATCCTGCACCGATACACGAGCGAGTACGAGGGCGAGGACCTCCTCGAGCAGCTTCTCGTCGAGATCTGCGGCCTCCTCGCCGACGTCCCCGGTCTCATGGCCGCGGTGCGCGGCCAGCCGAGCGCCCGCGAGAAGCTCGCCGAGGTGAGCGAGCGCACGATCGGGCTCGTCGCCACGGCCCTCGAGCGCGGCCACGCCGCCGGGCTCGTGCACCCGGGCCTCTCGCTCGACCACGTGCTCGTGACCCTCGCGATGTTCGACGGCGCGCTCGCCGCGGGCCGCGCGGACGGCAACCGCGACGTGCGCCCCCTCGCCCTCGAGCTCGCGATCCGCGCGGTGCGCAGCCCCGCCCGCCTCGACGAGCCGATCCCCGAGCGGCGCATCCCCTTCCCGACGCCCGAGAGCTGAGCCGAGGAGCCCTGCCCCGCACGCCCGCGCGTACCCTGGTCCAGCGGTCGCCTCGCGAGCGCACCGGGCCTCTAGCTCAGCTGGTAGAGCAGCGGACTTTTAATCCGTAGGTCGTGGGTTCGAGCCCCACGGGGCCCACCACGTCGACCTGAGAGGAAGCGCCGACGGCCCGGGGGGTGCCATGACCGAGAAGATCGACCTCAAGAAGCTCGACCACTTCCAGGCTCCGCGGGGACGCTTCCACGAGCTCGAGGTGCCCGAGCTGAGCTACCTCAAGATCGACGGTCACGGGGACCCCAACACCTCGCCCGAGTTCCTCTCGGCCGTCGAGACCCTCTTCCCCGTGGCCTACACCCTGAAGTTCGCGAGCAAGCGCGAGCTCGGCAAGGACTACGTGGTCCCGCCCCTCGAGGGCCTGTGGTGGGCCGAGGACATGTCAGCCTTCACGACGGCGCGCGACAAGTCCGCGTGGGACTGGACCCTCATGCTGCTCGTGCCCGAGTGGCTCGGCGCCGAGCACGTCGAGGCGGCGATCGCCGCGGTGGCCGCGAAGAAGTCCGCGCCCCGCCTCGAGGATCTGCGCTTCGAGCCTCTCACCGAGGGGCGCAGCGTCCAGACCTTGCACGTGGGCCCCTTCGACGAGGAGGGCCCCGTGCTCGCCCGGCTGCACGAGGAGTACCTCCCGGCCCACGGCCTGCGCCCGATCGGCCTGCACCACGAGATCTACCTGAGCGACCTGCGCAGGTCTGCCCCGGACAAGCTCCGCACGATCCTGCGCCAGCCGGTCACCGAGGCCTAGGCGCGAGGGCGAGAGCGCGACAGCGCCCAGCCCGCCCGGTACGGTCGCCGCATGAGCCGACTCCCCAGCGACGACGAGCTCGCTGTCCTGCTCGAGCGTGCGATCGAGCTCGCTCTCGCGAACGTCGAGGCCGGGGCCGAGCCCTTCGGCGCCCTGGTTTGGCGCGACGGTCAGGTCCTCGCGGAGGGGGTCAACTCCGTCCAGGCGGACCTCGACCCCACGGCCCACGCCGAGACCGCCGCGGTGCGCGCCGCGGCCCGCGCGACGGGCTCGCCGTGGCTCACGGGCGCCGTCGTCCTCGCGAGCGGCGAGCCCTGCGTGCAGTGCCTCGCCTCGAGCGCCGCGGCCGACGTCGCGCACGTCTACTTCGCCGGGCCGAAGTCGCTCGTGCCGCGGCTCGACGGCCCGGACCGTCCGCACCTGAGCGCGCTCCAGGACGCCCTCAAGGCCGCCTGGCCCGCCGTCACCCACGTGCCGCACCCGCGCGCGGCCGAGCCTTTCGAGGCCTTCCTCGCGCGGCGCGCCGCCGAAGGCTAGGCCCAGCCGAGCTCGTGCAGCTTCGCGTCGTCGATGCCGAAGAAGTGCGCGATCTCGTGCACCACGGTGATCGTGACCTCCTCGACCACGTCCTCGCGGGTCTCGCAGATCTCGAGCGTGGGCTTGCGGAAGATGAGGATGCGGTCGGGCAGCTGGCCGCCCGACCAGTGGCCGCGCTCGGTGAGCGGGATGCCGTCGTAGTAGCCGAGCAGCGTCGGGTCCTCCGGCGGGGCCTCGTCCTCGACGAGCACGACGACGTTCTCGAGCTGGCGCGCGAACTCCTCGGGCACGGCGTCGAGGGCGTCCTGCACGCAGGCCTCGAACTCCTCGCGCGACATCTCGACCATGGGTCCATCCTCCCCCACGGGGCGCCGTGCTCGGCCCTCCACGCCCCTGACGTGCGCAGACACGAGGTGGCGCCTGGGCGTGAGGATCACGTAGCCTGTGGCCTCCGCATGTGACAGGGCTCGCTTTGGCTCTCGCTGAAAAGTGCCCTATGCTAACCGGGGTCTTGAGACGCCTCAGACGTCTGGAGCGGCTCGCCGCCCCCATCGTCTAGCGGCCTAGGACCCCGCCCTTTCACGGCGGTAGCACGGGTTCGAATCCCGTTGGGGGTACGGACTCGGAAGAAGGTAGATTGGCAGTACAGCAGTGAAGGACCTAGTCCTCTAGGCCCCGTAGCGCAGTTTGGTTAGCGCGCCGCCCTGTCACGGCGGAGGTCGCGGGTTCAAGTCCCGTCGGGGTCGCGTCGGCCCGGTTCGATCAGCAGATCGGACCGGGTCAAGGCTCTGTAGCTCAGTTGGTAGAGCGTCCGACTGAAAATCGGAAGGTCACCGGATCGACGCCGGTCGGAGCCACCGCAACGAAGGCCCTGGAGAGCTCCGGGGCCTTCGTCGTCTCTCGGAGTGCTGGATCCCCGACGATGTGTGACAGTGAGTCCGGAGGTACGACGATGAGCAGTGTGGCCCTCCCCCGAGCCGACGAGGCCTTCGGGGACGACGCCGGTGGCGTGCAGATCTCCTTCCTCGCCGATCGTTCGCGACTCGAGCTGAGCGGAGAGGTCGACGCTCGCCTCAACGCCGAGCTCGCTCGCGCGACGAACCTGCTCGCCGAGCGCGGGCTGACGGTCGACATCGAGACGAGGGACCTGACCTTCGTCGACTCCTCGGTGATCGCGCTCGTCGCGCACCTCGCGAACCGCTTGCGCGCCCGCGTGCGCTTCCTCGCGCCCACGCAGCAGGTGCGCTTCCTGCTCGACCTGACCCAGGTGGGCGAGCTCGTGGACGTCGTCGACCCCGAGCCGCCCGCGAGCCCTGCTGAGGACGAGGCGCACCCCGCGGTCGCCGAGGCCACCGCGATCGCCGCCGAGGCCGGCGCCGCGGCCGAGGCGGGGACCGACGTCGTCGACGTGGTGCGCACGGGTTCGCTCGTGACTCCTGAGGACGCCTCGGGCGCCGTTCCGGCCACCGCGCCCGTCGCGCTCTCCCCCGACGAGATCGCCGCGGCCGGCCCCGGAGTCGCAGCCTCCTAGAAGCCCCGCTGGCGCCCGTCGCCCGGGGCGCTCGCCTGACGCGTCGCGCGGGCTACTTGCGACGGCTGAGCCAGTCGGCGAAGACACCCGCCCCCGCGCCGAGGATCACGCCGAGGACGGCGGAGCCGATCGTGGTGACCCACACCGTCGAGCCCCAGTTCACGTGCTGGTCCTGCGGGACGCTCGTCGCCAGGAGGTAGCCGATGATCGCGGCGAGCACCATGCCGGTGACGATGAAGACGCCGTACCTCGGCCGACGACGGATCCGCACGTCCACGGCGATCCGTTCGAGCTCCTCCTGCGAGGGGATGCGGCGGGGCTCCTCGACCCGGGCGGCCTCGGTGGCCGGGGCCGGCTCGGTGACCTCGGGCGACCCCGTGGCCTCGGGCGCCCCGAAGGGGGAGTCACCGGGCGCGGCCGCGGCCGGCTCCTGCTCAGGGTGTGTGGGGCTCGCCATGCGCCCGACCCTAGCCGGTGAACCTGGGACCGAAGGGCACGTGGCTGCGCAGGTCCGCGCGCTCCCCCGAGGCGAGCACGCGACCCGCCCGGAGAGCCTCGTCCCACGCGGTGCGACCCGTCACGAGCTCGAGCCAGGTCTGGGCATCGGTCTCGACGACGTTGGGCGGGGTGCCGCGCGTGTGCCGCGGCCCCTCGACGGCCTGGACGGCCGCGTGCGGGGGCACGCGCACCTCGACGGACCTGCCGGGCGCTCGGGCCGCGAGCTCCTCGAGCGTGAAGCGCACGGCCGTGCGCAGCTCGGCCGGCTCGGCCCGCCCCTCGCGCCACGCGGCGAGAGCGGCCGCCCCGGTCTCGACGTCGATCCTCCTGGCTGCCACGCAGCTCACGCTACCTGCGTCGCAGGCCTCGCGAGCGGGGCAGGGGCGTGGCGCAGATGCGCGCGCCGAGCACGCCGGTAGGGTCGGGGACAGAGCAACCATCGAAGGGATGCACCGTGAGCGAGCGCGGCTTCTTCAGCAGGCTGACCGAGCCCATCACCGATCGCGTGCGCGAGGGCGTGGACTCCGTCGAGGAGAAGATCAAGAACGCCATCCAGGCGCAGACCGACAAGGTCAAGGCCGCCGTGCAGGCGAAGGCGGAGGCCTACGGGACCTCGGTGGTGTCCTTCGGCGCCGCGGGCGTGCTCGCGTGGCTCGGCGTCCTGAGCCTCGTCGCGGCGGCCATCATCGGCCTGGCCGAGGTACTGCACCCTGCGCTCGCTGCCGTCGTCGTCTCTGCCGTCCTCTTCCTCGTGGCCGGGGGCCTCGGAGCCTACGGCAAGGCGAGCCTGCCGAAGTCTGAGGCTCCGGAGCCCCCGAGCACGGTCACTCCCGCCCTGCGGCAGCAGGACGAGAGCGTCGACCACTTCTGGACCGACTGAGCCCGGCACCGCCCGCAGGGGGCCGAGCGCTCAGCTCAGCCTGGGATCAGTCGCCTCCACCCTGACGGGGGACGCCGGCGAGCAGCTCACGTACCTCGGACTCGCGGTAGCGACGGTGACCACCGAGAGTGCGGATCGAGGAGAGCTTTCCGGCCTTGGCCCAGCGCGTCACGGTCTTGGGGTCGACCCGGAAGAGGGTCGCGACCTCGGAGGGAGTGAGCAGGGCCTCGGTGTTTTCCACAGGTGTCGTCATGGAAGTCTCCTCAACTCGGAAGACCCGGTGCACCATGGCTGGAAGCCCCAGTTCATCGAGCATCCAGGTCCTGTCAACCGGTTGCTCGGGCCGCATCCTTGGGGAGTATCGACCCGGAGCAGGTGACCACGTGCTCCACCCCGGCTACATCCACTGTGCCTCACAGAACAGATGTGTGCATACCGGACTCACCAACTTCGGGAGATTTGTCCGTTTTTGGTCACGGATTGAGACGTCAAGTTGGGAAAAATCCGCCTTCTGGGACACCGGCTTCCAGTTCGTGGACATGTGGGACACGGCGCCCGGCGGACCCCCGCGATTCAGCCCTGCGCGAGGCGAGTGGTCCCGAGGCGCATCGACGATGTACCGTGGGGGCACGAACAATCACGCACCAGATACCCGGGGCCGCACGTGTGAGCACGGTGCCGCCCCGCTCTTACGTCAGAGGGGGTCGATGCCATGGGGCGCGGCCGTCAGCGAGCGAAGCACGCAAAGATCGCCCGGGAGCTGAAGTACTTCTCCCCGGAGACGAACTATCAAGCGCTCGAGCAGGAGCTCGCCTCGTCGAAGTCCGACGTCGCCACGGACACGCGTGAGCGCCTCGACGAGGACGAGGACGAGTGGAGCGGCTGGTCCGACTCGCGCTGATCCTCAGCGTCCGGGCCGAGGGCTGAGCCTCCGCCTCTGCTGCGCGTCGGAGACCGCCCTGCGGCGGTGCGAGAGACCCACCCTCGAGGTGCGTGAAGTCCTGCCTCGGCCTGCGCCGAGGCGCGGCCTGGCTCCCCTGTGCCCGACTCCGGGCGCCGCGCGGCCGGCTCCTCTCGCTCAGCTCGAGCGATACTCGCCCGTCATCGCGACGGCACCGCCGTGCACTCCCTTCGTGCCCGCGACGAGCTCGACGCCCTCGACGACGCCGGCGTCGGAGACCTCACCGAGCACCCAGGCCGGCAGGCCCAGCTCGGCGGAGTGCGCGAGCACCCCGTCCACGGCGTCGGGCCGCACGAGGGCGACCATGCCCACGCCGAGGTTGAGCGTCTTCTCGAGGTCCGACCAGGGCACCCCTCCAAGGCGGCGCACCAGCTCGAACACCGGGGGCACGGTCCACGAGGCGCGGTCCACCCCGGCCACGAGCCCCTCGGGGAGCACACGGGCCAGGTTCGCGGCGAGCCCGCCGCCCGTCACGTGGCTCATCGCGTGCACGCCGCCCTCGGCACGCTCGACGAGGGCGAGCACGTCCCTCGCGTAGACCCGCGTGGGCTCGAGCAGCTCCTCGCCGAGGGTCCGGCCGAGGTCCTCGACGTGCCGGTCGAGCTGCCAGCCCGCGACCGAGATCACCTTGCGCACGAGCGAGAATCCGTTCGCGTGCAGCCCGCTCGAGGCGAGAGCCACGACGACGTCGCCCGCGCGCACCCGGTCCGGGCCCAGCACGGCGTCCGCCTCGACCACGCCCGTCACGGCGCCCGCGACGTCGTACTCCTCGGGGCCCAGCAGCCCCGGGTGCTCGGCCGTCTCCCCGCCCACGAGGGCGGTGCCGGCCACCTGGCAGGCCTCGGCGATGCCGCGCACGATCGCGGCGATGCGCTCGGGCACCACGCGACCGCACGCGATGTAGTCGGTCATGAACAGCGGCCTGGCGCCCACGGCGACGATGTCGTCGACCACCATGCCCACGAGGTCGAAGCCGATCGTGTCGTGCTTGTCCATCGCCTGGGCGAGAGCGACCTTCGTCCCCACGCCGTCGGTCGAGGTCGCGAGCAACGGCCGCGCGTAGCCCGCGAGGGCAGAGGCGTCGAAGAGTCCCGCGAAGCCGCCCACGCCGCCCACCACCTGCGGCCCGTGCGTCGCGCGCACGGCGTCCTTCATGAGCTCGACCGCGAGGTCACCGGCCTCGGTGTCGACGCCGGCCGCTGCGTAGGTCAGTCCCGTCACCTGCTCGGTCCCCGCCGACCCGGCGTCGGGCAGCATGCTCTCCCCGCTCACGGCTGCTCGAGCGCGGTCGCGCCACCGGTCCCGCCCAGCACGGACAGCAGCCCGTCCTCGGGCGCCCCGAGGGGCAGCTGGCCGTGGTCGAGGAGGTTGACTCCCATGTTCGCGGTCTCCGGGATCTGGATGGGGTACCTGCCCGTGAAGCAGGCCGTGCACAGCTGCGAGGCGGGCTGCTCGGTCGCGGCGACCATGCCCTCGAGCGAGATGTAGCCGAGGGAGTCGGCGCCGAGCGAGGAGGCGATCTCCTCGGGGCCGAGGCCGTTAGCGATGAGCTCGGCGCGCGAGGGGAAGTCGATGCCGTAGAAGCAGGGCCACTTCACGGGCGGCGAGGAGATGCGGATGTGCACCTCCGCCGCGCCGGCCTCGCGCAGCATGCGCACGAGGGCCCGCTGGGTGTTGCCGCGCACGATCGAGTCGTCCACGACGACGAGCCGCTTGCCGCGGATCACCTCGCGCAGGGGGTTGAGCTTGAGGCGGATGCCGAGCTGGCGCAAGGTCTGCGAGGGCTGGATGAAGGTGCGGCCCACGTAGGCGTTCTTCGTCAGGCCCTGGCCGTAGGGGATGCCGGACTCGGCGGCGAAGCCGATCGCCGCAGGGGTGCCGGACTCCGGCACGGGGATCACGAGGTCTGCCTCGACGGGGTGCTCGCGGGCCAGCTGGCGGCCCATCTCGACGCGCGCGGCGTGCATCGAGCGGCCCGCGATCGAGGTGTCGGGGCGCGCGAGGTAGACGTACTCGAAGACGCAGCCGGCACGCGCGGGCTCGGCGAAGCGCGAGGAGCGCAGCCCGTCTGCGTCGATCACGATGAGCTCGCCCGGCTCGACCTCGCGCACGAAGGCCGCACCGACGATGTCGAGGGCCGGGATCTCGCTCGCGACGACCCAGCCGCGCTCGAGGCGACCGAGCACGAGCGGGCGCACGCCCTGCGGGTCGCGCGCGGCGTACAGCGCGTTCTCGTCCATGAAGACGAGCGAGAAGGCGCCGCGCACGCGTGGCAGGACCTCGAGGGCCGTGGCCTCGAGGGTGCGGTCGGGGTCACCGGCGAAGAGGGCCGTGAGGACCATCGTGTCCGAGGAGGCCCCGCCCACGAGCTCGGTGCGACGCTGGGCGCCGTAGCGCTCGGCGACCAGCTCGATGAGCTCGACGGTGTTGGTGAGGTTGCCGTTGTGCGCGAGGGCGACGGTGCCGGCGGCCGTGGCGCCGAGCGTGGGCTGGGCGTTCTCCCAGGTGCTCGCGCCCGTCGTGGAGTAGCGCGCGTGGCCGATCGCGAGGTAGCCCTGCAGGGCGTTGAGCGAGGTCTCGTCGAAGACCTGCGAGACGAGCCCCATGTCCTTGTAGACGAGGATCTGCTCGCCGTTCGAGGTGGCGATGCCCGCCGACTCCTGGCCGCGGTGCTGCAGGGCGTAGAGACCGAAGTAGGTCAGCTTCGCGACCTCTTCGCCCGGGGCCCAGACTCCGAAGACGCCGCAAGCGTCCTGGGGTCCGCGTTCCTCCGGGAAGGTCTCGTGGGTGAGTCGTCCGTCTCCGCGTCGCGCCACGGCCTCATGGTGCCACAGGGACATGAGGGGGTCGCCAGGTGTCCAGGGCGCACGCGCCGAGGGGCCCTGGCGACCGCCGTCGTCGGCCCTGGATCACTCCGGGCTAGATGACACCCAGCGCGATCATCGCGTCGGCGACCTTCGTGAAGCCCGCGATGTTCGCGCCCACCACGTAGTTGCCCGGCTGGCCGTACTCCTCGGCCGTCTCCTGGCAGCGGTCGTGGATGTCGCGCATGATCTGGGCGAGGCGCTTCTCGGTGTACGTGAAGGTCCACGAGTCGCGCGAGGCGTTCTGCTGCATCTCGAGCGCCGAGGTGGCCACGCCGCCCGCGTTCGCAGCCTTGCCCGGGGCGAAGAGCACGCCCGCGTCCTGCACGAGCGCCACAGCCTTCCCCGTGAGCGGCATGTTCGCGCCCTCGGCGATCGCGACGACGCCGTTGTTGACGAGGGTGCGGGCGTCCGCCTCGGTGAGCTCGTTCTGGGTCGCGCAGGGCAGGGCGACCGTGACCGGCACGTCCCAGATCGAGCCCTGACCCGCAGGCACGAAGATCGCCGAGTCGCGCGCCTCGGCGTACTCGGCGATGCGCGCGCGACGGGTCTCCTTGACCTCGCGGAGCAGCTGGATGTCGATGCCCTTCTCGTCCACGACGTAGCCCGAGGAGTCCGAGCACGCGACGACGTTCGCCCCGAGGGCCTGGGCCTTGGCGATCGCGTAGATCGCGACGTTGCCCGAGCCGGAGACCGAGACCTGCTGGCCGTCGAAGGCCTGGCCCTTGGTCGCGAGCATCTGCTCGGCGAAGAGCACCGTGCCCAGGCCCGTGGCCTCGGTGCGCACGAGAGAGCCGCCCCACGAGATGCCCTTGCCCGTCAGGACCCCGGACTCGTAGCGGTTGGTGATGCGCTTGTACTGGCCGAAGAGGTAGCCGATCTCGCGGCCGCCCACGCCGATGTCACCCGCGGGGACGTCGGTGTACTCGCCGATGTGCCGGTAGAGCTCGGTCATGAAGGACTGGCAGAAGCGCATGATCTCGCCCTCGGACTTGCCGTGCGGGTCGAAGTCCGAGCCGCCCTTGCCGCCGCCGATGGGCATGCCGGTGAGCGAGTTCTTGAAGACCTGCTCGAAGCCGAGGAACTTGATGATCCCCAGGTAGACCGAGGGGTGGAAGCGCAGGCCGCCCTTGTACGGGCCGAGCGCCGAGTTGAACTCGACGCGGAAGCCGCGGTTGATCTGCACGCGGCCGTTGTCGTCGACCCACGGCACGCGGAAGATGATCTGGCGCTCGGGCTCGCAGATGCGCTCGAGGACGGCCTGGTCGGCGTAGTGGGAGTGCTTGCGCAGCACGGGGCCCAGGCTGTCGAAGACCTCACGGACCGCCTGGTGGAACTCGGTCTCACCGGGGTTGCGAGCGAGGACCTGGGCGTAGATGGGCTCAAGCGCGGATTCCATGGCAACCAATCTGACTCTCGTGCGACAGGGCGAGGAATCGCCCGGGGGGCTCGTGTCGCGCCCGATCTCGCGGATCCTGAGCGTCCGCGGGGCCACCGACAGGGCCGGAGGCGACCATACGCCGATCCCCGAGAGCGCGCCCAGGGCGTCAGTCCTTGGACATCGTGCCCGGATCGTGGTGGGTGGCACGATGGCGACGTGACCTTCGCCGCACCCGTGCTCGAGCCCGCCGCCTCCCTGCGCGCCGCCCTGGCCGCGGGCGAGCCCGTCCACCTGCTCGACGTGCGCTGGTCGCTCGCCGCGCCCGACGGCTCCGAGGCCTACCGCGCGGGGCACGTGCCGGGCGCCGTCTACGTCTCCCTCGACGACGAGCTCTCGCGCCACGGTGAACCGGTCGAGGGCCGCCACCCGCTCCCCGAGCTCGCGGACCTCGAGCGTGCCGCGCGCCGCTGGGGGCTTCGCGAGGGGGAGCGCGTGGTCGTCTACGACGACGGCCCGGGCCTGGCCGCCGCGCGCGCTTGGTGGCTGCTGCGCTGGGCAGGTCTCGCGGACGTGCGCCTCCTCGACGGCGGGCTCGCGGCGTGGACCGCCGAGGGCGGCGAGCTGGAGTCCGGCTGGGTCGAGGCCGAGCCCGGGGACGTGCTCCTCTCGGCGGGGCACCTGCCCGTGGTCGACGCCGACGTCGCGGCCGTCTGGCCCTCGCACGGCCTGCTCCTCGACGCGCGCGCGGGCGAGCGCTACCGCGGCGAGGTGGAGCCGATCGACCCGCGGGCGGGGCACGTCCCGGGGGCCGTGAGCGCGCCGACGACGCAGAACCTCGGCCCGGAGGGCCGCTTCCTCCCTCCCGAGGCCCTCGCCGAGCGCTTCGCCTCACTGGGCGTCTCGGCCTCCGAGGCCGACCCGCAGCCCCAGGTCGCCGTCTACTGCGGCTCCGGGGTCACCGCGGCGCACCAGATCGCGGCGCTCGCCGTCCTCGGCATCCCCGCGGCCCTCTACCCCGGCTCCTGGTCCGCGTGGTCCAACGACCCGACCCGCCCCGTGGCGACCGGCCCCAAGCCCTGAGCGTGAAGGGTTACTGACGCCTCGCGTGCGTAACCCTTCACGCTCTCCGGGACCTGGAGGCGGAGGGGCCGCGGCGAGGGAGCTCGGGGCCTGGGCTCAGGCCTCGTCTTCCTCACGGAGGCGCGGCTCGGTGCGCTTCTCGGGGCGGACGCCGGACTTGTCGGCGTAGAAGGCTCGCACGGTGTCCATGTCGGTGCGCACGTCTCCCGTGGGCTCGAAGGTCGTGCCCAGCCCCGCCGTCATCGTCGCGCGGTCCACGTAGCCGAGGGTGATCGGCATGCCGGCCCCGACGGCGATCCGCCAGAAGCCCGACTTCCAGTACGTCCCCGCCGAGCGGGTGCCCTCGGGCGTGACCACGAGCAGGAAGGGCTCGGTGCGCGCGCGCTCGACGAGCGTGTCCACGAGCCCCGTGGGGTTCTTGCGGTCCACCGGGATCCCGCCGAGCGCCTTCATCACGAAGCCGAAGGGCGGCTTGAACAGCGCATCCTTGCCGAGGTAGCGCACGGTCAGCCCGAGGTCCCAGGCGATCGCGAGCATGAGGACGAAGTCCCAGTTGGAGGTGTGCGGAGCCCCCACGAGGATCCCCGAGCCCTCGGGACGCACGCTCGAGACGTGCGTGAAGCGGCTCACGCGCCAGTAGGCGCGGGCGAGGGCCCTGCGGACGCGCATCAGCCGAAGAGCTCGGGCAGCGTGCGCGTCCAGGCCTCGCGCAGCTCGCTGAGCGGCACCGAGAAGGCGCCCTTGACCTCGACGCAGGGCTCGTGGACGTGGTCCTCCTCGAGGGGCACTCCCTCGCCCGGCATGCAGCGGTCCTCCGTGACGCCGATCCGCACGAGCGGGACGCCGAAGGCGGTGCACAGGTCCTGCAGGCGCACGGCCTCCGAGCGCGGCACGGCGACGACGACGCGCGCCGTGGACTCCGCGAAGAGCGCCTCGAACAGCGAGACCCCGTCGCGCTCGCACAGGGCCGTGAGGTCCGCCGCGACGCCGACGTCGAAGCGCAGCGAGGACTCGACGAGGGCCTGGGCGAGCCCCCCCTCGGAGAGGTCGTGCGCGGCGTCGAGGAGGTGGTCGCGGCTCGCTCGGACGAGCACCTCGGCGAGGGCCTTCTCCGCCGCGAGGTCGACCTTCGGCGGGGTGCCGCCGAGCTGGTCGTGGACGACGTCCGCCCAGGCCGAGCCGTCGAGCTCGGGACGCGTGGAGCCGAGCTGGAAGACCTGCAGGCCAGGCTCGGTCCAGCCCGAGCGCGTGGCCTTGCGGACGTCGTCGATCACGCCGAGCACGCCGACGACGGGGGTCGGGTGGATCGACGAGTCGATCTGACCGGGCTCGCCGGTGCCGTTGTAGAGCGAGACGTTGCCGCCCGTCACGGGCACGCCCAGCTCGAGGCACGCGTCCGCGAGGCCCTCGATCGCCTGGACGAGCTGCCACATCGAGTCCGGGTCCTCGGGGGAGCCGAAGTTGAGGCAGTCGGTCACGGCGAGCGGGCGGGCGCCCGAGGTGGCGACGTTGCGGTAGGCCTCCGCGAGCGCGAGCTGCGCGCCGACGTAGGGGTCGAGCTTCGCGAAGCGGCCGTTCGCGTCGGTAGCGAGCGCGACACCGAGGCCCGTGGACTCGTCGACGCGGATCACGCCAGCGTCGTCGGGCTGGGCAAGAGCCGTGTTGCCCTGCACGAAGCGGTCGTACTGGCTCGTGACCCAGGACTTGTCCGCGAGGTTCGGGCTCGAGACGAGCTCGAGGAGGGTCTCGCGCAGCTCGGCCGGGCTCGAGGGGCGGGCGTAGCGGGCCTCGCCCTCGGGGCCCGAGATGGTGTCCGCGCGCAGCGCGTCCATCCAGTGCGCGGGGTACGCGTAGGGGCGGTGGTAGACGGGGCCCTCGTGCGCGACCGTCTTGGGGTCGACGTCGACGATGCGCTGCCCGTGGTGGTCGATCGTGAGGCGGCCCGTGCCGGTGACCTCGCCGATCACGGCCGTCTCGACGTCCCACTTGCTCGTGATCGCGAGGAACTCCTCGAGCTTCTCGGGAGCGACCACGGCCATCATGCGCTCTTGCGACTCGCTCATGAGGATCTCGCCGGCCGTGAGGGTCGGGTCGCGCAGCAGGACCTTCTCGAGGTCGACGTGCATGCCGCCGTCGCCGTTCGAGGCGAGCTCGGAGGTCGCGCACGAGATGCCCGCGGCGCCGAGGTCCTGGATGCCCTCGACCACGCGCGCGGCATACAGCTCGAGGCAGCACTCGATGAGCACCTTCTCCATGAAGGGGTCGCCCACCTGGACGCTCGGGCGCTTCGCGGGGACGCCGTCCTCGAAGGTCTCGCTCGCGAGGATCGAGGCACCGCCGATACCGTCGCCGCCCGTGCGCGCTCCGAAGAGCACGACCTTGTTGCCCGTGCCCGAGGCGTTCGCGAGGTGGATGTCCTCGTGGCGCAGCACGCCCAGGCACAGCGCGTTGACGAGCGGGTTGCCCTGGTAGGAGCTGTCGAAGACGAGCTCGCCGCCGATGTTGGGCAGGCCCAGGGAGTTGCCGTAGCCGCCGATCCCCGCGACCACGCCGTGCACCACGCGCGCGGTGTCGGGGTGGTCGACGGCGCCGAAGCGCAGCTGGTCCATCACGGCCACGGGGCGAGCGCCCATCGAGATGATGTCGCGCACGATGCCGCCCACGCCCGTCGCGGCGCCCTGGTAGGGCTCGACGAAGCTCGGGTGGTTGTGCGACTCGACCTTGAAGGTCACCGCCCAACCGTCGCCGATGTCGACGACGCCCGCGTTCTCGCCGATGCCCACGAGAAGGTGCTCGCGCATCGCCTCGTTGGTCTTCTCGCCGAACTGGCGCAGGTGCACCTTCGAGGACTTGTAGGAGCAGTGCTCCGACCACATGACCGAGTACATCGCGAGCTCGGCGTTCGTGGGGCGGCGGCCGAGGATCTCGCGGATGCGCGCGTACTCCTCCTCCTTGAGCCCGAGCTCGGCGTAGGGCTGCTCGAGCTCGGGGGTCGCCGCGGCGTGCTCGACGGTGTCGTAGCCGGAGGTGGTGGAGGTGGAGTCAGACATGGGATCCCTTGCGCTGGCCGTGACGCTCGCATGCTACCCGCGCGTCTGCGGCCCCGGCCCGGGCGTCCGCGCTCAGACGACGGCGGTGCTCCGGGCCCTCGCTCGTCGCGACAGACCGAGGGTCTCGCGCAGGGTCGATCCCGGGTAGGACTCGCGCAGGTAGCCGGCTCCCTGGAGCACGGGGACCACCCCGGCCACGAAGGCGTCGAGGTCCGTCGCGAGAGCCGCCGGTCGGATCACGAAGCCGTCGGCGGCGCCCGAGTCGACCCAGTCCTGGATCTCGGTCGCGACGTGCACGGGGCTGTCGGCGAGCACGAGGGTGTCGCGCGGGACGTGCACGCCCTCGATGTGGCGCAAGAGCTCGAAGCGTGCGGCCGAGCTCGCGCGATCGGGCCCGATCACGGCGAAGAGCTCGACGAGCACGCGCACCTCCTTCGGCTCGCGACCGGCGGCGCGGACCGCCTCGTGGACCCGCTCGCGCAGGGCGACTGCGCGGCGCGGCGTCGCGACCCGGACCCGCACGAGGTCCGCCTCGCGACCGGCGAGCTCGAGAGCCGGGCCGAGCGAGGCCTCGTCCTGAGGGAGGACGACGACGACGGGCGGCTCGGTGCGCCGCGCCCTCGAGCCCGGGCGCGGCGTGGGCACGGTGAAGCGCACCCCGTCGCGCGTCACCGTCTGCTCGCCGGGGTCCTTGCCCGCCGCGGTGGGCCGGGTGGCGAGCTCGGCGCGCACGGCCTGCACCTCCGCGGGGGTCCCGCGGCCGAGCTGCCAGCCCGCGCGACCGCCGCTGGCCTCGTCGACGGCCGCGAGGGCCTGGGCGAGGTGCGCGGGGTCGATGCCCCCGGGGTCGAGCTGGGCGACGACGCCGACCTCGGGCACGACGCTCGCGATGCGGCGCGCCGCGATCGCCGGGTCGAGGACCCCGGCGAGGGGCGTGTCGCGCGAGGGCCGCAGGGCGAAGCTCGAGTCGAAGACGACGAGGTCGAGGGCCCCGAGCGCGGCGATGCGCGCGAGACGGACTGCGGTCTCCTGGTCGAAAGGCTGCGCGGGCTGCGAGCCGTGGGTGCGCCACACGGGGGCCTTGGCGCTCGTAGCGCTCAGGTCGACCCCGAGGTGGATGGAACGGCGGGACGGACGACGAGACATGGTGCTCCCCTGCAGAAAGGTGCGGACGCTGCGGCGTCGACGCGGGACGTGGTGGGACGGCCGCGGGGCCGACCTCGCGGTTCGAGCGGTGCGGGCTGCTTCAGCGACAGCAGCGCACGGCAGGGCTCGAGCCGCCCGTCGGGCAACAGGGAGCGCACATGAGGAGGGACGCCATCACGAGGATCGTGCGCATCGGGGGTCCTTCCTTCTCTGCCCGCCTCAACGGGACTGCCGCGTCGTTGCCCCGGCAGGGAGCCGGAGCCAGGTCGTCACCCGGAGCACCCCACCGCGCGGGAGGGTTGCCGACCAGCGAGCCGGGGCTTGGTGCTGGTTCTCGTGACCTTGTGCTGCCGGACCGTATGCAGGCCCAGGAGCCGAGTCAAGACTTCCTCGTCCCCGCTCAGGATGTGGACATCAGGGTCGAAGGGGGACCACCTGGGTCCGACCGCCAGGACAGCCCCGCGCCGAGGAGCGGGCGGGTGCCCGAGCACGACGAACGCCCCCGGATGGCGACAGCCGGGGGCGTTCGGGCTTGGGGGGCTCAGCCCTTGAGGTGCTTCTCCGGGACGGGCGCCCCGCCGCTCGCGCGCAGCGCGCGGTAGTACTCGGCGGCCTCCTCCTGGCGCTCGGCCTCGATGCCCGTGGCGATCGTCGCGCGCAGGTGCTCGGGACCGTAGCCCCAGGCGTCCACGAGGTCCTGGGCGTGCGGGCGCAGTCGCGCCACGAGGCGGTCGATGTAGCTCGAGACCGTGCGCGCGCGGCCCGCCGAGATGCGGCCGTTGATGAGGTACCACGCGAGGTTGCGCTCGAGCAGCGTGAGGCCGAAGAGGTCGCGCACGCGGGTCATGACCTCGCGCGTGCCCTGGTCGGGCATCGTCGCGAGGGCGGCCGTGAAGGCCTCCCACTGGACGAGCTCTGCGTAGGCGCGAGCGGTCTCGATGAGCTCGTGCTGGTGGTCGTTGAACTTCTCGGCGGCCACCTCGCGCGGCGCCTTCGCGGCGCTCTTGAGGGCGTCGGCGAGCTCGGCGACCATCGTCTGCACGCGGCCCGTGAGCAGCTCGCGCTGGACCGAGGTCTCGCGCAGCTGGTTGACCGAGCGGCGCGCGTCGCCGACGTCCGCGACGGCCTGCGCGGCGCGCTTGAAGCCCGTGCGGTGGATCGCGGCGTCGCCGGCCTTCTCGGCGACGTACTTGAGGATGCTGCCCGCGTCGATGTCGCGGAACTCCGCGGCCCGGTCGGAGAGCAGGCGCTTGGCGACCAGCTGGAGGAGCACGGTGTTGTCGCCCTCGAAGGTCGCGTAGACGTCGAGGTCCTGACGCAGGCCCACGATGCGGTTCTCGGCCATGAAGCCCGCCCCGCCACAGGCCTCGCGGCACTCCTGGAGGGTGCGCAGGGCGTGCCAGGTGGACAGCGGCTTGAGCGCCGCAGCGAGGGTCTCGAGGTCCTGTCGCGACTCGTCGGTGTCGTTCTTGCCCGAGAACACCTCGTCGAACTTCTCGAGCAGGGTCTCGTGCGCGAAGTGCGCCGCGTAGGTCTCCGCGATGAGCGGGATGAGCCGGCGCTGGTGACGGCGGTAGTCGAGCAGCACGGTCTCGGTGGTGTCGCTCGCGCCGGTGAACTGGCGACGCTCGTTGCCGTAGCGCACCGCGATCGCGAGGCCCATCTTCGCGGCGTTCCCGGCCGAGCCGTCGAGCGAGACGCGACCCTGCACGAGCGTGCCGAGCATCGTGAAGAAGCGACGGCCCGGGCTCTTGATGGGCGAGGAGTAGGTGCCGTCCGGCGCGACGTCGCCGTAGCGGTTGAGCAGGTTGGTGCGCGGGATGCGGACGTGGTCGAAGGCGAGGCGACCGTTGTCGATGCCGTTGAGGCCGCCCTTGAGTCCGTCGTCCTCGCCCTGGATGCCGGGCAGGAAGGGGAAGGGCTCACCCTCGGGCACCTCGACCGAGGTGTCGCGCAGAGGCACGTAGAAGGCGTGCACGCCGTGGTTCACGCCCTGGGTGATCAGCTGGGCGAAGACGACGGCGGCCACCCCGTGCAGGGCGGCGTTGCCGAGGTAGTCCTTCCACGCCGCACGGAAGGGCGTGTGCAGCACGAACTCCTCGGTCTCGGGGTCGTAGGTCGCCGTCGTGCCGATCGACGCGACGTCGGACCCGTGACCGATCTCCGTCATCGCGAAGGCGCCGGGGATCTCGAGGCTCAGGACGGGCGGGAGCAGGCGCTCGTGGTGCTCCTCGGTGCCCAGGTGCATCACGGCCGAGGCGAAGAGGCCCCACTGGACGCCGGACTTGATCTGCAGCGAGGGGTCCGCGACGAGCAGCTCCTCGAAGCCGGCGATCGAGGCGCCGTGCTCGTCCTGACCGCCCACGGCCTTGGGGAAGGCGCGCTGGACGGCGTTCTCCTCGACGAGGATCTTGAGCTGCTCGAGGATCCGCGCGCGGTGCTCGGCCATGGTCTGGCCCTCGGTCCGCACGAGCCGCGGGTCGGTCATGAGGGTGCGCACGTGCAGGCGCCACTCACCCCAGCGGCCCAGCAGGCGCTCCCCGAGGGCGGCGACGTCGACGTGCACCGAGGAGAGGTCGATCTCCGGACGACGGGCGGTGGTGGTGCTCATGGCAGCTGCTCCTTCTGCCCGGCGTCATCGCGCGGGCTCGTCGGGGTGCGGGTGGAACGGAGGGAGGCCGAGACCGGACCGGTCCACAGCCACTGGGCGGTCTGCTCGACGAGCTCGGCGCGGGAGATCGGACCCTCGCCCGTGAGCCACCACTCGCCGATGCCGCGCACGAAGCCGACGGCGCCCGCGGCCCAGGCGGCGACGCGGTCGGCGGCGCTCGTGTCGATCTCCTCGGAGCCCGCGACGATGCGCGCGAAGGGCTCGGCGACGAGGCGCGTGATGGCCTCGAGGAAGTGGCCTACGCGGCCCGAGGCGTCCTCGCCCACGGGGCGCGTCACGAAGAAGTAGACGTTCGGCGAGTGCTCGACCATCGCGAGGTACACGTCGATCATCGAGCGAAGCCCCTCGCGCGGGTTGCTCGCGGCGGAGGCCGCGGCGTCGAGAGCGGCGGAGATGTCGGAGATGACGAGCTCGGCGACGGCGATCTGCAGGCCGGTCTTGTCCTCGAAGTAGCGGTACACGATCGACTTGGAGGTCCCGGCCGCGGCGGCGATCTCGTCCATGGACACGTCAGGGCCCCCGTGGTGCACCACTCGCCGCGCGACCTGCGCAAGCTCCGTGCGACGCTGGGCGCGGTGGTCCGCCCACCGGGTGGATCGTCCGTCTTCTGTGACCTGACTCACGAAACCGAGAGTATCAGGTACTCTGGGTGTCAGGTAGCGGGAGTTCCCGCTCGGCGTGATCAGGTCGACCGACCAGCTCGCGCTCCCCCGGGAGCAGATCCCCCAGCAACGACGCGAGAGGACCACTTCGTGACTTCCGACGTGACCCCCGAGACCGAGCCCACGACCATCGACACCTCGAGCACCGAGGCGAGCCCCGCCGCGCAGCCCGAGTCGGACCCCCTCGCCGCGGACGCCCCCGTCGCGAAGAAGGCGGCGAAGAAGGC
>ENA-UOVV01000944-UOVV01000944.1-compost-metagenome-genome-assembly--contig:-NODE-944-length-27010-cov-6.087108_pt1 | contig 27010 bp, 24 predicted proteins | sample MGYA00238155_ERZ761577 | MGnify/ENA primary metagenome ERZ761577 (study PRJEB28898, sample SAMN06268775) | compost metagenome | isolation source: Emeryville, CA | place: USA:Emeryville, CA | collected... | reverse complement strand
TGGCGGAGAGGAAGGGATTCGAACCCTCGAGACGGTTCCCCGCCTGCACCCTTAGCAGGGGTGTGCCTTCGACCACTCGGCCACCTCTCCGGCGCGGTCGGGTCTAGCGGGACGGGTGCGGGATGGCAAGCGGTTTTTGGTGGAGTGGAGGCGGCTGGACGGGACAGACCCCCTTGCCGCCAAATTGCCGCGGGAGCGAAGTAGGGACGAGGTGAGGGAAGGTAACGGTTTTGGCGCATCGTCCGGCTTGAAAGCGCTTCGCGGTTTTCGGGGCGATGTTCTGGACCGGTGGCCGCGTGTGCGTCGAAATCGAATCGAAGGCCAGGCGGCGCAAAGGCGCGGGCAGGAAAGGCGGCGGAATGAAGCAAAGGCTGATGTGCCTGGGCGCAATGTTGGCGATGGCCTGGGGCGGTGTCGGGGCGGTGCCGGCCCAGCCGGTGTCCCCCGCGCCGCTGCCCGCATCACCGATCGAGGGGGTGTGGAGGACCCTGCTGCTGTCGGAGGTGACGATAGGCGCTTGCCCCGAGGGCTTTTGCGGTTATTTGTCGAAGATCGTGGTTCCCGAGGGCATGCTGAGCGGCGCCGAGGCGGAAGCGGCGGCGACCATGCGCCCCGAGGACTTCTTCGACCATCGCAACAAGGACCCTGCCCTGCGCAGCCGGCCGATGCTGGGACTCAAGATCCTGACGCTGCGGCAGGGCAGCCAGCCCTATGTCTTCGAGGGGGAAATCTACAACCCCGAGGACGGCAATACCTATTCGGGCTATATGGAGTTGCTCGGCCCGGACCTTGTGCGGCTCAATGGCTGCGTGCTGTTCAACATGGTCTGCCGCGGCGAGGACTGGGCGCGCGTCCCGCCCGAAGCGGTGGAGACGGCTGCCACGCCGTAGGACTCCACCGAGGGGCTGCAGCAGCAAAACGCGGATTTCAGCGCGTGTGGAAAATGGCCCCCGGGTCCAGCCCGAGGGCAGCGCAGTGCTGGCAACACCCGCGTTCAGGACTTCCCGAAGGCCAGGCCCCGGGCCGTTGCCGGGCGGGCGGCCATGCGCTCCAGCCAGGCGTGGACATGGGGATAGTCCTGCTTGGTCGCGCCGTAGCGCTCCCAGGACTGGGCCCAGCCGATGGAGGCGAAATCGGCGATGGAGAGATCGCCGGCGATGAACTCCTTGCCGGCGAGTTGGGTGTCCAGCACCTTGAACAGGCGCAGCGTCTCGTCGCTGTAGCGCTTGATGGCGTAGGGAATCTTCTCCGGCGCATAGAGGGAGAAATGGTTGTTCTGGCCCAGCATGGGGCCGAAGCCGCCCACCTGCCAGAACAGCCATTCGTCCACCTTGACCTGGGCCCGCGGATCGGTGGGATAGAACTTGCCGAACTTGAGGCCGAGATATTTGAGGATGGCGCCGGATTCGAAGATCGAGATCGGCTCGCCGCCAGGTCCCTCGGGGTCGACGATGGCCGGAATCTTGTTGTTGGGGGAGATGGCCAGGAACTCGGGCGTGAACTGCTCGCCCTTGCCGATGTCGATGCGGTGGTAGGTCCACGGCACGCCCAGCTCCTCGAGCATGACATGGATCTTCTGCCCATTGGGCGTGGGCAGCGAATAGGCTTCGATCGGCTTGGTCTGGGTGGTCATGGATCATCCGTCCTTGATGTTCGGTGCAGACAGATATATCGGCGGATTACGATGAATGGCAAGGCGGCGGGGCGGATTGGCGTTCCGTCCCGCCGCGATAGCAGCCTTCCATTGGACCGGCCCGGAAGGAAGCCCTGCTATTCCTTCATCAGCCGCATCTGCGGCGCGCCATTGCCGCGCAAGGCGGGAGAGACGCCCCGGATGTCCACGGTGGCGGTGACGCGCTGGCGCCAGGCGGCGAACATGAAGGTCGGGGTGACGTTGACCGGCTCGTCGAAGAGCACGGTGACCGTATAGTGCTGCATGTCGGAGGCCAGCTGCACGCCGATCAACAGGCCGCGGAAGGGCTGTTCGAGATAGAAGCCCCGCACGCGCATGCCGACCTGGAACGGCACGGCCACACGATCCGGCAGCGCCGCGCGGGCGGTGTTCCAGTCGCGATAGCCATGGGCACGGGCCACCTCCTCGAGGGCGGCGCCATGGGTGATGGGCTGGCCGGCGCGGGCGCGCTCCTCGCGCAGCGCCTTGGCCTCGGATTTCAGAGTCCGGGCGGACGGGGTATCGAGAGAAAAGGTCATGTCGGGTCCTCTCCACAAATGGAGGCGACTTTTCCATGGGAGCCCGCATTGCCATGATGCGCCTCGGAGAAAACGACCGAAGAGATCATTCCAAAGGCTGGGCTTCACCAAGGACGACATCGTCCGCGGGCGGCCGGCGCCAGCAACCGAAAGGGTAGATGCGCCTTGACCGGCGGCAAGTCAAGGCCGAGCCGGATCAATCGGGGTGATGGCGCGATCAGACAAATCCATTGGGCGCGGCGGCCGGCCCGGCGTATGCACCGGAAACGACCGCTCGTGGAGCTTGCGGCGAGGGGGACCAACGAGGGCCATGACGGAAATATTGCTGCTGCTGGCGGGGCTGATCGGCGGGGCGCTCAATTCGCTCGCGGGGGGCGGCTCGTTCATCGTGTTCCCCGCCCTGCTGTTTTCCGGGGTGCCGCCGGTATTGGCCAATGCTTCCAACACCTATGCCGCCCTGCCCGGCTATGTCAGCGGCGCGGTGGGCTATTGGAGCGCGGTGGCCGGCTACCGGGACAGGCTGGTGGTCTACGGGCTGGTCTCGTCGCTGTTCGGCTATGCCGGGGCCGAGCTGCTGCTGGTGGTATCGGACGAGCAGTTTGTCAAAGTCGTACCCTGGCTGATGGCGTTCGCCGTGGCGCTGTTCATCTTCGGCAACCGCATCAACGCCATGCTCCGGGCGCGCAGCCAGGGGCGCAGCGGCATGAAGGCGGCGGGCGCGGTGCTGCTTCTGGCCCTGCTGGCGGCGGTCTGCGTCTATGGCGGGTTCTTCAATGCCGGGCTGGGCATTCTGCTGCTGGCATTCCTCGCCATGACGGGGATGAGCGACATCCACGCCATGAACGGGCTGAAGCTCTACATCTCCTCCATCGTGGCGCTGGTGGCGGTGGCACGGTTCGCGCTCAACGGCTCGATCGACTGGTATCACGGTTCGATCGCGCTGGTCGGCGTGACCATCGGCGGTTATGCAGCCGCCCTGCTGGCGCAGCACATTCCGACCCAGTGGATCAGGATCGGCGTTATCGTCTATGGGATTGCGATGACCCTGTATTTCTTCTGGACGGCTTACGGCGCACAGGGCTGACGCCGGACGGCGATTGGCGCCTTCGGACGTAGACGACATCACCTCCTTGCACGCTCGTTGTAAGGCGGCCTGTCCCGAACGGCCATATGCGTGCCGGCACCCTTACCCGGCCTTCCCCTATGAGGGGGAGGAGGGGCATCGAATGGTCGCCAGCATCCCGTTATGACGTCGATCACCCCGGCTCGCATCTCAGGGAGACGGCCGATCAATCATAAAGATGTACGACGACCTTAAAGCCAAGCGCCTCAAACTCCGCCGCAAGCGCCCTGCCCTCCTCGCGCCAATCTTCGCCCGGCAACACACTCGCCAGTGGGTCATCCCGATTGAAGGCTGCCTGAAACACGTCATCCCAGGCTAAGAGGCGGGCGAGGAGGGCTGGTGGCAGGTCGAGGTCGCTGGGGTCGAGATTATCGCCCGTCTCGTCGTCCCAGAGAGGCCAGCATTCCCATTCGGGCGCAAGGCGGAGGCGCATCAGTTGGATTTTCGGATCCAGACGGCGGCGTCGTGGAAGGGGGCACCGCCGAAGGGGGGCGCAGGTTCGGCGCTGGTGAGGGTGTTGATCCCCCTGCCCCCGCGATGGGCCTTGTTGCGGTGCAGGCCCTCGGCGATGAGCACGCCGGTGGCAAGTCCGTCATGGATGCGGGCGGTGAGCTCGACGCTGCCGCGACGATTGCCGACGGTGACCGGGGCCCCGTCGAGGATGCCGAGGCGGGCGGCATCGTCGGGATGGATGAAGACGGAGGGCTCGCCCTCGCGCTTCAGGCTTCCCGGCGTCTGGTTGAAGGAGGAATTGAGGAAGGCGCGGGCCGGGCTGGTGGCGAGCTTGAAGGGATGCTCGTCGTCGGCCGGCTCGTTGATGGCCCAGTGATCGGCGAAGCGCGGCATGACGGCGGAATCGCAGACCCAGCGATAGCCCTTGCGGTCGGCCACGGCCTGCCAGTCGGGCATAAAGCGGAAGCGGCCGTCGGGCCAGCCGAAGCCGTTGGCGAAGCGGGCCACGTCGTCGGGACGCTCGCGGTCGACGAAGCCGGTCTTCTCCACTTCCTCCAGCGCCGGATAGCCCGAGCGGGCGAAGGTGTCGGCCACCACCTCGCGGTCGGTGGTACGAAAGACCGGATCGTCGCTGCCCAGGCGCAGGGCGATGGCGTTGATGACCTCGTGGTTGGAGCGGGCCTCGCCCGGCCTTTCCACCACGGCGGGGCCGAAAAGCACGCGGGTATGGCCGCCGCGGGTATAATAATCGTTGTGCTCGAGGAACATGGTGGCGGGCAGCACGATGTCGGCCAATTCGGCCGTTTCGGTCATGAACTGCTCGTGGACGACGAGGAACAGGTCTTCGCGCATCAGGCCCCGGCGCACCAGCGCCTGATTGGGCGCGACGGTGGCCGGATTGGTGTTCTGCACGATCATCGCATGGACCGGGCCGCCGCCCTGCAGAGCCTTGGGGTCGCCGGTGAGGATGGGGCCGATCTCCGACATGTCGAGCAGGCGCGGCGTGCCCTTTTGCAGATGCGTGCCTTCGAGGTGCGACTTGTCGAGCCCCCAGGTGCCGGAATTGGAATGGAAGGCGCCGCCGCCGGGATGCTGCCAGGCGCCGGTCATCGCCGGAATGCAGAGGGCGGCGTGCACGGCGGTGGCGCCGTTGCGCTGGCGGGAAAAGCCATAGCCGAGGCGGAAGAAGGTGCGCCTGGTCTCGCCGACGAGACGGGCGAAGGCCTCGATCTCGGCGACGGAAAGGCCGGTGATCTCCGAGGCCCATTCGGGGGTGCGCGTTGCCAGATGCGCCTCGAACTCGGGCGAGAAATCGGTGTATTTCGCCATATAGGCGCGGTCGGCCAGGCCGTCGCGCAGCAGCACATGCATGGTGGCGACCGCGAGCGCGCCATCGGTGCCCGGGCGGAGGACGAGGCCCATATCGGCCTGTTCCATGGTGGCGTTGCGGTAGATGTCGATGACCACGATCCTGGCGCCGCGCGTCTTCCGGGCGCGCAGGGCGTGGGTCATGACGTTGACCTGGGTGTGGACCGCATTGGTGCCCCAGATGACGACGCAGTCGGCCTCGGCCATCTGCTCGGGATTGACGCCGCCGAGATAGCCGGTGCCGGCGATGTAGCCGGGCCAGGCGAGCCCGATGCAGATCGTGTCGTATTGATGCGAATAGCCGCGCACGGCCCGCAGCCGCTCGATGCCGTCGCGGTGCACGTGGCCCATGGTGCCGGCGTAGAAATAGGGCCAGACCGCCTCGGGACCGTGGGTCCTTTCCACCTCGAGGAAACGGGTGGCGATCTCGTCCAGCGCCTCGTCCCAGGAAATGCGCTGCCACCGTCCGCCGCCCTTGGGGCCGATGCGGCGCATGGGGTGCAGCAGGCGCTCCGGGTGGTGGATGCGTTCGGCGTAGCGGGCGACCTTCTCGCAGATGACGCCGGCGGTATAGGGATCGTCCTTGGCGCCGCGGACACGGCCCACCGTGCCATCCGCCAGGATGTCGACATCGAGCGCGCAGACCGACGGGCAGTCGTGCGGGCAGACCGAGCGGATCGTACGTTGAGGGACCGGGGCGTTCATGGACGAAGGCTACCCGAGCCCCTGCCCCGCGACAATCGCATTGTAATGATGGCAGGGATCAGGGGCAGTGATGCCCCTGTGGACCGCGTTATCCCGGGCTGACCCGGGAACGGCGCGAATTGAGGCGGCCTCGGAGCTCAGGCGAAGGCCTTGGTCGTGGTCTCCGCGTTGCGCTTGGCCCGCATGGCGGCGTGGCTGGCGAGCTGGGCCGCGCCGCCGTGGAACTGCGAGAAGGTGATGCGGCCGGTGGCGCCGGTGATGGTGATGCCGCGCCAGTTGGGCCGCACGGAGCGGACCTCGGACCAATCGATGGCGGTCTCACGGCCGAGGGCGCTGCGATGCTCGACGCGGCGATGGTCCCAGCGCACCCGGGTGAACAGGCCCGCCATGCCGATGGCGAGGGCGCCCCCCGCCAGCAGCAGCACGGCCAGATAGGTGGCGACGAGCTGGGTGGTATCCACCGAGGCCCCCATGACGATGACGGCCGAAAGCAGGATGACCGCCAGGGCCGCCGAGCCGTAGCAGGCGAAGTATTCGACCAGCGAAGGGCGAAGCTCGGCCCAGCCATCCACCATCACCGCCTCCTCGGCCTGCACCAGGCGCAGGGCCAGGAAGGCGGCGTAGCCGAAGGCCACCACGCCGGCGGCGCGGGACAGCGGCAGATGGGCCGTGGCGGGAATGTATTTGAGGACGACAAGCACAAAGATCGTGAATAGTGGCAAAGCCACTTCCTGCCAACGCAAAGGCACGTTTGGTTCTCCGAGGTGCAGGCCGGCGACGCAAGTTCGGCAGATTCAATGCATTAACCTTATGCAAGGAACGTAATCTGACCATTAACATTTTCGGCACCGGCGACGATGGTCCGGAAAAAGGCGCATTTTCGCCACACTGGCGGCCCGGCTGAACCGGCGCCGAGACCGTTCACACGCCGATTCAACCGCTTCACGCGGTGAATCAACCGCCTGGCAAACCGATTCACGCGGCCGGGCCAAATGCCTCGCCAGCCAGCACAATTTCGGCGGGCACCGTGCCCGGCGCCGAACGATTCCGTCCCGCCGCAGCTTGACCGCGACCCGGCCAGGGCAAATAGTGCTTTCCCGACGTTCCGGGGTGCACCGGCAAGGATCCGTCATCTCGGGAGGGTGGCGATGGATGTGTTCGCTGGCGAGACCGCGCCCTTTGCGGTGGCGCTGGGGCTGACCCTGGCCCTGACGCTGATAGAGATTGCCGGCCTGCTCCTGGGCATCCACCCCAGCGCCGCCGTCGACAACAGCCTGCCCGACCTCGATGCCGACATGGACGCGCCCGAGGCGACGCTGGCGCCGCTCAGCCAGTTCCTGAGCTGGATTTCCTTCGGCCGTCTGCCGGCGCTGGTGGTGATCATCCTGCTGACGACGAGCTTCGGCCTTATCGGCTTCGCCGGGCAGGAGATGCTGCGGCGGATGTTCGACTTCATGCTCGACCCGTGGATCGCCAGCGCCCCGGCGGCGGCGGGCGCCCTGATCGCGACCCACCATGCCGGCCACGCGCTGGCGCGGATAGTGCCGCGCGAGGAGACCGAGGCGGTGAGCACCGCCGATTTCGTGGGCCGGGTGGCGACGATCTTCCGCGGCGCGGCGACCGTGGGCCGGCCGGCCGAGGCCAAGCTGACCGACATTCACGGCAAGACGCACTATCTGCTGGTGGAACCCGCCGAGGTGGACCAGACCCTGCCGGAAGGATCGGAGGTGGTGATCGTGCGCCAGGAAGGCAGCATCTTCCGCGTCATCACCCGCCTCAAGCCGGTGGAGTGATGGCCACCAAGACGAAGACCGGGCCGGCGGACGGGTTGCCCCTCGCGCCGGAGGAAACGCAGGAGATGCCGCCCGGCGAGGCGCTGCCCGAGGAAAGACCGCCGGAGATTGTGCCGGAACCGTCGCCGGACGCCAATGTGGAACCTCTGCCCGCAACCGAACCGCAACTGCAAGACGCCCTACCCACCAGCCAGGAGATATTCACCGTGAGCCAATCCCTCCTCGACATCCTGATCATGATCGCCGTGATCCTGGTGGCCCTGTTCGCCATCGGGCTGATCTTCTCGCGGCTCTATCGGCGCTCCTCCAAGGAAGTGAGCTTCGTGCGCACCGGCTTCGGCGGGCAGAAGGTGATCATGAACGGCGGCGCGCTGGTGTTCCCGGTGCTGCACGAACAGATCCCGGTGAACATGAACACGCTGCGGCTGGAGGTCCGCCGCGCGGCGGACCAGGCGCTGATCACCAAGGATCGCATGCGCGTGGACGTGCAGGCGGAATTCTACGTGCGGGTGCAGCCGGTGGTGGAATCCATCGCCAATGCCGCCCAGACCTTGGGCCGGCGGACCATGGAGCCGGCGGCGCTGAAGGAGCTGGTGGAAGGCAAGTTCGTCGATGCGCTGCGCGCGGTGGCTGCCGAGATGGCGATGGAAGAGCTGCACGAGCAGCGCGTCAATTTCGTGCAGAAGGTGCAATCGGCTGTGTCCGAGGACATCCTGAAGAACGGGCTGGAGCTGGAATCGGTGTCGCTCACCGGGCTCGACCAGACCAACCGCGAGTTCTTCAACCCCGACAACGCCTTCGACGCGGAAGGCCTCACCAAGCTGACCCAGGCGATCGAGGAGCGGCGCAAGACGCGCAACGATATCGAGCAGGAAACCCAGGTGCTGATCGAGCGCAAGAACCTGGAGGCCGAGGCGCAGAAATACCAGATCGCCCGCGACAAGGAATTCGCCCGGCTGGAGCAGGAGCGCGAAATCCAGGTGCGCATGGCCGAGCAGGCGGCGCTGATCGCCCAGCAGCAGGCGGAACGCGAGCGCGAGGCCGAGCAGGCCAAGATCGTGGCGCAGCAGAAGATCCGCGAATCCGACATCGCCTCGGGCCAGGTGGTGAAGGAAAAGGAGATCGCCACGGCGCTGGCGGTCGAGGCGGCGGCGGTCGAGAAAGCCAAGCAGATCGCGCTGGCCGAGCAGACCCGCGACATCGCCGTGTCGCTCAAGAGCAAGGAGAAGTCGCAGGCCGACGCGGCCGCCGACGAGGCCCGCGCCATTGCCGCCAAGGCGGCCGAAGAGGTGAGCACCGCCCGCCAGACGGCGGCGGCGGAACGCGAAAAGGCCATCCAGCTCATCGAGGCCCGCAAGGCAGCCGAGCAGCAGGCCATTTCGGTGACGGTGGCGGCCGAGGCCGAGAAGGCGGCCGCGGCCGACCGGGCGGAGGCGCTGCGGATCGCTGCGGAAGCGGAAGCCGAGAAGGCGCGGCTGAGCGCCAAGGGTGCCGCCGATGCCGAGAAGCTGCGGGCCGAGGCATTGGCGGCGACCTACAAGGTGGAGGCCGAGGGCAAGCGCACCATCAACGAGGCGAGCAACACGCTCAGCGCCGAGCAGATCGCCATGCAGGTGCGGGTCAAGCTGATCGAGGCGCTGCCGCAGATCATCGCCGAGAGCGTCAAGCCGATGCAGAACATCGAGGGTATCAAGATCCTGCATGTCGACGGGCTGAACGGCGGCGGCGCGAATGGCGGCGGCGATGGCGCGGGCACCAATGGCGGGCTCGCCGACCAGGCGGTAGCCGCCGCCTTGCGCTATCGCAGCCAGGCGCCGCTGATCGACGCGCTGATGAGCGAATTGGGGCTGAACGGCGGAACGCTGGACGGGCTGGCGACCGGGGTGACGCACGCCGCGGCGCCGGAGCCGAAGGGACGGAAGTAAGGCCTCTCGCTACAAACAGTACGAAAGGGCCGCCGCAAGGCGGCCCTGTTGTTTCAGCGGATGGCGACGGCCGGGGCGCCCACCACGGCCGCGGCGGCTTCCTCCTCGGCGGCGATCTCGGCTTCGGGCTCACGGCGCAGCGTACTGGACAGCGGCCGCTCCTTGAGCAGGAAGGCGAGGCCGAACGCCAGGAGGGCGCCGCCGGCGGCGGTGAAGAAGACCGGATGCAGGGCACTGGCGAAGGCCTCGAGCACCATCTGGCGCGCGGCCGGGGGCAAGGCGGCCACGGCCTCGGCGCTGAAGCTGCCCGCGCCGGCGGCATCGGACATGACATCGCCGAGGCGTGCGGCGAGGCCGCTGGAGAAGATGGCGCCGAAGACCGAGACGCCGATGGAACCGCCGATCTGGCGGAACAGCGTGGTGCCGGCGGTGGCGACGCCGACCAGATCGTGGCTGACCGCATTTTGCGTGGCGGTGATGCTGACGCTGTTGACCGGGCCGATGCCGGCGCCGACCATGAACATGTAGAGCGCGATCTGCCAGGAGGGCGTATCGAGCTGCATGGTGGCCAGCAGCAGCAGGCCGGCGACGAGCAGAGCGGTGGAGAGGATCGGCAGGGCCCGGTAGCGGCCGGTGCGCGTCATCAGGAAGCCGGAAAGCGTCGAGGCGCCGATGAGGCCGATCATCATCGGCACGAGCTGCAGCGCCGAGTCCGTGGGCGACGTGCCTTTGGCGAGCTGCAGGTACATGGGCAGGAAGGTGATGGAGCCGAACATGGCCATGCCGACCAGGAAGCCCACCGCGCCGGTGACCGCGAAGGTATTGTTGCGGAACAGGGCCAGCGGCAGCACCGGCTCGGCGGCGCGGGATTCGACCCAGAGGAAGATGCCGAGCAGCACGACCGACGCGGCGACGAGGCCGAGGATTTCGGCGGAGAACCACGGCCAGGTGTTGCCGCCGAGCGAGGTGGCGAGGACGAAGGCGGTGAGGCCGCCCGAGAGCAGGGCGAAGCCGGCGTAGTCGATGCTGTGGGAGACCCGCTCGGGACGGGGCCGCAGGGCCACGGCGATGACGACGAGGGCCAGAACGCCCAGCGGCAGGTTGATGAGGAAGATCCACTGCCAGGAGAGATGCTCGACGATGAAGCCGCCCAACAGCGGGCCAACGACGGTGGCGACGCCGAAGACGGCGCCGAACAGGCCCTGCACCCTGCCCCGCTGGCGCGGGGGAATGATGTCGGCGACCACGGTCATGGCCACGACCATGAGGCCGCCGCCGCCCAGGCCCTGGATGGCGCGGGCGACGATGAGGAAGGTCATGGAGGTGGCCAGCGCCGAGAGCACGGCGCCGGCAAGGAAGATGACGATGGCGGCCTGGAGCACGATCTTGCGGCCGTAGAGGTCGCCCAGCTTACCGTAGATGGGCGCGACCACGGTGGAGCTGAGCAGATAGGCGATGACCACCCAGGTCAGATGATCGAGCCCGCCGAGCTGGCCGACGATGGTGGGGAGCGCGGTCGAGACGATGGTCTGGCCGAGGGAGGCGAGCAGCAGGGTGACGGCGACGGCGCCGATGACCAGCCTGACGGACTGATCCTGCGGCATGACGGCCGGTTGAACGGGTTCGGACATTGGGGCAATCCTGAAACGACAAGGCCCGGCGCGCCGCGTCGACCCTTGCGAAATGAATTCTGCGGGCATACATGTGCTGCTGACAATTACATGTCAATAGCATGTATTTGATGCAAGCATGCAAAAAAGTGGGGCTGTCATGCCACTGAGCGCCAAGACCGAATTCAATGCCTTGCTGCACAAGGCGGGAATCGACGCCGCCACGGCAGAGGCGGTGATGAACATCGACGGCCTGATGCAGAAATGGCGGCGGCGGGCGATGAAGCGCGAGCTGGGCCATCGGGCCCTGGTCGATCTCAAGGTGGGCATAGACCTCGCGCAATTCGACGTGCTGGTGGCCATAGAAGGCCCTGCCCCGGAGTTCGGCGGCGGCGAGCCGGAGGGCGAGACCATGGTGGCGACGGTGGCGGAGCGGCTCAATATCGACCCGTCGCGGGCCAGCCGGCTGGTGAGCGAGATGGTGGAGCAGGGTTTCGCGCGCCGGGCGGTGAGCCAGGCGGATGCGCGGCGCACCATCATCGAGCTGACCGGGCGCGGACGGGCCGTGGTGGATGCGGTGCGCGCCTATAAGTATCTGGTAATGGGGGATTTTCTGGGCGAATGGGACCCGGCGGAACTGGCCGCCTTCGTGCCCATGCTCAAGCGGTTCGGGACCTGGATGGACGGGATCGACAGCGCCACCGAGAAGCATTCGGGGGAAATCGCGGCGCTGGCCGAAGGCATCGCGAAAACGGCGCGCCAGAACGAGGTGGCCTGAGGATTTTTCACGATTCTACAAGGGGATAGCGCCGGCGCGCTCAGTCGTCGGCGCGGCGCTTCTTGTGGTCCCCGGGCCGCTTGGGCTTGCCCTTGCCCTTGCCCGCAAAGGGCTTCCGGTCGGTGGCGAGGGGATCGTAACGCCCTGATTTCACACGCGATTTCGGCTTTCGCGGGGCAGTGCGGGGTTCGCGCGGCGATTCCGCTGGCATTTCCACAGCGGAAACGTCTTCCGGATTGGGCCGATTCCGCATTTGCAGCCGCAAATACGCTGCCGCCAGTGCCTCAGCAGGCCAATCGGTTAGCAGACTGTTCACACTTGCCCTCTCCTCCTCGGCGACCGGCTCGCCCAGCAGCGGGCTCGCCAGGATCTGCTCGCGGTAGCGGGCATCGATGTCGGCGGCGCCGGGCGGCGCGACGGTTTCGGCATCGACCCTGGCGGCGCGGAGAATGGAGAGGGCGACGCGCCGGCGATGGACCGGCGCGATGACGATGCAGGTGCCCTTGCGCCCGGCCCGGCCGGTGCGGCCCGAGCGGTGCAGCAGGGTCTCGGCGTTCATCGGCAATTCGGCATGGATGACGAGGTCGAGATTGGGCAGGTCGATGCCGCGGGCGGCGACGTCGGTGGCCACGCAGATGCGGGCGCGGCCGTCGCGCATGGCCTGGAGGGCATTGGTGCGCTCGGACTGGGTCAGTTCGCCCGACAGGGTGACCACGGCGAAGCCGCGATTGTGCAGGCGCGCCGAGAGATGCTTCACCGCCTCGCGGGTGGAGGCGAAGACGATGGCATTGGTGCTCTCGTACCAGAGCAGCGTGTTGATGACGGCGTTCTCGCGCTGGTCGGCCGGCACCACCATGAGCTTGTAGTCGATGTCGGCATGCTGCTCGCCGGCGCCGGTGGCGCTGATGCGCAGGGCATCGCGCTGATAGGTGCGGGCCAGCTCGGCGATGGGCTTCGGCACGGTGGCCGAGAACAGCAGGGTGCGGCGGTCCCGCGGGGCGGCGGCGAGGATGAATTCGAGATCCTCGCGGAAGCCGAGATCGAGCATCTCGTCGGCCTCGTCGAGCACGACGGCGCGCAGGGCGGACATGTCGAGGGCGCCGCGGGTGATATGGTCGCGCAGGCGCCCGGGCGTGCCGACGACGATATGGGCGCCCCGCTCGAGCGCGCGGCGCTCGGCGCGCGGGTCCATGCCGCCGACGCCGGCGGCGGTGCGGGCGCCGGTTTCGGCATAGAGCCAGGCCAGCTCGCGCTGCACCTGCATGGCGAGCTCGCGGGTGGGCGCGATGACCAGGGCCAGCGGCGCGCCGGGCTCGGGAAGCGCGCCGGCCTCGCCCAGCAGCGTCGGCGCGACGGCCATGCCGAAGGCGACGGTCTTGCCCGAGCCGGTCTGGGCCGAGACCAGCAGGTCGCGCCCGGCGGCCCGGTCCTCGATGACGGCGGACTGGACGGGGGTCAGCTCCGCGTAGCCCCTGGCCGCGAGGGCGCGGGCGATGGGAGCGGCGATGGTTTCGGGCAGGGACAATCTGGCACTTTCGCGTGGTGCGGGGGTGGCGGGGCTTGGGCCATCATAGCACGGACAAGCGCAAAAGGCCGCCCGGCGGGAGTGGGTTGCCGGGGAATTTAGCGGCGGCATCGGACTTGCGGAGGCCATTCGAGCGCAGCTCTCATGGCCTTCTCGCCTAAATTCGCTCCACCGGAGCGAATTTGCCTTCGGCACGGCTCGAAGCCCCTCACCCTGAATTTCCCCTGGACGAGGAAATTGCCGTCCCTCTCCCACGAGGGGAGAGGGTGAAGAAGGGTCAGCCGACGATTTCGTCGTCGGTGAAGAAGAACTTGATCTCCTGGGCGGCGGTCTCGGGGGCGTCGGAGCCGTGGACGGAGTTCTCGCCGACGGAGAGGGCGAATTCCTTGCGGATGGTGCCCTCGGCGGCGTTGGCGGGGTTGGTGGCGCCCATGATCTCGCGGTTGCGGAGGATGGCGTTCTCGCCTTCCAGGACCTGGACCACGACCGGGGAGGCGATCATCTGCTCGACCAGCTCGCCGAAGAAGGGGCGCTCCTTGTGGACCGCATAGAAGCCCTCGGCCTGGGCGCGGGTGAGATGCACCTTCTTGAGGGCGACGACGCGCAGGCCGTTCTCCTCGAACTTGGCGATGATCTTGCCGATCAGGTTGCGACGGACGGCATCGGGCTTGATGATGGAGAAGGTGCGTTCGATCGCCATGGCGGTTGTGTCCTGCTGCATGCTTGGAAAAGGTGGCGCCTTTTAGCGGGAGTGCGCGTCAAGGGCAAGACGGGGGCGGCGCCGGCGCCGCGGCCGCTGCGGCCGCGGCGAACGGCCCCCGGGTCGAGCCCGAGGGCGGCACAGGCGGGCGGGACGGCCGCGGGTTCAGTCGTCGTCCACCTCGGCCGTGCCGGCGCCGATGACGGAGCCGTCCGGCGCGAGCAGGGTGACCGCGACGCGCTCCACCGCGGCGTCGGCCTCGACCGTCTCGTCCACCTCGATCTCGACCACCTGCATGGTGCAGACCTCGGCGGTGGCGGCGGTGGGGAAATTGACGGTAAGGGTGCCCTCGACGATCTCGCCCGGCTCGGCCGGGCCGACCGCCTCGCAGGCGCCGCCCTCATAGGCGAACTCGATCCTGATGCGGCCGTCGTCCAGCCGGTCGGCATCGAGATCCCGCAGCGGGACGCCGCCATCCTGGGCGAAGGCGCCGCCGCCCATGGCGGTGGCGACGAAGAGGGCAAATGAGAGGCGATCGATAGGCATGGTGCTGTCCTTGTCCATAAACACGTCCGGAACACCCGCCCATCGCCATTGGACGCGGGAAATCCGGCAAGAGCGGGGCAAGCATGCCGCAATGGCGGTTGCCATAACCATGTCTTAACTCTATCCAGCGGCGGGGGAGGGCCCCCCCCCCCCCGCCAGTCTCCACGCTCACTCCCGCCAACCGACCATGCTGACCATCTCAAACCTTACCTACCGCATCCAGGGACGCGAGCTGTTCGAGGACGCCTCGCTGGTGCTGCCCACCGGCTCCAAGACCGGCTTCGTGGGCAAGAACGGCACCGGCAAGACCACGCTGTTCCACCTGATCCAGGGGCATCTGGCGCCCGATGCCGGCAGCATCGAGCTGGTGCGGCGCGCGCGCATCGGCGCGGTGGCGCAGGAGGCTCCGGCCGGCGAGGAGACGGTGCTGGAAGTGGTGCTGGCGGCCGACAAGGAGCGCACGGCGCTGTTGGCGGAGGCCGAGACGGCGACCGATCCGCACCGGATCGGGGAAATCCACATGCGGCTGGCCGATATCGACGCGCACACGGCGGAAGCGCGGGCCTCGGCCATCCTCAAGGGGCTGGGCTTCGCGCAGGAGCGCCAGCACGCCCCGACGCGCGAGCTCAGCGGCGGCTGGCGGATGCGCGTGGCGCTGGCGGCGGTGCTGTTCAGCCAGCCGGACCTGCTGCTGCTGGACGAGCCGACCAACTATCTCGACCTCGAGGGCACGCTGTGGCTGGAGAAATACCTGGCCAGCTACCCCTATACGGTCTTCCTGATCAGCCACGACCGCGACCTGCTCAACAAGGCGGTGACCTCCATCGCGCATCTCGAGCACCGCAAGCTGACCTTCTACAAGGGCAATTACGACACGTTCGAGACCACGCGCCGCATGCAGATGGAGCTCAACAACAAGAGCCGCGAGAAGACGCTGGAGCAGATCGCGCACCTGCAGAAGTTCGTGGACCGCTTCAAGGCCAAGGCGACCAAGGCCAAGCAGGCGCAGGCGCGCGTCAAGATGATCCAGAAGCTGAAGCCGCCCGAGGCGATGTTCGACGAACATGCCGCCCCCTTCCGCTTCCAGCAGCCCAAGGTGGACCTGCCCACCCCGCTGATCACGCTGGACGGCGTGTCGACGGGCTATGGCGACACGGTGGTGCTGCGCAACATCACCATGCGGATCGACCCCGAGGACCGCATCGCCCTGATCGGGGTGAACGGCAACGGCAAATCGACCTTCGCCAAGCTGCTGGCCGGGGACATTCCGGCGATGGGCGGCACGCTGCGGCTGGGCCGCAAGCTGGAGATCGCCCATTTCGCCCAGCACCAGATGGACAAGCTGAAGCCGGAATGGACGCCGCTGGAGCACGTGGCCGAGCTGATGCCGGCGGACAACGAGGCCAGGCGGCGCAGCCGGCTGAACCAGATGGGGCTGACCACCAGCCGCATGGACACCAAGGCCAAGAACCTGTCGGGCGGCGAGCGGGCGCGGCTTTTGATGGGGCTCATCACCTTCAACGGGCCGGGGATGATGATCCTCGACGAGCCGACCAACCACCTCGACATCGACAGCCGCGACGCGCTGGTGCACGCGCTCAACGAATACGAGGGCGCGGTGCTGATCATCAGCCACGACCGCCACCTGATCGAGGCCACCTGCGACACGCTGTGGATCGCCGAGGACGGCACGATCCGGGAGCTGGACGAGGACCTGGACAGCTACCAGCGCAGCATCACCTCGGCCAATACCGGCAAGGGCGGCGGGGCCGGCAGGGGCGAGCGCCGGCTGTCCAAGCAGGAGGCGGCGGCGCGGCGGGCGGAGCTGGCCCCGCTCAAGGCCTCGATTAAGGACGCGGAAACCAAGATCGCCCGTTTGAACGTGGAAATCGAGAAGATCGAGGCGCAACTGGCCGACCCGAAGGTCTACAACGGCCCTCCCGAGCGGCTGATCGCCCTGGGCAAGGACAAGGCGCGGTTCACCGCCGATCTCTCGAGCACGGAAGAGCAATGGCTGGCGCTGAGCGCCGAGCTGGAGGAAGCGGAGCGCGCATGACGAGGCTCACCGCCCAGGACGTCATCTTCACCCTCGGCATGCAGCGGCATCCCGAGGGCGGCTGGTATGTGCAGACCTTCCGGGACGCGCCCGGCGCCTCGGGGCGGGCGCAATCCACCGCCATCTACTACCTGCTGGAAGCGGGCGACGCCTCGCACTGGCACCGGGTGGACGCGGTGGAGGTGTGGCACTGGTACAGCGGGGCGCCGCTGGCGCTGGAGCTGTCGGACGGGGTGAGCGTCACCCCGCATGTGCTGGGGCCCGAGATCGAGCGCGGGCAGCGCCCGCAGGTGGTGGTGCCGCGGCTGGTGTGGCAGGCGGCCCGCAGCCTGGGGGACTGGACGCTGGTGGGCTGCACGGTGGCGCCGGGCTTCGAGTTCTCGGGGTTCGAGCTGGCCGAGCCCGGCTGGGCACCGGGGCGGCGGCCGGATGCCCCGCAAGATTGACAAGCGCGGCACGGTCCAGTTTGCTGGGGGCCAACCCGCCGGAACGTTGCCGATGCGCCGCATGATCGCCTTCCTGCTCCTGACCATGCTGGCGCCGACCGGCCAGCCGGCCATGGCGCAGGACCTCAGCGGCTTCTCCAAGAGCCAGCGCGCCGAAATCATCCGCTTCGCCGCCAACAACAGCCTGTTCGTGCTCTATCACGAGCTGGCGCACCTGCTCGTCGACCAGCTGCAACTGCCGGTGCTGGGGCGCGAGGAGGACGCGGCGGACAACATGGCCACCTGGGTGCTGCTCAACAAGCGCTCGCCGGAGATGGACCAGGCGCTGGTGGACGCGGCGCAGGGCTGGGTGCTGACCGGCATCGCCTATGGCGAGCCGGACGACCACGACCTGGCGGCCGGGCACAGCCTCGACAAGCAGCGCGCCTTCCAGATCGTCTGCCTGATGGTGGGCAGCGACGAGACCGCCTTCCGGCCCATCGCCAACCAGTATGCCATCGGCCGCGACCGGCAGGACAGCTGCTACTGGGACTACCAGCTGGTGGACCGCAGCCTGGAGGGCCTGCTGGGCGAGCGGGCCAACAAGAACGGCAACGGCACCCGCGTCTCGGTGACCTATCACGATGCCGGCGGGCGGCTGAAGCTGGCGGCGGACGCCTTCCGCTCCAGCGGCGTGTTCGACACGGTGGCCGAGGATCTGCGCAACAACTATCCGGTGCGCGCGCCGGTGCAGTTCAACGCGCGGCGCTGCGGGGAGGCCAACGCCTATTACGACCCGACCACGATCGAGGTGATCTTCTGCTACGAGCTGATGCAGGAGTTCATGGAGCTCTATGCCGCCGAGCTGCCCGAGCCCATGACCATGGCCCCGCGCCCGAGCGGGGCGGGCAAGGAGAAGAACGGGCGGTATTAGCGGCGCCCGAAGGCGCGTCAGGCCTGCTTCGCCCAGCGGCCGTCGGGCTCCTGCCGCCAGTAGGTGACGGCGTGGCCCTCGCGCAGCGCCTTCCAGGCATCGCGGGCCTCGGCCACGGCATCCGGATCGTGGCCGGAGAAGAGGTAGACCAAGCGCTGGTAGTCCCCCGCCTCGCGCGGCACGGCGCGGTCGACGAAGAAGCGCACCTGGGCGCCGTTGGCATTGTCGGCCCCGGTGGTGAGCAGCACGGGCTGGAGCGGGTCGGCGTCGGGGTCGCCGGCCAGCCCGTGGGGCAGGAAGCTGTCGTCGCGCCAGCTCCACAGATGCGCATCGAGCGCCTCGGCCCGCTCGCGCGAGCCGACCTCGACCACGGCCCGCCAGCCGCGCTCCAGCGTCTTTTCGAGCAATTGCGGCAGCACCGCCTCGAGCGGGCGCGTTTCCAGATGATAGAAGAGGACCTCGGCCATGCCGGCAGATTACCGGCGGCGGCCGGATCGCGCCAGAGGCATGGGCGCGCGGCAAACCGGCAACAGCCATGCGCCGATCCGCGGGCGGCGGGCCGGGGCGATTGTCGCGGCCGGCAAACTCACGCATGGTGCGCCCGATCCGGCCCCCGGACCCGCCGGAAGGAATCGACTGCCGCGGCATGAGAAAGCTCACCTCCTACCTGGCCCGCCTGTTCGCGACCGACGCCGTCATCCTGTTCGGCATCGTCTGCCTGCTGCTGTGGCTGGTGAACTGCCTGCGCTCCTTCGAGGTGGTCACGGTGAAGGGCCAGGGCTTCGACACGCTGGCGGTGCAGGCGCTCTACACCATGCCGCCGCTGGCGCTGTCGTTCTTCTACATCTGCGTGGGCATCGGCATGGTGCGGGCGCTGACGGCGCTGGCGGGGAGCCACGAGCTGCACATCGTGCATTCGAGCGGCGGGCTGGCCGATCTGTGGCGGGCGGCGGCGGTGGTCGGGGGGGTGGCGGTGGCGGCGGTGCTGCTGCTGGCCCACTACGTCGAGCCGCAGGCCAACAAGCGGCTGAACCTGCTCACGGCAGCGGTGGCGGCGGACCTGGTCAGCTCGACGCTCAAGCCCAACCGGTTCACCCAGGTGACGCCGGGGGTGGTGCTGCTGATCGGGGGGCGGCAGGGCGCGGGGGAAATCCGCGAGTTCTTCGCCGACGACCGGCGCGACCCCGAGACGCGGCGGACCTATATCGCCGAGAGCGCGCGGGTCTCCACCGACGGGGAAAGCTACGTCATCGAGCTGCGCGCGGGCACGCTGCAATATACCCAGCCGGGCGGGCGCTATTCGGAGGTGCGGTTCGGGCGGTACGATCTGAGCGTGGAGAGCCTGAGCCAGCCCATGCCCGGCTTCGACCGCATGGCCGAGCGGGACAGCTTCGAGCTGGCGCGGGAGGCGCTGCACAGCGGCGAGTGGAGCCCGGAAGCGGCGGGGCGGCTGCTCGAGCGCTCGGCCGAGGGGCTGCGGGTGGTGGGCATCTGCCTGTTCGTCCTGGCCATCGCCGCCTTTCCCAGCGGCCGGCGGCGGCGCCTGGCGGTGCCGCTCGAGGCGGTGGTGCTGCTGGTGGCGTTCGGGGAACGCGGCATCAGCGCCTACAGCCCCCTGGGCACGGGCACCGGGGCGGTACTGCTGACGGGGCTGGCGCTGGGCGCCATCCTCTTCCGGCTGCGGCCGCGCCGGCTCCACCGGGAGGCGCCGGCATGACCCGGATCGACTGGCTGGTGCTGGAACGGCTCGCCACCCGCATCGGGGTGACGGTCTTCATCTTCTACGGCCTGATCGCGCTGGTGGAATCGCTGGACACCTGGCGGTTCAACTATGTCGCCCAGGAGAAGGGCGTGGGCATGGCGGTGCTGATGGTGGCGATGAGCGCGGTGCGCTGGACCATCAAGACGCTGCCGGTGACGGTGCTGATGGGCGCCATTCTCGGGCTGCTCGACCTCAAGTCCCGGCACGAGCTGACGGTGATCAAGGCCAGCGGCATCTCGATGTGGCGGGTGGTGCGGGCGCCGACCCTGTTCATCATCGTCGCCAGCTTCCTCGTGGCGCTGGGGGCGGAGACGGTCAGCACCCAGATCAACCGCGAGCTGGCCCCGACCCCGCCGGGCCAGGCGGCGCTGCTGACGCCGCCGGGCGAAATCTGGCTGGAGCAGCGCGGCCAGGGCGCGCATTACGTGCTGATGGCGCGGCGCATGTCGCCCGGCGGCTCGGAGCTGGGCGAGGTGACGCTGTTCCACCTGGGCGAGAGCGAAATTCCCCGGTTGGAGGCCAGCGAGGCGCTGCTGGAAAACGGGCACTGGCGGTTCCCCGGCGCCATCGTGCGGACGCCGGACGCGCCGGCCCACACCATCTTCAACCACACCGTGCCCACCACCTCGACGCCGGCGGAAATCCGGCTCAAGCTGGCCTCGACCGAGGACATGACCTTCTTCGAGCTGGCGGAGCTGCTGCGGCGGGGCATCGCCGACCCCGCCGTGCGCGCGGCGGCCAGCATGCGGCTGATCAAGCTGCTCGGCCTGCCGCTGGTGCTGACGGGCTCGCTGTTCATTGCCTTTGCGTTTACCGCGGGTTATCGAAGAAGCTCTAATTTCGGTCCGGCGATCCTTTACGGGATCGTCCTCGGATTTGTTGTGTTCGTGATTACCGAGATGGCCGACCGAGCCGGGTCGACCGGCGTTCTCGATCCCACGTTTGCGGCAGTCGGGCCGGCATTGGTGGCAATCGTCATCGGGGTGACGATCCTGCTGCACAAGGAAGACGGGCGAACGTGAAGGCAAGAGGCCGGTACAGTATCGGGCCCCTGATGGGCGTGCTGGTCGCCGGCGCGCTGCTCGGCTCGGCCGTGCCGCATCCCGCAGCGGCCCAGGGCCTGGTCCCCGCGGATTTCTTCAACGCGCCGCTGTCGCCCGACGGCACCGCCGGGGTGGAGGCGGACGAGCTCGTCTTCGATGCCGCCACCGGGGTGATCCGCGCCGCGGGCGACGTGGTGCTGACCTATCAGGGCTATGTGGTGGAAGGCGAAAGCCTGGTGTTCAACCGCCGCAGCAACGAGGTGCGCATGACCGGGACGGTGAGGGTGACCGACCCTTCGGGCAACGTGCTCGAAACCACCGATCTCGAGATCACCGGCGGGATGAAGCAGGCCTTCCTCAACGCCCTGACCATCACCTCCTATGACGGCTCGCGGATCACCGCCGACAGCGCCGACTACGACGAGGCGGTCGAGACCATCCTGGTCAACGCCAGCTATGCGCCCTGCGGGGAATGCATCGACGCGAAGGGCCGGCGGATCGGCTGGTCGGTGAGCGCCGCGCGCATCGTGCAGAATTCGGAGGACGGCTCGCTCTACCTGGAGCAGCCGACGCTGGCGCTGCTCGGCGTGCCGGTGGCGTGGCTGCCCTTCCTGTGGCTGCCGGGCACGGAGGAATCGGTGCTGTCCTCGGTCCGCACGCCCAGCATCGATTCCAGCGAGGCCATCGGCCTCAAGGTGGAAGTGCCGATCATGGCCCATTCCAGCCGCTGGACCGACATCATCCTGACCCCTACCCTCCTGACCCGGCAGGGCTTCCTGATGGGCGCCGAATGGGTGCAGCGCTTCGACCGGGGCTCGTTCCAGATCAAGGCATCGGGGCTCTACCAGTTCGACCGGGCCGCCTTCGCCGGCACGGTGGGCGACCGCGACTGGCGCGGCGCCATCCAGACCTCGGGCGTATTCACGCCGGTGGCGGACTGGACGGCCGGCTGGTCCTATACCGCGTTCAGCGACGCCGCCTATCTCACCGACTACCGGATGACGGTGGGCAAATCGACGGTCAACGAGGTCTACGCCACCCACCTGAGCGAGGACACCTATTTCGACATCCGCGCGCAGCAGTTCAACCTCCTGGGCAACGTCACCCAGGCCGAGCAGGGCCAGCAGGGCCGCGCCCTGCCGGTGACGCGCTTCTCGCACGTCATGGACCTGACGCCAGGCCTGGGGCGGCTGAGCTTCGAGGGGCGGCTGCTCAACGTGCACCGCGAATTCGACGACACCGCCACGGCCAACGGCGTGCCCTATGTGCTCGGCCATGCCGGGCAGAAGACCCATGCCAGCTTCCAGGCCGGCTGGCAGACGCAATGGGTGGGCCTGGGCGGGGTGGTGGCCACGCCCTATGTGGGCGCCCGCGCCGACCTCGCCTATTACGACGGCACCAGCCCGCTGCTGCCCGGCGCCACCAGCCTGTTCAGCGCCACCCCGATCGCGGCGCTGGACCTGCGCTATCCGCTGATGGCGAGCAATGGCGGGGACGTGCACATCATCGAGCCGATCGCGCAGATCGTCTATCGCGGCTCCGGCACCACCATGGTCGGCATCACCAATGACGACGCGCAGAGCTTCGTGTTCGACGACACCAACCTGTTCAGCTACAACCGCTTTTCCGGCCAGGACCGGCAGGAGACCGGGCTGCGCGCCAATATCGGCGGCCGCTACCAGGCCAATCTCGCCGATGGCGGCTATTTCGAGGTGATCGCCGGCCAGTCGTTCCACCTGGCGGGGCCCAACGCCTTCGCGGCGGCCGACCCGGCGCTGACCGGGGTGGGCAGCGGGCTCGCCAACACCGCCTCCTACGCGGTGCTGGGGGCCTATGGCTCGGTGACGCCGGGCGTGCGGTTCGGCGGCAAGATGCAGGTGGACACAGGAAGCTGGCAGGTGGCGCGGGCCGGCGCCGAGATCGACGCCAGCATGGACGGCTACGGGCTGGCGTTCGACTACCACTATATCGCCGCCAATGCCGCGCTGGGCACGCTGAGCGACCAGCACGAGATCGGCGCCGAGCTGACCGTGCCGGTGGCCGACTACTGGCGGCTCAAGGCGGGCACCGCCTGGGACATCGCCGGCAACAGCTGGCTGCAGGTGAGCGGCGGGGTGGAATATGACGACGGCTACCTGGTGTTCGGCGCCAACGCCACGCGCACCGGCCCCACCCACACCTCGCCCAGCGACACGCGGCTGACCGCCACCTTCCGGATCAAGACGCCGGCCGGGCTGAACCTGGGCTATTCCGGCGCGGTGCCGGCACCGAGCTTTTAGGTTGCATCGACATTCATCCGCTGTGTTTGGCTTGCCGAGGCGTTCGGCCCGTCGCCCCCTCTCCCCTGAGGGAGAGGTGAAGGGCGTTACGCGGCGTATTTTGCTTGAATGTCGATTGGCCCCAGGTGGTGTTGACAGTTGGATGGTGGTGGGTCTGTGCCTGGTCCGGGACTGGCCCGGCGAGCCATCGACGCCACCCCTGCCCCCTGAGGGGAGCAGGCGGGCGCGAGGGGGGTGCACGGATTTTGGCCGCATTCATGCGGCAATTGACAGCGCGGGATTCAGGCCGCATTGAAGGCGGATACGAACTTACGGACATGATGATGAGCTTTGCAGACCTTCGGCGCTTCGTGGTGGCCGCGCTGACCGGCCTCCTGCTGGTGGTGACGGCCACGGTTCCGGCCTGGGCGGCAACGGTGGTCACCGTCAACGGCACCCCCATCACCGACATCCAGGTCGACCAGCGCATGCGCCTGCTCCGCCTGGAGGGCAACAACAGCGGCCGCAACGGGGCGCTGGAGCAGCTGATCACCGAGGCCATCCAGCTCAGCGAGGCCAAGCGGCTCGGCATCACCGTGTCCAACGCGCAGGTGAGCGACGCCTTCCTGCAGATCGCCCGCAACCTCAAGGTCAGCCAGGACCGGCTGCAGGAGATGCTGCGCCAGGGCGGGGTCTCCTCGGAGACGCTGCAGGACCGGCTGCGCGCCGCCATCGCCTGGAACGCGGTGACCGAGCAGGCGATCATGCCGCAGGTGCAGATCTCGGACCTGGAGCTCGACCAGCAGGCGGCCGGCCGCATCGCCGACTTCCAGAACTTCGACTACATCCTCAAGGAAATCATCTTCGTGGCCCCCGGCGGCCAGGGCGCCAGCGGCCGCACGGCGCAGGCCAACCGCTACCGCGCCAGCTTCGCCGGCTGCGACTCGGCGGTGGAGCTGTCGCTGGCCTATACGGACGCGGCGGTGATCGACGTCGGCCGGCGCCACGCCACCCAGCTGCCCGAGGCCATCGCCCGCGAGCTGGCCGGGCTCAATGTCGGCGGCATCACCAAGCCGCGCGTGGTGGAATCGGGCGTGTCGATGCTGGCCATCTGCCAGAAGGTGCAGGCCGAGGACCTGACCTTCGTCAAGGGCGACCTGCGCGCCGAGGTGGGCAACAGCGCCATCCAGAAGCAGGTGGAGGACTACCTCGCCAACCTGCGCCGCAACGCCAAGATCATCTACAACTGAGCGGCGGGGCTGCGCGCCGCGCCGCCCGGCGGTGACGGGCAGTTTCCGGGGGCCATGATGACAACGCCGCTGGCCATCAGCATGGGCGAGCCGGCCGGGATCGGCCCCGACATCATCCTGCAGCTCTACAGCCGCCGCGCGGCGCTGGGCCTGCCGGCCTTCGTGGTGTTCGGCCATCCCGGCTTCCTCGCCAGCCGCGCCGAGCGGCTGGGCCTCGTGCTGCGCATCGCCGAGGCGGACCCCGACGAGGCGGCGGCGACCTTCGGGGACGCCCTGCCCGTCAGCCCGGTGGACGGCATGGTGCCGGACCATCCGGGCAAGCCCAGCCCGGTTTCGGCGCATGTGGTGATCGACGCCATCGCCGCGGCGGTGCGGTCCACGCTTGCGGGGCAATGCAGCGGCGTGGTGACGGCCCCCATCCACAAGGGCGCGCTCTACCATGCCGGGTTCCGGCATCCCGGCCATACCGAATTCCTCGCCGAGCTGTGCGCCAATGGCGGCAAGCCGCGGCTGCCGGTGATGATGCTGGCGCATGAGGAACTGCGCGCCGTGCCGCTGACCATCCATGTGCCGCTCCGCGAGGTGCCGGGGCTGATCAGCCGCAGGCTGATTTTCGAGACGCTGGCGGTGATGGCGCACGACCTGCGGCAGCGCTTCGGGGTGAAGCAGCCGCGGATCGCGGTGGCCGGGCTCAACCCGCATGCCGGCGAGGGCGGCTCGATCGGCCGGGAGGACGTGGAAATCATCGGCCCGGCCGTGGCCGATGCGCGGGCGGAGGGGATCGACGCAGTGGGGCCGCTGCCGGCCGACACGCTGTTCTTTCCGCCGCACTGGCGGCAGTACGACGCGGTGCTGGCGATGTATCACGACCAGGCGCTGATCCCCATCAAGACCGTGGCGTTCGACGCGGGCGTGAACGTGACACTGGGCCTGCCCATCGTGCGGACCTCGCCCGACCACGGCACGGCCCTCGACCTGGCCGGCACCGGCCGCGCCTCCGCCGCCAGCTTCGCGGCGGCCATTGCCATGGCGCAGCGCATGACCGCTCACAGGCCATGACCCAGATCGATTCCCTGCCGCCGCTGCGGGACGTCATCGCCGCCCACGGGCTGCGCGCCAGGAAGGAGCTGGGGCAGAACTTCCTGCTCGACCTGAACCTGACGGCGCGGATCGCGCGCGCCTCGGGGCCGCTGGAAGGGGTGCGGGTGATCGAGGTGGGGCCGGGCCCCGGCGGGCTGACGCGGGCGCTGCTGTCCGAGGGGGCGCGGGAGGTGATCGCCATCGAGCGCGACGCGCGCGCCCTGCCCGCGCTGGCCGAGATCGCCGCGGCCTATCCCGGCCGGCTCACGGTGATCGGCGGGGACGCGCTGGCCATGGACTACCGGCTGCTGGCGGACGGGCCGACGCGGATCGTCGCCAACCTGCCCTACAATATCGGCACGCAATTGCTGACCGGCTGGCTTTCCATGGAACCCTGGCCGCCCTTCTTCCAGAGCCTGACGCTGATGTTCCAGCGCGAGGTGGCCGAGCGCATCTGCGCCAAGCCGGGCGAGGACGCCTATGGGCGGCTGGGCGTATTGGCGGGGTGGCGGAGCGAGGCCCGCATCGCCTTCAATGTCGGCCGGCAGGCCTTCGTGCCGCCGCCCAGCGTGACCTCGACGGTGGTGCATATCGTGCCGAAGCCGGTGGAGGACGGGCTGCCGGTGAAGCTGGTGGAGCAGGTGACGCGCGCCGCCTTCGGGCAGCGGCGCAAGATGGTGCGGCAAGCGCTGAAATCGCTGGGCGTGCCGGTGGAGGGCCTTCTCGCCGCCGCCGGGCTCAGGGGCGACGAGCGGGCGGAGGCGCTGCCGATCGAGGCGTTCCTCGCCATGGCGCGGGCGCTGCCGGGGCTGCGGTAGGCGCTATTGCGCCACCGGCGGGACCGGCGGCTGTTCCGGCTCGGGCAGCGGCGGGATGAAGACCAGCCGGATCGCGATCAGCAGGGCCAGCAGGGCCGCGCCGCCGCTGACCAGCATGACGCCGGGCCAGCCCCAGGCCGTCCAGGCATAGCCGCCCAGCGTGCCGAGGGTGGAGGCGCCGAGATAGTAGGCGACGAGATAGAGCGCGGAGGCCTGGGCCCGGCCGATGCGGGCGCGGCGCGTGACCCAGGCGCTGGCGACGCCGTGGGCGGCGAAGAAGCCCATGGTGGCCACGGCCAGCCCGCAGATGATGACGGGGGTGGAGGGAATGGCGGTGATGGCGACGCCGAGGCCCAGCACCGCCACCAGGGCCCAGAAGACGCGCCGGCGGCCCAGGCGCTGCGACAGCCCGCCGGCCCAGGTGGAGCTGGCGCTGCCCAGCATGTAGACGAGGAAGATGGCGGCGATGGCCGAATGGCTGAGCAGGAAGGGCGGCAGGGCCAGCCGGAAGCCGGCATAGTTGTAGAGCGTGATGAAGCCGCCCATGAGCAGGAACGAGCTGGCGAAGAGCCAGGGCAAGGCCGGATCGCCGAAGCTGGCGCGGCAGCGCTGCCAGAGCGCCGAAAGGCGGATGGGATCGCGGCTGG
>ENA-UOVV01000942-UOVV01000942.1-compost-metagenome-genome-assembly--contig:-NODE-942-length-27049-cov-34.841261_pt1 | contig 27049 bp, 24 predicted proteins | sample MGYA00238155_ERZ761577 | MGnify/ENA primary metagenome ERZ761577 (study PRJEB28898, sample SAMN06268775) | compost metagenome | isolation source: Emeryville, CA | place: USA:Emeryville, CA | collected... | reverse complement strand
GTCAACCGAGCCGGTTGCCGTGCTTGTCTCGGTACGCGCCCGTGCCGATCATGATCAGGTCGATGATCGTGCCGATGACGAACAGTCCCCCGGTCACAAGCCACAGCAGGCCCGTCCACACCTTGCCGGTGTAGAAGCGGTGCAGACCCGCCACACCCACGAAGCCGATCAAGCACAGGATGAAGGTCAGCGCCTTCGAGTGACTTTGGTCCATATGACGACTGTACGGCTGGCGCCGCTGGCGTGCTGGCCGCGGGCCCGGCTAGCGCCCCCGCTACCGACCCACGGCCACGCCGGTCACCGTCTCGAACGGCTCCTCACCCTCGGGGCGAGCCTCGGGGAACGGCACCAGCACTGCTCCCTCTCCCGTCGCGAAGTCGGATGCGAACACCACGAGCGGCGTGAGGTCGCCAGTGCACCCGGACGTCGCGCCGTAGATGAACAGCGAGCCGGCCGCGCCAAAGGGCGGGAACACCTCGGGCAGCGGATGCGCGAAGTCATCCCAGCCGGGCACTCCCTCCGGCTCCCGTCCGGAGATGACCGTGTAGTGCGTGGGACAGTCTTCGAGGCCGACGGAGCCCGTCGCCGCCACCACCGCGTCCGCCACGCGAGTGGGCTGGCGGGCGTCGAAGTTGGTCAGCAGCTCCGCGCGACCAGCCTGCGTCCACACGCGCACCACCGCTGCGGCTCCCTCGGCATCGCGGCACTGCACCAGGACAGACTCGTCATCGAAAGCCGCCGCCGGGTCACAGTCCTCGAGCCCCGTCTCGCGTGCGGCGATCTCCGCCGCCCCCTTGTATGCGGGCATCACATAGCCCAACGCCGTGCCGTCGGGCGCGATCGTCATGTACGTGTCCGTGCCGTCGCTGCCGCGCCACACCGGCGTCCCGTCCGCCGCGAGGAACGCGAACGACCAGATGAACGGCGCATAGTCGCCCTTCCGCGTGACCTCGCCGGTGAGGAGATCCAGCACGCCCATATACGGCGCCTCGCCTTCCGGCTGCACGGACACCGCCGCCGTGGTCGCTCCCGTCTGCCACGCCATGACGCCCACCGTGTCGCCGTCGACGCGCGTGACCTCGAACAGCTCGCCCGTCGGCGAAGCGAGATAGACCACTTGCGGCCCGCTTCCCTCTCGCGAACCCTCGCCCCATCGCTCGCGGTATGACACGAGCGACCATCCGGGCTGCACCTGGGTCCACACCTCCGGAGTGAGGGCCGACGCTGTGGGCAGGTGCGGATCCTCCGTCACCTCTCCCGTGAAGCCAGGCCAATCAGTGACGACCGGCACGGGACTGGGAGAGGGGGTCTCACTGGGTTCGTTGGCGACAGATCCTCCGCTGTCTGCTGCCGGCGCCACCGCTCCATCGTTGAAGACATAGACGCCGCCGATGCCCGCGACCACCACAGCGACCGCCGCGATCGAGCTGCGAACCGCGACCCGCCGCGCGTGCGTGCGGCGCACCTTGGAGCGCACTGCCTGGCGACGCAGATCGTCGAGCCGGGCGCCGCTCACCTCGCTGGCGGCCGCGTCATCTGCGCCGCTCAGCATGTCGCCCAGGCTGCTCACAGTGCACCTCCCGCACTCGCGTGTCCCCGTCGCGGCAGCTCGTGACTGCCCAGCAGCCCGTTAAGCGCGTGAATCCCGTCCGAGAGGTACCTCTTCACCGAACCCTCGCTCAGCCCCAGCGCGCGCGCCGTCTCCTTGGTGCTGAGCCCGTCGAGATAGCGCAGCGCGACGCAGGCTCGCTCTCGCGGCGGCAGCGTCCGCAGGGCCGACGCCACGTCGAGGGCGGCGCCCACGGCACCTGCGTGGTCGCTCACGATGGTGTGCTCAAAGACGTCACGCTCGCGGCGCCGAGCGGCGCTTTCACTGCGCACGGTGTCGACGTACCTTGAGGCGATGGCGCGGCGCACGTACTGCTCTGCCTGCGCGATTGACTCGAAGGTTCGTCGCGTCTTCAGCGTCGCCACAAGTGCCTCCTGGACTAGGTCCCCCGCGAGCTCCCGATCGCCGCACAAGAGCATTGCTCGACCCAACAGGCGGGGGTAGCGCTGCTCGGCCAGTTCGGTGAGGGCTGCGTCCCACCTGACCGACTCGCTGTGCGATGTCACGGGCCCTCCACGTCAAGAGAACGGAGCGATCCACGCTCCGGTTGGGTCAGCGCCGCCCTTTGCGGACGGCGGCCGTGGTGAGCACCGCAGAGGCAACCACCAAGACAAGCGCGGCCACGGAACTCATCGGCACGCCGACGACCTTCACCACGTACAGGTCCACGATGCCGCGGAACCCGACCGCAGCGAAGCCGATCATCCCGACAATGCCACAGGCCACGCCGAGCGCTGCGGTGAGAGTGCGCCACAGCGTCGGGCCGGCAGGGGGCGGACTGGGGAAGCGCCCAAAGGTGCGGAACACCAGCACGAGCGCTGCGACCAAGGCGAGGTACGGGACCAGCAGGTAGAGCTTGGCCCACCACCACGCGGCGCTGCCGCCTTGGGGCGCGGTGTCTGGTCCGAGCCACCACCACAGTCCGTTGACTCCCACCAGAGCGGTGAAGTGCCACAGGAATGCGGTCATCGCCATCGAGCCGCCGACGATGATCGCCTTCCACGCGGCAGGCTTCTGGAGCTGGCGCGTGGCCCACTCGCGGAGCATGAGCGCGACGCCGGCCTGCGCGATGCCGAACGCGAGCAGCACGACCGTTGGCGGAGCGAGGTTGCTGAGCTTCTCGCCCTCGTAGCTCACCATCGAGATGCCATAGGGGCCGGCCGTGGTGAGGACCGCGACAGCCCCCGCGCCCACGACGAAGAGGATCGCGCCAAGGCGGCGCGCGCCGAACCGCTCGTGCACGCCGTCCGCGTAGAAGAAGCCCAACTGATGGATCGCAAGCCACACGAAGGCGAAGTTCAGCCACTTGAGGCCGTCAACGGTGCCTGTGAGACGCAGGATGTCCACCGCGGCCGCCGCGACAATGAGCGCCGCGAGCGCGCCAACCCCAAAACGCTCATGGGCGCGCAGCAGGGCGGGGGCGAACGCGGCCGCGATGAGGTAGATGCCGATGAACCACAGCAGCTGACCCACGATCTGCAGCACCGGGTCGATCGCGTGACCCCAGATGAGCGTGATGACGATGCTCAACACGAACCACACGCCCACGTAGATCAGCGCGGGACGAATAAGGCGACCGATGCGGGCGGCGACGAAGTCCGCGTAGCCGCCAGAGCGTCGGGCCGTGGATCGCCAGGCGACCGCATGCGCGAAGCCGCCCACCGCGAAAAACAGGGGCATGACCTGGAGCGCGAGGGTCATCCAGCGCGTCCACGGCTCCACGGCGAGGATGTTCGTGAAGCCCACGTTCTCGCCCGGTCCCCACGTCACGACGGCCATGAGGTAGTGGCCCATGATGACCCCGCCGAGCGCGAGCACTCGCAACGCGTCGATGTAGCGATCGCGGGTCGCAGGCGTGGCCTTGGCAAGAGCGTCGACGTCAACGGTCATGCCGCGATGCTACGGCCCCTAGTCTGTGTCCATGTCGTTAGCCACGGACCTCACGGTGCTTTGGAGGGCCAGAGGATTCCGCAGGCTGACCTACTCGCGCCTCATGTCGCAGCTGGGCGACGGCATGTTCCAGGTGGGAATTGCGACAGCGTTCTTCTTCGATCCCACGCATGCGACGTCCGGCCGCGACATCGCGATCGGGTTCGCGACGCTGCTTGCGCCGTTCACCATTGTCGGACCCTTCGTGGGGCCGCTCACCGACCGCTGGCAGCGGCAGCGGATAGTGCTGGTGGGCAACCTGGTGCGGCTGTTGCTCGTGGGCGCCATCATCGCGTGCGTCGCCGGAAGCGCCCCCAAGTGGTCGCTGTACGGACTCGCGCTGCTCACGCTGTCCGTCAATCGCTTCCTGCTCGCGGCCCTCACCGCCGGCATTCCGCAAGTGGTGCCGCCTTCCGAGCTGCTTGCGGCGAACTCCGTGCTGCCCACGCTTGGCACGCTCGCCGCTGTGGTGGGCGGCGGCGTGGGTGCGGTGCTGTCATTCTTCGCGCCGCACTCGTCCGACGAGTCGATTGCGCTCGCGGCGCTCATTGGCGCCGGCGTCGCCTTCGGCATCTCGTCGTGGCTCGCCACCCTCCTCAAGCGCACCGAGCTCGGTCCCGTGCATCCACTGGAGAGGCTGCGGTTCTGGGCCCAAGCCCGCGAACTGGTGGCAGAACTGGCGAGCGGTGTGCGGCACTTGGCGCAGCGTCGGACCCCCCTCCACGCGCTGGGCGTGATGGCGGCGCAGAGACTGCTCTACGGAATCCTGTTTGTGGCCGCGATCCTCATGTCTCGCACGATGTTCGGCGGGGCGAAGGGCGGGACGGACGCCCTCGCGAACTTCACGATCGTGTTGGGCTTCGCCGCGGTGGGCTTTGCGATCGCTGCGGTCCTGACGCCCGCGCTGGGGCATCGCGTGGACCGCCACAAGTGGATCGTGCTGTGCCTGTGCGTGGGAGCGGTGGGGCAGGGGCTGCTCGCGGTCTCGACTGAGACGTGGACGCTGCTCACCGCCGCCGTGATCGTGTCCTTCGCGGTGCAGGGAGCAAAGATCGCGATCGACACGATCATCCAGCGCGATACCGACGACTCCGTGCGCGGCCGTGCCTTCACGCTGTATGACGTGCTGTACAACGTGGCGTTCATCGGCGCCGCGGCTCTTGCCGCTTTCCTGTTGCCGGACGACGGCTACTCGCAGCCGGTCATGGCCGGGCTGGTGCTTGCCTACGTCGCGTGCGCGGTGGTGTTCGCTCGCAGCCCGCGCCAGCTGGCGACCACACCACCACCCCCTGCGGTTTAGGCAGCTCACATGCACTGAATCGGGGTGGGTGCGCTCGGTTTAGGCAACCCAGTGGCACTGGCGCTTATCCACAGATCTAGCGCGACCCCACCACGGCGCCGCCGAGCGCGATTCACTTGCCGCGTGCAGGAGTCCAAGATCACGCGTGTTCTGGCGTCGGACACAGCGCCGCGCACCTTCGCTGAGCTGTGCGAAGAAGTCCACCCGCGGACGATCACCCGCGCACTGCAAAGCGGTGAGCTCACGCGGCTGGTGCCCGACCAGTACTGCCTGTCGCTGCACGCGGAATCGTGGATCATGCGCTCTCGCGCGGCCGTCGAGTGGGCCGGTCCGCATGCCGCACTCACCGGCCTGGCGGCGCTCGCCGTGTGCGGCTACAGCCCCGAGCCCGTCGAACTGATTCAGGTGGCGGTGCCCAAGTGGCGGCACCGCAGCGGACCCCCGTGGATCAGGGTGCGCTCCCTCACGATGCCCTTCCCACTCACCATCTGGGCACCGCGAACCGCGATCACCAAGCCGGACCTCGCGTTGGTGCTGGGGTATGGCCAGGTGCCGCAGCGTCGGCGCGCATCGTTTGTCCACGGTGCGGTACGAGCGGGACTGGTGTCGCCAACGACCATGGATGACCTCGCCAGGACACTGACCCGCATCCCCGCAAAGCGTGACCTGCTCGAGCGGCTGCGACTGATCCGGGCCGGGGCGGAGAGCTACCTCGAGGAACGGGGCATGACCACCGTGTTCACCGGTTCCGAGTTTGAGGCGATGGTGTATCAGCATCGGGTGCGGGTGCGCGGCGAGAGTTTCCGCGTTGACGCCTTTCATTTGCCGACGCTGACGGCCTTTGAGCTCGATGGCGACGGCACCCACGACGGGACTGAGAACCGCACGCGCGACCTTCGCCGGGACGCGCTCCTGTCGACCGCAGGCATTGCGACAGTACGGTTCTCGCGCAGGTCCGTCTTCGAGAATCCGCAGTGGTGCCGGGAAGTTGCCCTTGAGACCATCGAGGCTCGCGCAAGGTCGCAGTGGGCTGCCTAGACCCGGCTCATCCACCCCGTGGTGCGAGTGAGTTGCCTCAACCGAGGGCACTCACCCCGATTCAGTGCATGTGAGTTGCCTAAACCGGGTGGTGGGGTAGGGGCCGGGCTAGCTTTCGCTGCGGGAGGCCCACCATGCTCGGAGCTCCTGCTCGGCGCGCTCGGGACCCAGCGGGCCGTTCTCCATGCGCAGCTCGAGGAGGTGGCGGTACGCCTCTCCCACCTCGCGACCGGGCTTGAGCCCAAGGATTTCCATGATCTGTGTGCCGTCGAGGTCGGGGCGGATCGCGTCGAGCTCCTCTTGGGCGCGCAGCTGAGCGATGCGCTCCTCGAGGTCGTCGTAGGCGAACGACAGCCGTTCGGCCTTGCGGCGGTTGCGCGTCGTGACGTCGGCGCGGGTGAGGCGGTGGAGGCGCTCAAGCAGCGGACCGGCGTCCGTGACGTAGCGGCGCACAGCGGAATCTGACCAGCGCGCATCCGCGTAGCCGTGGAATCGCAGGTGCAGCTCCACGAGTCGCGACACGTCGCGCACGGTCTCCTTGTCGTAGCGCAGCGCCTTGAGTCGCTTGGTCGCGATGCGTGCACCCACCAGCTCGTGGTGGTGGAAGGAGACGCCGCCGCCCGGTTCAAGCCGGCGAGTCGCGGGCTTGCCCACGTCGTGAAGCAGCGAGGCAAGGCGCAGCACCAGGTCCGGGCCGGGGACCGCACCATCCGGTCCCGTCTCAAGGGCGATCGCCTGCTCCACCACCGTGAGCGTGTGCTCATACACGTCCTTGTGGTGGTGGTGCTCGTCGACCTCGAGGCGCAGCGCGGGCAGCTCCGGAAGCACGTGCTCGGCAAGTCCGGAATCGACGAGCGCGGCGAGACCCTCACGCACCCACGTCCCCAGCAGCAGTTTGTTGAGCTCATCGCGCACGCGCTCTGCAGACACGATCTCGATGCGCGACGCGAGTTCAGCCATCGCCGCAAAGGTCGCGGGCTCTATGTCGAATCCCAGCTGGGACACGAAGCGCGCCGCGCGCATCATGCGCAGCGGGTCGTCTCCAAAGGACACCTCCGCCTCGATGGGGGTGCGCAGCAGGCCACCCGCGAGATCCTCGAGTCCGCCGTGCGGATCCACGAACTCCATCTGCGGCAGCCGCACCGCCATCGCATTCACTGTGAAGTCGCGGCGGGCAAGATCGTCCTCAAGCGAGGTCCCGAACTCGACCACCGGCTTGCGCGTCTCACCGTCATAGGAGTCCGCGCGGTACGTGGTCACCTCGACCACCACGTCGCCGCGACGTGCCCCGATCGTGCCGAACTCGCGGCCCATGTCCCACGTTGCGCGCGACCAGTTCTTCAGGATCGCCTCGGTCTCGTCAGGCGTTGCAGATGTCGTGAAATCAAGATCCGCCGTGGAGCGCCCAAGGAACGCGTCGCGCACCGGACCGCCCACCAGCGCGAGCTCGTGGCCGGCGGCGCGGAACAACTCTGCCAGGTCAAGGACCTCCTGCGGCAGCGCCGACCACAGGCCAACACTGCGCTGGCGCAGCACCTCAAGCGACGGCAATGCGGGGGAAGCCATGCGGACAAGCATCCCACGGGCGGGGGTTACGCTGCCCCGGCGGGGCCGTCGTTACTCTTGGGTCATGCCCTCGTCGCCTCCCGTGCCGCGACCGCCCAGCGGAGCGCCGCCCGCCGGGGGGTCAACGACGCCGCAGCGACCGGCCCAGCAGCTGCCTGTCAGCAATGAGATCTCTGCTGGAGGCATTGCCATCCGCATCGAGAACGGCATCGCATATGCCGCCTGCATCGGCCGCCGGAACCGCTCGGGAAAGCTCGAGTGGTGCCTTCCCAAGGGCCACATCGAGCGAGGCGAGACGCCCGAACAGGCAGCGGTTCGCGAGGTCGCCGAGGAGACCGGCATCGAGGCGGATGTCATCCAGGCCCTTGGCACCATCGATTACTGGTTCACCGGCGATGACCGCCGAGTGCACAAGGTGGTCCACCACTTCCTGCTTGAGGCTAAGGGCGGCGAGATCACCGTCGCCAATGACCCCGATCAGGAAGCGGAAGAGGCTCGCTGGATCGCGGTCACGGATCTGTCAGCGGAGCTCGCCTTCCCCAACGAGCGCAAGATGGCGCAGGCCGCGGCGGACCTGCTGTCGATCGCCACGTGATCCGCCGTCTCGCCGCTGTCACCGCACTTGCCCTGGTTGGTGCGGGCCTTGCCGTAGGTGCACAGGCCGACGCTGGCATCAGCCGCGCCCAAGGCCCCGCCTTCGCTGCGGACGACGGCCCCGCAGTCTCCCTGACCCTCACCGAGTACGGGCCCGCAGTCATGAAGCCCACGGACTCGCTGCAAACCACCGCGATGGTGTCGAACCCCACGGCGCTCGCGGTGAGCGACCTGTCCGTCACCCTGTCCGTGACCCGCAGCCCCATCACCTCCCGGTCTGCCCTGCGGGCGTTCTTGCAGGACCCGACGTCTGCGACCACCCAGGTGGCAGCGTCGGCCCTGGTTGTGGACACGCCGCTCACCCAGGCCGGCGGCACCAACGTGCTCCCCGCGGGCGTCTCGGTGCCCGTGCACCTCAGCGCGACGCCGCGAGCGCTCGGCATGCCCGCGAACACGGCGGGCGTCTACGGCGTGGTTTTCGAGGTGGTCAGCCCGGCTGGGGTGATCGCGACCCAGACTGCGGCGGTCACGTGGTACGCCGCGAATGAGATCCCGACGCTGCGGTTGGCTTTCCTCGCCACCGCGAGCGGATCTGCCGAGCGGACGGCCCAGCTCGCCACTGCGGCCATGGTCAGTGGGGTTGCGCTCGCGATCGACCCGGTGACGATAACGGACGATGCTCAGGCCCGCGCAATCGCGGCGAATCGCGAGATCTTCGCCCTGCCGAGCGCCGACGTGGACCTCACCTCCCTGGCGCACGCGGAGAACGAGGAGCTCATCGCTTTCTCGCTGACGGATTCCGCGCAGAACGCGCTCGACCCGCTCGCCGGCAGGCCGTGGCTCGCGACCCTGCCCGTGGTCGATGACCCCACGGTGGCCCTTGCCACGTCGCGCGGCGCCATCGCCGGGGTCATCGACGTGACGGCTGGCGCCTCGATCGGCGGCGTGACGGCGCCCGTTGTCGATGTCACCTCGAGCGCGGGAACGCTGCCCGTCCTGGTTCCTGACGCTGGACTGTCGCGCATCGCCGCGACCTACCATCCGGGTCTGCCCGATGCCAGCGCGCGGCTTGTCGCCGAGGCCGCTCTCGAGGCCATGGCCCGCGACAACGCCTCGCCCGTCGTGGTGGCTCCAGGCACCGCGTGGCACCTGACAGGGCCGGGCGCCTCCCTTCCGGCAGCAGAGCTGCTGTCGGCGCCCTGGGTGGTTCCGGTGACCGTGCAGTCCGTGATCAACGGACCCATCCGCGCAGAGATCGCCTCGAGCGCGCCGCGCGGAACCAGCTCGGATGTCGACCCACGACTCATCGAGCGGCTCGAGCGCCGCCTTGGCGACCTCGCCCAACTCGCCGTCACCGCAGAAGACCCTAACGACATCTACCTCCCTGGTGGCAGGGCGCTGCTCCGGCCGCTTGCGGTGGGGCTGCGCTCCGACCCCACCGCTCGCGACACCGCCTTCGAGGCCGCAAAGGAAGAGGTCGACGCGACGCTCAACGGTCTCCAGGTGGCGGTGGGATCGGACGTGAACTTGATCGCAGCGTCGGGCAATGTGCCGGTGACCCTGCACAACGACCTGCCAGTGGATGCGACCGTGCGGCTCGTGATGCGCTCCGCGTCGCCCAACCTCGTTGTCGAGGATCAGCCGGTGGTGACCATCCCTGCGGGCGGCGACTTCACCGCGCACGTGGCCGTCACCGGGGTGAAGAGCGCCAACGTCAACGCGACCCTCGCGCTGCACAACACGGACGGCGACGTGGTCGCCGCACCGCAGACCCTCAAGGTGCGCGTGCGCGCCGACTGGGGAAATGCGGTCACCGCGGTGTTCACCGTTGGCCTGGTGCTGCTGGTCGTGGCGGGCGTCATCCGCACCATTCGCCGTGGACGCCGTTCCACCCGCATGGCACCCGTGGCGCCGCCCAAGAAGGACGCGCCAGCCGAGCACGGAGGCGACGATGGCTGAATCGCCCGACGTCCCCGAATCCTCAGACTTCGCCGACGCTGAAGGCGGCCCCCAGGTTCGCCGCCGCGCCAGCCTCGGCAGGGCCACCGCGATCATGACGGCTGGCACGGGCGTCTCACGCATCCTCGGCTTTGTCCGCAACGCGATGCTGGTCGCGGCCATCGGCGTCAACGCTTTCGGCGCCAACGCCTATGACGTGGCAAACCGCATCCCCAACGCCCTGTATGCGGTGCTCGCGGCTGGCGTCCTGAACTCGGTGCTGGTGCCGCAGATCGTGCGCGCGTTCCGCCGCGAAGACGGTAAGCGCACCGTTGACCGCATCGTCACGATCGGCCTCGCCATCGCTCTCGTCGTGACGGTCGTTTGCACCATCGCGGCGCCGTTCATCGTGCGCCTGTACTCCGACGCGAGCTGGACGCAGGAGCAGCGCAGCCTCGCCACCGCGTTCGCGCTGCTCGTGATCCCGCAGCTGTTCTTCTACGCGGCGTACACGATCCTTGGCCAGGTCCTCAACGCCAAGGAGCAGTTTGGCCCGTACATGTGGGCGCCCGCGCTCAACAATGTTGTGGCGATCGCTGGCTTGGGCTTCTACCTCGCCTTCTATGGCAGGTTCACGCCCGACGCTGACGTCGCCTCCGCGTGGACGGCCGGCCGGATCGCGTGGATAGCCATTCCTGCAACCCTCGCCATGGCCGCGCAGGCCCTGATCCTGCTGTGGCCACTGCTGCGCGGCGGGTACCGCCCCAAGATGGTGTTCCGCGGCCCCAAGGGTGAGCTCAAGACTGTGCGCGTCATCGCCGGCTGGGCGCTTGCCGCGGTGCTGGTGGAGCAGGTGGGCGTGACGATCGCGGTGAAGGTCGCATCGGCCGCCGATCCCACCGGCGCCTCCCCCTGGATCGCCGGCAATGCGGCGTACTTCAACGCGCTCATGATCTACCTGGTGCCGCATTCGCTCGTGACGGTGTCGCTGCTCACGGCGCTCGGCACAACGGTCGCCAAGCACTATGCGGCCGGCGACATCGACGCAACCAGGGACGACGTCGCTCGGGGACTGCGCATCACTGCGACGTTCACGTCTTTCGCGACGGCGGCGCTCATTGTGCTGTCCCCCATGCTCGCGCGCATGGTGCTTCCCACCGTGAGCGTGGATGAGGTCGCCTCCGTCGCGTGGGTCATCATCGCCCTGTCGCTTGGCATGGTGCCGCTGGGAGCGATGGTGCTGGTCAAGCGCGTGTACTTCGTGCTCGAGGACGCTCGCGGAATCTTCTTCATCCACATCCCCATGACGATCGCCTGGATCCTCACCGCCTACGGAGCAATGTGGCTGTTCCAGCGGCAGTTCTGGACCTTTGGCGTGGCTCTTGGCCTCACCGTGTCCAACATCGTGGGCCTGTCACTGCGCGCCGGGGGTCTGCGCAAGCGCCTTGGAGGGCTCGGCGGTCGCGGGATCGCTCGCGTCCACTGGCTCTCTGCACTCGCGGCGGTTGTTGCCGGCGGCGTGGGCATGCTGATCCGCGTCTATGTCATGCCCAACGTGGACGAGGCTTCAAGCAGCCCCATTCTCCTTGGCGGCCTCGTCTGCCTCGTCGTTGGAGGCGTCATGGCGCTCGTCTACGCGGCGATGCTCAAGCTCACCCGAGTCGAGGAGATCGACTCTCTCCTCGGAACGGTTACCCGCCGGTTCCGCCGCAACGTACGATGAGTTTTCCACCCTTGGAACCATGAACCGTGGGGGCCGCGTGGCAACTGGCGACCTGCTCGACGGGCGGTTTGCAGCGCTCGAACAGGGCGAGTACGACCTGCCCGGTGTCGAGCGTGCCCTGGGTCGCGACACCCGCCTCGACACCCCCGTTGTGATCGACACGATCACCTGCGTCGCCCCAGCTTCCGTGCGCCGCGCTGCGCTGCGCGCCATGTCCGTCCGCGACCCGCGACTGACCCGCGTCGTCTCCGTCCAAGGCGGCCCCACGAACAAGCCCACAGTCATCATCTCTGAGCCCCTGCACGGGGTGAGGCTCGACGCGGTGCTAGCCCGGCGTCGTCTTGACGAGGCCAAAGCCAAGGCCGTCGTTGGCGAGGTCGCGCGCGCCCTGACCGCCGCGAGCGCCGCAGGCGTCCACCACGGCTGGGTGCGCCCCGCGTGCATCGCGATCGACGCTCGCGGCCGTGTCACCATCGCGGGACTGGGCACCGACAGCGAGCTCGCCCTCCAGGCCGGCGTGCGGCGCGGCAAGGGAGAGAAGGCCGACGCTACGGCCCTGTCGCGCGTGTTCCTCGCCTGCATCACGGGTCGGGATCCGGACGAGGCGACGGCCGCCGACCTCCCACCGAAGCTCTCCGACGGTGCCCGCTCGCTGTGCGAGAAGGCGATCGCGGGCAAGGACGTCGCGACCCACGCCGCGCTGCTCGATCACCTTGGCCAGTTCGACACTCGTGCGCTGCGCGGACTGCCCTCGCACGTGGACTCGCTGCCGCTGTCGCTCGTGGCGGCCAAAGAGGCGGAGAAGCGGCGCAAGAAGGAGCGGCTCGAGGCGGCGCGACGCGCGCTCACGGGTCCCAAGGTCACGGCGGGCATCACGATCGCTCGCGAGACGCTCGTCAAGGCAGAGGTCGAGGCGGAAGCGGTGACCGGCGGCATCCCGCACGTCGTTCAGGATGCTCCGGCGGTCGAGGAGGAGCCGCTCGAGGACCTTCACGACCTGCTCACGTTCGAAGAGATGGTCGAGGAGCAGACCGCTCGCGCCAAGCCCACCGTCTCCGAGCTGCTGTACGAGCGGCTCCACGAGCGCTGGCCGCAGTCACAGGCGATCACCAAGCGTCTCGAGCGCGCCCACGATCGCGCGATCAATGGTGGTCCCATCAACGCCACGCCCATCCTGATGACCCTGCTGGTGATCGGCATCGGGATTGTCGTGTTCCTTGCCGTGTCCGCGCTCACGGCGGGAATCAGCGGCAAGCCAGCCCCCGAAGACCCGTTCAAGCACTACCCCGACTACACCTACGGACCGCTCGCGCCATAGCGTCGGCCTGTCGCTGCGCGCCCGCGGGAACATTGGGCCTCTACGATCTGTTACCAAGCCAGCCCAACTTTGAGGAAGCACCAGTGAGCGACATCCGCAACGTCATCATCATCGGTTCCGGTCCTGCCGGTTACACGGCCGCCATCTACGCTGCCCGCGCGGGCCTGCAGCCGCTCGTCGTCGCAGGCTCGATCACCGCCGGCGGCGCGCTCATGAACACCACCGAGGTCGAGAACTTCCCCGGCTTCGTCGAGGGCATCCAGGGTCCCGAGCTGATGGAGACGCTCCAGGCGCAGGCTGAGCGCTTTGGCGCGGAGGTGCTGTTCGACGACGTCACCGAGGTCTCGCTTGAGGGGCCGGTCAAGACCGTCAAGACGGGCATCGGCAAGGAGTTCTCGGCGAAAGCCGTGATCCTCGCGATGGGTTCCGCGTACCGAGAGCTTGGCCTCGAGGACGAGAAGCGACTGTCCGGCAAGGGCGTCTCGTGGTGCGCGACGTGCGACGGCTTCTTCTTCCGCGACCAGGAGGTCGTGGTTGTTGGTGGCGGCGATTCCGCAGTCGAGGAGGCGACGTTCCTCACTCGCTTCGCCTCCAAGGTGTACCTGGTACACCGCCGCGACGAGCTGCGGGCGTCGAAGATCATGGCCGACCGCGCATTCGCTGACCCCAAGATCGAGTTCGTGTGGGATTCCGAGGTGGTCTCGCTGGCTGGCGACGCCAAGGTTGAGTCCGTCACGGTGCGCAACGTGAAGTCCAGCGCGGAGCGCGTTCTGCCTGCTACCGGCCTGTTTGTGGCCATCGGCCACGACCCTCGCAACGAGCTGGTGCGGGGCGTGATCGACCTCGACGAGGCCGGCTATGTGCTCGTCAACGGCCGCACCACTGCCACCAACGTGCAGGGTGTGTTCGCGTGCGGCGACCTCGTGGACAGCCGCTACCGCCAGGCGATCACCGCCGCAGGCTCCGGTTGCGCGGCGGCGCTCGACGCTCAGCACTTCCTCGATGAACTGGCCGACGCCGAGGCTGGCTCTGCGGTTGATGAGACGGCGGCGTCCGACGCTGGCGCGGCTGCCGCTGTTGTGTCCGCCCCCGTCGCGGCCACCGAGGACACTTTCCAGGCCGAAGTCATTCAGTCCGACGTCCCCGTGGTGGTGGACTTCTGGGCGACGTGGTGCCCGCCGTGCCGCGCCGTGGCGCCCATCCTCGACGAACTCGCCGAGGAGTATGCGGGTCGCGTGAAGATCGTGAAGGTCGACACCGACGAGAACCCCAACCTCGCGATGGCGTACGGCGTGACCTCGATTCCCACCATGAACTTCTTCAAGTCGGGTGAGCTCGTGAAGTCCGTCGTCGGCGCCCGTCCCAAGCCCGCTCTCACCGCGCTCATCGACGAGGTCATCGCCTGAGGTGACCGCAGCCGCCCCACTGGTACCTCGCTCACGGTGCCAGTCGGAATGAGGGTGGCTGGCGTCGGTCATGCCAGACTGTGCGCATGAATGAGAGCACGCCCGACGTGCCCCGGAGCGCCGAGGGCACCCGCCTCGACCCCTGGTACGACGCGTATGCCGCACGCGCACACCAGATGCGAGCGTCGGAGATTCGAGCTCTCTTCGCGGTCGCGAGCCGGCCTGAAGTTGTCTCTCTTGCAGGCGGAATGCCGTATATAGCAGGCCTTCCGCTCGAGGACATCGGCGCGATGATGCAGCGCATCGTCACTGAGCGCGGTCAAGTCGCGCTGCAGTACGGCTCGGGTCAAGGCGACGAGCAGCTGCGAGAGCAGATCACCACCGTGATGGCCCTCGAGGGGATTGCCGCGCATCCTGACGACGTTGTCATCACGACGGGCTCGCAGCAGGCGCTCGACCTTGTCACGAACATCTTCATTGACCCGGGCGACGTGATCGTTGCCGAGGCACCGTCCTATGTGGGAGCGCTCGGAGTCTTTCGCGCGCGTGAGGCCGAGGTGGTCCACGTTCCCATGGATGCGGACGGGCTCATCCCGGCTGCGCTTGAGGAGACCCTTACCAAGCTGCGGGCTGCTGGCCGCCGCGTGAAGTTCCTGTACACGGTGCCGAATTTTCACAACCCTGCGGGCGTCACGCTGAGCCTCGAGCGTCGGCCGCAGATCGTCGAAATCTGCGCTCGTCACGGCGTGCTGATCCTTGAGGACAATCCGTACGGCCTGCTCGGGTTCGACCGCGACCCGCTGCCCGCGCTGCGTTCGCTGAGCCCCGAAGGCGTCATTTACCTCGGGTCTTTCTCTAAGACCTTTGCTCCCGGCTATCGCGTTGGCTGGGCGCTGGCGCCCCATGCGGTGCGGGAGAAGCTCGTGCTGGCGTCGGAGGCTGCGATCCTGTCGCCGTCCAACATCGCGCAGATGGCCATCTCGTCGTACCTTGACCACTTCGACTGGCAAGGGCAGATCAAGGCGTTCCGCGAGCAGTATCGCGAGCGTCGCGACGCGATGATCTCCGCACTGCAGGAGCACATCCCCACCGCCACGTGGAACGTGCCCGACGGCGGCTTCTACGTGTGGGTGAAGCTCCCGGAGGGGCTCGACTCGAAGTCGATGCTGCCGCGAGCCGTCACCGCTCGCGTGGCGTACGTCGCGGGCACCGCATTCTTCACCGACGGGCAGGGCGCCGACCACATGCGCCTTTCCTACTGCTACCCCACGCCAGAGCGCATCCGCGAGGGTGTGCGCAGGCTCGCTGGGGTCGTGGACCAGGAGCTCGAGACCGTGCGCATCTTTGGCGCAGCGGCGAGCGCGAATCCCTCAACTGTGGAGTTCCCCTCGCCGGATCTGGCGTAGGCAAAAGGAGGCTGGCATGGAGATCATGATTCTCGCGGGCGGGCTTTCGCATGAGCGTGACGTCTCCCTGCGGTCCGGCAGGCGCGTGGCCGACGCTCTTCGCGACCGTGGCGACAACGTCACCTTGCACGACGTTGACTCCGACTTGATTCCGTCTTTACGAAACAATCACATCGACGTGGTGTGGCCCATCGTTCATGGCGCCTCCGGCGAGGACGGGTCGCTGCAAGGGCTGCTCGAGATGCTCGGCGTTCCATTTGTGGGCACCCAGGCCAAAGAGGCGCGCGTCGCCTGGGTCAAGCCCGTGGCCAAGGCGGTCTTGGATCGCGTGGGCATCACGACTCCCGAGTTCGTGACTCTCCCCCAGTCGCTGTTCCGCGAGGTGGGTGCCGAGCAGATCCTCGACGCGATCGTGAGCCGCTTTGGGCTTCCTGTGGTGGTGAAGCCGGCCCGCGGCGGCTCGGCTCTGGGAGTGACGCTCGTCAACGAGCCACAGGAGCTCGCGCACGCGCTGGTGCACTGCTTCGCCTATGGCGACATCGCTCTCATCGAGCGTGCCGTCCACGGCGCCGAGGTTGCGGTCTCCGTGATCGGTGAGGGCGATTCGGCTCGTGTGCTGCCGGGCGTGGAGATCGTCTGTGAGGGCCCGTATGACTACGACGCGCGCTACAACCCCGGCCGCGTCGAGTACTTCGCTCCTGCACGTCTCGACGCCTCTGTGGCCGATGCTGTGGCTGGCACAGCCCTCGCGACGCACCGCGAACTGGGACTGCGCGACCTGTCGCGAATCGACGTCATCGTCAGTGACAACGACACGGTGAACGTGCTCGACATCAACGTGGCGCCAGGCCTGACCGAGGTGTCGCTGTTCCCCCAGGCCGTTGCTGCCGCGGGACTCGAGCTGGGCGACCTGTATCGCGAGATCCTCGAAGGAGCCGCCGCGCGAGGCGCTGCCTGAGCCAGGCGTTCGCGGAGACCACGACCGCGGCCCCCGCGAACGCTCCGCACGGACGCTGTGAAGGATGTGACTCGTGAGGCTGTGTCTCGCCCTGTGGGAGTCACACGTGCACCATCTGTCACTGTGTCCGTGCGGAGCGTTCCAGTGGGAGCGCACGCGCGGGTGCGCGCGGGCGTGCGGAACTACCGTGCGGAACTACTTGGTGAAGACTCCCGGGTCGTTGGGGTCGATGATCGCCACGATGCGGTTGAGGTCCTCGATAGTCGCGAACTCGATCGTGACGGCGCCCTTCGAGCGACCAAGCGCGACCTTCACGCGAGTGTCGAACTTGTCCCCCAGTCGCGCTGCAAGGTCGTCCAGAGCCTCTGTACGGCCTCCTGCGCGCACAGAACCCTTCTTGGGCTTGGGAGCCTCGACGCCCAGCGCTACGGCCTCCTCAGTGGCGCGAACGGACAGCCCCTCTGCGACGATGCGCTGAGCGAGGTGGTCCATCGCCTCGGGGTCCGAAAGGCCCAGCAGGGCGCGGGCGTGACCGGCGCTCAGCACGCCTGCAGCGACTCGCGTCTGCACCTTGGGCGGCAGCTTGAGCAGTCGCAGCGTGTTGGAGATCTGTGGGCGTGAGCGGCTGATGCGCTCGGCGAGCTGATCGTGCGTCAGGTCAAAGTCGTCGATGAGCTGCTGATATGCCGCCGCCTCTTCGAGCGGATTGAGCTGGGATCGGTGCAGGTTCTCCACGAGCGCGTCACGGAGCATGTCCGTGTCGTCCGTGTCGCGAATGATCGCGGGGATGGTCGTGAGCCCTGCGGCCTTGGTCGCGCGAAGGCGACGCTCACCCATGATGAGTTCGTAGCCGTCACCCGCCGGGCGCACCACAATGGGCTGCAGAACACCGATCTCCTTGATGGAGCCAATGAGTTCCTGGAGCGCATCCTCGTCGAACACCGCTCGCGGCTGGCGCGGGTTGGGAACGATCTTCTGGGGGTCGATCTGAGCGAAGCGGGCACCGGGGACCGGGACCAGGTCGCTCTCCGTCGTGGGCTCGCCTCCGAAGAACACGTCGCGGGGACGGTCCGTGCGGACCTCCTGCGTCTCGGTGGTCGCCTCAGTCGGGATCAGGGCGCCGAGCCCTCGCCCAAGGCCGCGCTTGGTGCTCACGTGTCTCCTCCTGGCTGGTGTGCCGCCCCGCGCGACGCGATGTCCGACGCTATCGCCAGATAGGCGACGGCGCCCGTCGAGTGCGGGTCATGGGTCATAACGGTCTGTCCAAAACTCGGTGCCTCAGACACACGCACTGATCGCGGAACAGTGGTCTCGAGTGTCTGCTCAGGGAAGTGGCTGCGCACTTCCTCGGCGACATCGCGTGCGAGGTTGGTGCGGGCGTCGTACATCGTGAGGACGATCGTCGAGACGTGCAGTCCCGAGTTGAGGTGCTTCTTCACCATGTCCACAGTCTTGATGAGCTGCGTGAGGCCTTCGAGGGCGTAGTACTCGCACTGGATCGGAATCAGCACCTCGGTGGCCGTGACCATGGCGTTCAGGGTGAGCAGTCCAAGGCTCGGCGGGCAGTCGATGAAGACGTAGTCGAGCTCCTTGCCCGCTCCCGCGAGCAGATCGCGGAGCGCATCGTGCAGCCGGAACTCGCGGCGAACGACGCTCACGAGTTCGATGTCGGCGCCGGCGAGGTCGATAGTTGCAGGGATGCACCAGAGGGTGTTGATGTGGGGCGAGCGCTGCGCCACGCGAGCCATCGGCACATCATCGAGGAGCACGTCATAGATGGAAGGGGTGCCGGATCGATGCTCAACGCCAAGGGCGGTGGAGGCATTGCCCTGTGGGTCCGCATCGATGACGAGGACGTTGGCTCCATGCTGTGCGAGTGCGGCGGCGACATTGACCGATGTCGTGGTCTTGCCCACGCCGCCCTTCTGATTGGACACCGCGAAGATGCGGGTCTTGGCGGGTCGGGGAAAGCCCTTCCCCTCGAGTTCCCGACGAAGGCGCTCGGTGGCAATCATCTCGGCGGCCAAGGGGCTGCCGTCCACCTCGAGCGCTGCAAAAGGATCTGTTGTTTCACGTGAAACGTCGGCTGTGGGCCCGCCAGACTCGCTCTCGCCGGAGGGCAGCGGATCGCGAACTCCGGGTGCCTCGGGCAGACCGGTCGTGGACTCGGACACCGTCTCGCCAGCGACAGACGAATAGGACGGCATCTCAGGACGATCGTGGTGGCTGCTCTCCCGTCGGGGCAATCCGCTCTGCGTCGAGATCACGGACTCGTCTTGCGACACAGGCCCACCTTTCGTCCTTCTGCCTAGAGCGGCGCAAGGCCGCCTTGCCTATGTTTCACGTGAAACGGCGGCACCGCAACCGGCGGCGCCAACCTCGCCCCGCGGGGCATAGGAAAACGACTTTACCCGGCTGGAACTGCCTGTGGAGACCTCGGGGGAAAACCCCGATCTGCGCACGGTGTGCCTGTGGAAAGCGCTGGGGAGAGGTCAACCACGGGAAAGTGTGACGACCGTTGTGGGCTCAAGTCCCGGCACCGTTGGAGCGCCGTGAATCTCCGCCGTGAGGCCCGCACGGCGCAAGACATACTTTGCCTTCTCGACCTCATCGGCGGCCGTGCGGCCTTTGAGCAGAGCCATGCGTCCACCCGGCGCCAGGAGCGGCGCGGTCCACTTCACGAGCTTGTCGATCGACGCGACTGCGCGGGCCGTGATGACGTCGGCCTCGACCACGTCGCGAACCTCTTCTGCCCTGCCCCTAACCACCGTCACGCCAGTGAGCCCCAATTCCTCGGACGCCTCTCGCAACCATGCGCAGCGGCGCTCCATGGGCTCGACGAGCACGACATGGCGCTCGGGCTCCATCGCGGCGATCACCAGACCGGGAAGGCCCGCTCCGGAGCCCACGTCCACGAGCACGCCCTCGCCAAGAAAGGGAACCACTGCCGCCGAGTTCAGCAGGTGGCGCTCCCAGATACGGCTGAGTTCACGGGGCCCGATCAGCCCACGCAGCTCGCCTTGGTGCGCAAGCAGAGCGCCAAAGGCACGCACGGCGTCGTACCGATCGCCGAAGTACTCGATGACGGCCGGATCGCCGTCGAGTGGATCCGTACTGAGGTCGCGCACGGCACCGGCCGCAAGGGCCTCGTCGCCAGTCTCGTCAGCCATCACCACTCACCGATGTTTCACGTGAAACGTCAGGCCTTGGGGAGCACCACGACGTAGCGGTGCGGCTCCTCGCCCTCCGACTCAGAGGTCAGGCCAGCCTCAAGAACGACGTCGTGAACAACCTTGCGCTCGTACGCATTCATCGGCTGGAGGGCAACACGAGCGGCCCCCTCGTTGACCTGGGCCACAGCATCACGGGCCACCTCAGCAAGGCGCTCACGGCGGCCGGCACGGTAGTCGGCGATGTCGAGCATAAGGCGGCTGATCTCACCGGTCTCGGACTGCACGGCCAGCCGCGCGAGGTCCTGCAGGGCATCGAGCACCTCGCCCTCAGCGCCAACAAGTCGCTTGAGGTTCTGGTTGGGACCCTCAGAGACGATGGCAACCTTTGCCCTTCCAGCCTCAACAGAGATGTCGATGTCGCCGTCCATGTCGAGGATGTCGAGCAGCTCCTCAAGGAAGTCGGCTGCGGCGTCGCCCTCGGCGTCGAGGCGCGCGCGTGCGGTGTCTTCAGTCATGGTCTCTCCAGAGATCGGGTGGGTCACTTCTTTTTCTTCTTGCCCTGCGGCTGCTGCGCGGGCTGCTCTTCTGCAGACTCATCGATGGCGCTCGACTCGGCTGGCGCTAGCGTCCCCGACGGCTGCGCGGGAGCGCCTTCGGCTGCCCCTGGCTTGGGGCCGCCGCCCTGGCGCTTGGACCGCGACGCTCGCTTGGGCTGCTGACGCTGACCGCGAGCGGCCTCGATCTCCGCCTGCTTCTCTGCTTCAAGCTGCTCGAGAGTGGTCTCGCCACGGCGCAGCGCACGTGCCTGCTCCTTGGCCTTCTTCTTCTCAAGGTAGATGCGCTCGGCCTCGGATCCCGGAGTGGGGTTGCGCTTGATGACGTAGTACTGCTGACCCATGGTCCACAAGTTCGTGGTGGTCCAGTAGATGAGAACACCAACGGGGAAGTTGGGGCCGGTGATGACGAAGATGAACGGCAGCGCATACATGAGCATCTGCTGCTGGCGAGCCATGGGGCCCTCAAGCGCAGACTTGGGCATGTTCTTGCGGGTCAGCTGACGCTGCGTGAGGAACGTCGTCGCGACCATCGCAACGATGAGCACCGCGGACACGATCTTGGCGCTGGCGTTGCCAGTCGTCATAAGGAAGCTCTCTGAGAGCTTCGCTCCGAAGATCGAGGCGTTCTCAGCCTGCTTGGCCAGCTCAGGAGTGAGGAGGCCGATTCCGCCTTCCTTGAGCTTGTAGTTGAGCACACGGAACAACGCGAAGAAGATCGGGGCCTGGAGCAGCATCGGCATGCACGAGGAGAACGGGTTCGTGCGGTGCTTGGCGTACAGCTCCATGGTCTCGCGGCTCATCGCCTCGCGAGATGCCTGGTCCTTCTTGCCCTTGTACTTGGCCTGCACCGCCTTGAGTTCTGGCGCGATCATCTGCATCGCTCGCGATGCCTTGATCTGCTTCACAAACAGCGGGATCAGGATGATGCGGATCGTGACCACGAGGCCAACGATCGACAGACCCCAGGCAGCGCCGCCATCCGAATCAAGGCCAATCAATGTGAAGAGCTGGTGCCAGACGACCATGATGGCCGCGACCACCCACTCGATGGGGGCAAGAATCGTCTCAAACAAAGTGACCAGTGTCCTCAGATGTTCGCGAGCGTGTGCTCATGGTTGTTCCGGTGAATCCGGAAAAGCTTGTCGCCGGGAGCCGGCACGTCGTCAACGCCTCCAACGCTCCACGGGTTGCAGCGCACGATGCGCCAGGCCGCGAGTGCAAGCCCAACGATCGCGCCGTGAGTCTTCACTGCTTCCATCCCATAGGTGGAGCACGACGGGTAGTACTTGCAGCTCGGTCCCGTCATAGGTGAGATGCCCAGCTGGTAGCCGCGGATCAGCCCCATGACAACGAGTTGGGGGGCGCGCTTGACGGCGGACAGGGCGCGGCTCATGCGCTCACCTTAGTCAGCGCATGCCCGACGGCGGAGTTGAGGTCCGCTCGCAGCTCACCAAAGCTGGCCTCGGCAGCGGGGGGAAGGGCGCGTACGACCACCGCCGACCCGGCCGGGAGGGTGGGAAGAACGTCTGCCATAAGGGCGCGAAGGCGACGCTTGACGCGATTGCGAACCACGGCGCCTCCTACTGCCCTAGAAACAGCGAAACCGGCCATGCGCTTGGCATTGCCGGTCATCGCCAGATGAACTACTAACGTGTTGCGTCCCGCTCGCGAACCCTGGCGCATCACCTTCTGAAAGTCAGCAGATGATGTCAGTCTCTGCGAAGCGGGGAGCAACTTACGCCGAGAGGCTCGAGCGCCCCTTGCGACGGCGCGACGCCAGGATCGAGCGGCCCGCGCGAGTGCGCATACGCAGACGGAAACCGTGCGTCTTGGCGCGCTTACGATTGTTGGGCTGGAAGGTCCGCTTGCTCACGGGCGTGCTCCCTAGACAGGTAATTGGGGGGTGGTCAGAACAGCGCACCAACATTACGCGACGTACCCGCCAGGGTCAAATCTGGCCGCTCGCGTTGGTGCTTTGTCGTGAACAGGCTAGGCTCCCTCATCACAGCCCACAAGTTGCGGAGGACACGCCGGTGTGTCGCGTTACGAATAGGTGACACGGCGTCAACCGGTTGTGCAAAGCGTTGTGGAAAACTGAAGTTCTGTTCGTATGAAGGAGATCGAGGGGACATGACGGAGGCTCCCACCGACCTGCCGGTAGACGAGGTGTGGTCTCGTGCCGTGCAGCAGCTCTCCGCAGATCCTCAGCTCTCAGCGCAGAACCGCTCTTTCCTCCGTCTGGTCAAGCCGCTTGCTGTAGTTGAGGACAACGTCTTCCTCGCAGTGGCTGAGGACTTCACCAAGAACTACGTCGAATCGACCATCCGCGGTCCCATCACCGAAGCGCTCAGCGAGGTACTCGGCCGTGAGGTCAGGATTGCCGTCACGGTTGACGCTTCGGTCACTCCGCCCCCGGTGCCGGAGGTTCCTGATGAGGTTCCCGCGAAGCCCACGAGTCGGAGCAGCGCTCCGGCTCACAGCGATGATCCTCACCTCAATCCTCGCTACACCTTCGACACCTTTGTCATCGGTCCGTCGAACCGCTTTGCTCATGCCGCAGCTCTTGCGGTCGCCGAAAGCCCGGGCAAGACGTACAACCCGCTGTTCATCTATGGCGACTCGGGTCTTGGCAAGACGCATCTGCTTCACGCGATCGGTCACTACACACTGCGCTTCAAGCCGCAGGCCAAGGTGCGGTATGTGAACTCTGAGGAGTTCACCAATGACTTCATCAACTCGATTCGCGATGACCGCAGCCTGAGCTTCAAGCGTCACTACCGCGAGGTCGACGTTCTCCTCATCGACGACATCCAGTTCCTGCAAGGCAAGGAGCAGACTCTCGAGGAGTTCTTCCACACGTTCAATGCGCTGCACAACGCTGGCAAGCACGTCGTCATCACCTCGGATGTGAGCCCTCGAAACCTTGACGGCATTGAAGAGCGCATGCGCACTCGTTTCGAGTGGGGCCTCATGACCGATGTTCAGGCCCCTGACCTCGAGACCCGCATCGCGATTCTTCGCAAGAAGGCGGCTGCGGACGATGTCCAGGCGCCCTCGGATGTTCTCGAGTACATCGCGTCGAACATCACGAGCAACATCCGCGAGCTCGAAGGTGCTCTCATTCGCGTCACCGCATTCGCGGCTCTCAACAAGCAGCCCGTCGATCTCAGCCTCGCTCAAGTGGTTCTGAAGGACCTCATCAGCGACGACGACTCGGAGATCACCGCATCGATGATCATCGGCACCACCGCCGAGTACTACGGCATCAGCATGGATGAGCTCACGGGCACCAGCCGCAGCCGCGTCTACGTGACTGCTCGTCAGATCGCAATGTACCTGTGCCGGCAACTCACTGACCTCTCGCTCCCCAAGATCGGCGAGCACTTTGGTGGCAAGGACCACACCACCGTCATGTACGCGGTGAAGAAGATTGAAGAGCAGATGGGCCAGCGTCGTCAGACCTACAACCAGGTCAACGAGATCCACGGCCGCATCAAGCAGCGCTCCCGCGGCTGAGGTTTCCCACAACTTTCTGCGACACGCCGGTGCGACACGCCGTTCACACCTGTGGATAACTTTGTGGACGTTCGTGGAATCACACTCTCGAGCTTGGGTACGGCGTGTGAATTACTTCCCGACGCTGGGGAGGCTCAGATCCGAATCCCCACCCAATCTTGTGATTCGGTGCCGTCATCCGCAGGGTCTGCACAGCGTCGGGCAAGCGAATACCAGGTATTTCGCCGGGTATCCACAGAACTGGCAGGACCTATGACTACTTCTCATCTCTTCTTGTCATTCATCCACTGGTCCTTCATGACGCTGCGCGCTGTGTGCGTCACACGGTTGGCGTAGTCTGTGGCCCAGTTACCCAAGGAGTAAGCAATGAAGTTTTCCGTCGAGCGAGATGTCCTGGCCGACGCTGTGGCCTGGGTTTCCCGTGCGGTGCCGGCTCGGCCGCCGGTTCCGGTCCTTGCTGGAGTGCGCATCGTCGCGGATTCCGCTGGCACCGTGACGCTGTCAAGCTTCGACTATGAGGTTGCCGCGCGCAGCGAGTACGCCGCCGATGTCGAAGAGGCCGGCGAGGCACTTGTCTCTGGTCGTCTGCTGCGTGAGATCGCAAACGCCCTGCCGCATAAGCCGGTGCAGTTCGCTCTCGATGGCACCAAGGTCTCTGTCACGTGCGGTGCGTCGCGCTTCACTCTCGCGACCATGCCCGTTGACCAGTACCCCACTCTTCCGGAGCTGCCCGAACGCGCAGGGGTTGTCGATGGTGCCGCGCTGCAGCAGGCGGTGTCGCAGGTGACCTCTGCGGCATCGCGCGATGAGACCCTTCCGATCCTCACGGCCGTGCGTCTCGAGATCGAGGGCTCCACCATCTCGCTGCTTGCCACCGACCGCTACCGACTCGCGCTGCGCGAGCTCGAGTGGAAGCCGGCCAAGTCCGATGTTTCGACGGTTGCACTCGTGCGCGCCAAGACCCTGAGCGACACCGCCAAGGCGCTCGGCTCGGGTGAAGTCGATGTCGCTCTTGGTGAGGGAACCGGAGTTGACCTGATTGGCTTCTCGGCCGGTGGCCTCATGACCACATCGCAGTTGATGGACGGAGATTACCCGCCCGTGCGTCGGCTGTTCCGTGATGAGAACCCCATCACCGCTGTGGTGCGCACGCAGGATCTGATCGACGCGACCCGTCGTGTGTCCCTCGTTGCCGAGCGCAACTCCTCAGTTCGACTCGCCTTCGGCGAGGGCGAAGTGGTGCTCGACGCTGGTCAGACCGACGACGCCCAGGCATCCGAGGCACTCGAGGCAACGCTCGAGGGCGACGCGATCACGGTTGCGTTCAACCCGCAGTACCTTCTCGATGGCCTTGGCGCGCTCACGAGCGAGTACGTGCAGTTCGGCTTCCTCCAGGAGACCAAGCCGGTCGAGTTCGTGGGAATCGACAAGCCGGGCGGCACCGTCGCTGCTGAGTTCCGCTACCTGTTGGTGCCCATCCGCATCACCTCTTAAGCGACATGCACGTCGCTCACCTGCAGCTGGCGGACTTCCGCTCGTACTCTGAGCTGAGTCTGCCGCTGTCTCCTGGCGTGACGACATTCGTGGGTCGCAACGGTCAGGGCAAAACCAACCTGGTCGAGGCGATTCGCTATCTCTCGACCCTTTCCTCTCACCGGGTTGCGTCCGACGCTCCGCTCATCCGGGCGGGAGCGGAACGTGCCGTTGTGGGAGCCAAGGTCATCAAGGGCGGCCGATCGCTCACGCTTGAGGTGACGATCGAGCCGGGCAAGGCGAAGTCGGCGCGGCTTGGCAGGGCGGCGGCACGGCCACGGGATGTTGTTGGGATTCTGCGCACGGTCGTGTTCGCTCCTGAGGACCTGGCGCTCGTGAAGGGAGATCCCTCTGGGCGGCGCACCTTCATGGATGAGTTGTGCGTGGCTCTCGCTCCCGTGCACGCGGGCGTGCTGAGTGACTATGACCGCGTCCTGAAGCAGCGCACGTCCCTGCTGAAAACCGCCCGCGCTTCGCGCGGGGACCTGTCAGTTCTCGACATCTGGGATGAGAAGCTCGCTGAGCTCGGCGGCCGGATCATGGCGGCTCGGCTGGCCGCGGTAGAGACACTCGAGCCGTTCGCAACTGCCGCCTATCAGGATGTTGCCCCTGGCAGTGCCCCATTTTCTCTCAAAATCGTCTCCTCGCTGGCTGACGCCAGCTCGGAGTTCGCAGTGCAGCTGCTCGCGGCGATGACCGAAAAGCGCGACCAGGAGATCGAGCGTGGCCAGTGTCTCGTGGGACCGCATCGCGACGACATGCTCATCTCGATCGGCGATCTTCCCGCAAAGGGATACGCGAGTCATGGCGAGAGCTGGTCATGTGCGCTGGCGCTGCGACTTGGCTCGTATGACCTGCTCACTTCGGATGGCGGTCCGGACTCAGACGCGGACGGTGAACCCGTCCTGATCCTCGATGACGTCTTCGCCGAACTTGACGCCGGCCGCCGCGCGGCTCTCGCCGCGCGACTCACGGGAGCCAACCAGGTGCTCATCACTGCCGCAGTTGCTGAGGATGTGCCGGAGGCCCTCGGCGGCCAGGTGGTCGAGGTCGCCAGTGGAACCGCGACGCCGGCGGGCGGTGCCCAGTGAACGGCGAGACCGAGCCCACCCCACCTCCCAAGGATCCCGCCGCGCTGGCGAGGGCGGCGATGGAGCGAGCCAGAGCGTCGGCCAGGCAGCGCGGCGCGCGACTGACCTCTGCGCGCCGGGGTCGGGCGGATCGCGAGCGGGCCAAGCGATCAACCGAGCCGTTCACCGACGGGCGCGACCCCGCTCCCATGTCCGACGCCGTCAACACCTTGCTGCGACGCATGGGCTGGAGCGAGCAGATCGCGGTGGCCGGGGTGACCGGCCGCTGGCGAGAAGTGGTGGGCGACCAGATTGCCGATCACGCGGAGCCGCTGGGTTTCGAGGACGGCGTTCTCACGGTGCGGGCGACTTCCACGGCATGGGCGACGCAGCTCACGCTCATGTCAGGGCAGAT
>ENA-UOVV01000941-UOVV01000941.1-compost-metagenome-genome-assembly--contig:-NODE-941-length-27064-cov-6.580695_pt1 | contig 27064 bp, 24 predicted proteins | sample MGYA00238155_ERZ761577 | MGnify/ENA primary metagenome ERZ761577 (study PRJEB28898, sample SAMN06268775) | compost metagenome | isolation source: Emeryville, CA | place: USA:Emeryville, CA | collected... | reverse complement strand
AGAACTACTTCATCAATGCAGGATACGCTTCTACTTAAATAGGAACCGCTCTAGTTTCTCCAGTGAGGCGGGCTCGAGTAGTGAGTTTAGTAGAACTTGGGTCCCGCTTCTAATTCCAATTGGCTCGCGTCGATCGCTATTCAAATCGTCCGCTCATCCAGTGCTGACTTGACGATGAGGTCTACGTGAGAAAGTAAGTGATCCGAATTCATTTTGGCTCTGCATTTGAAATCTCAAGTTTGCGTCGGCCGAGCAGGCGAAGCGTGATATTTCGCCCGGCCCGCAGCAGCGGATAGATCGTTTGTCCGAATGCTCGATTGGCGAATAACGGAGTCATCAAGCGGTTGAGGAAGGCTGTCGGCCCGCTCAGCAGGGCGATTACATGCATAACATCACCGCCGAAATAGGTTGCATTTCTAAAGCGCAGGATCATGCCTTCGTTGACGTCCATTCCTTCGCGGGCAAAGCGGGCAACTAACTCCGGTTCGTGACGCGCATCCAAAAGGGTAAGGTTCACGCCCGCGGCACGTAAGCGCTGCATGCGTATGTAGGCAGAGCAAAACGGGCACTCGCCATCATACAGGAGAAAATCGCCGCTTTCAGGGTTATCCGGTTTCATCGGTTGTTTTGACAGAACGTGTGCGGAACGTTGGTTGGCCCCTTTGAATATAAGTGCCCGCTGCGGATTTTCAAAGCGGAGCAGAACGCAGGCGAATAGCTCACGCCATCAGCTCGAGAAGGCTCTCGTAGCCATCCCCCCAGCCGTAAATGTCGGTGATTGTATGGGTATGCCAGTTGACGGTGACCTCTCCGCCAACGGATTTTACTTCGTCGAGCCAACGTTTCATCTCGCGCGCGACCGGCGGAGCGTCCGCGCCCGCATAGTCATAAAAGTGCGAATCCATGAACAGCATCGGCGTGGTTTCGATCCCCATGGCCATCTCGCGGTCAGAATCCCACGGTTGAATCCGCAATGCATGGCCGGCGCGGAAGCCAGGCCGGTCATTGAAGCCAAGCGTCGAGTCGAAGGTGAGCCCCGCAGCCTGCTGCGCCGCCCAGGTGGACTTCCAGGAGAAGTGCAGCCAATGCTGGCGGCAATGGGTGACGTTGGCTCCCGCTGCCTCGGCCACCTTCCGGCGCTCCGCCAGCATCGCGGCGCCGTCCTGCCAGGCATCGAAGGATTGATGCAGGCCGATCGTCCAACCGCCGTCGCGGAAGGCGACGAGTTGTTCGCGCAACTCCGGCGAGGCGATATCGTAGGCAGGATCGATCAGCAGACGTCGCGGCGAGGCGCGGCGCAAACCCGCTTTGCCGCCATAGAAGTGAAGGATGCTGCGCAGGCCGGCGCTTTGCTCGAGGTCGCGAACCCGCGCGAGCGTGCGCAGATCGCCATTGGCGAAAGCGAAGCGCGCGGCGTCCCGCAGTCGCACGCGAACGGTATCGAGGCGGCCGTTGAGTGCGGCGCGGGTGCCGTTCGCAAGCTGAAAGGCCGTCTGCTTGAGCCTGATCTCAGGCGTCAGCCGTATCGCATCAACGTCGTGAGTCAGCACGATCGTGGCTTTGGGAGCAGGACCAAACAGCGCCTCCGCGGGGAGGTCGCGCGCATGTGCTGCCCAGCGGCGCAAGAACAGGAAGATCCGGTTGACCCATGCCCGCTCGAACAGCGGCCGCATCTCGCCGGGCAGGCGAAACGCGTAAGAGAGTGCCGGTCCACCTTCTGCCTCGAAGGCGCGCTCCGCGCTTCCCGCAAGCATGTGCCATGCTGCCGTCAGCCAGTCGCAACGGCGCCAGTTGTCCGGCTCCGGTCCGTCGACCATTGCTCCCGCATAGGCGAGTAGGCGGCCGTCGACGCCAATGTCGGTTGCCCAGTCCGGCAATGTCACCCGCACCAGCGCGCCGGCTTTGGCGGTTTCGGAGGCGCTCGGCATCGGCAGCCCGACAATCGCTTCCATTCCGCGCGGCCAATAGCGCTGTCCGCAAGCCAGAACCCAGGCCTTGCGCGGGTTGGTTGTCGCGCTTTCCTCCATTATCGAGTGTCCCGACGTTCCTTTAATCGGCGGATGAGCGCCGAGACCGTATCGCGGCTGGTGGACAAGAACCAGCCTGCGGCGACGACGGTCGGCAGGATGAGGCACAGTCGCAGCAGCAGCGCCGTGGCGATGGCGGTCGGGACCGGGATATTGAATGCGCTCAATGCCAGCACGATCGCCCCCTCGAACGTCCCTAAACCACCCGGGGCGACCGAAATGACCAGGCCGAGCGTGCTTGCGACAAACACCACCAGAATGGCCCCGGCGCTCAGCCCTTCGAGTCCGGCGATGCGGATGACGGCGAAGAAGATCAGATAGGACAGCAGCCATGACAGCGCCGAAAGCCCGATCGCCCATCCGGACGCGTGGGGGTCGGCCAGCCGGGCAAGCGGGCCAGCCACCTGCTGCGCCTGCCGGGTCAGCCATGGCCAGCGGGTGAGGGCAGCGGCGCGCTGTAGCAGGCCGGGCCGCAAGGCCAGCGCGACAAGGCCGCAAAGGCCGACCGTCGCGACGATGGCCAGAGCTGTCGCGCTCGACCTGAGCGGTCCAGCATAGGGCCCCATGGCCATTGCGACGGAGCCGCATGCGAGAACCGCAAGGAATGCCGTATCGAGAAGGCGCTCGACGACCAGCACCGCAAAACCGCTGGCGGGGGGCAGGCCGCAGCGGAGATTCAGCCCGATGGGCTTGGCCGCTTCCGATAGCCGACTCGGGACCAGCAAGACGATGAACTGCGCGATGGCATTTACCGCCATGCCGTCTCGAAAGGAGACGAACCTGCCCGCCAGAACCGCGAGGCGACAGCCAGCGACCAGGACCGAGCCGAGCATCAGCGGAAAGGCCGCTGCGACGGCGAGCCCGACTTGTGCTGCCCCCAGTTCGGCAGGCCATGATTCGTTGAAAAACAGGATCAGGAATACGGCACCCGCGAGCGCCAGCGCGATGCTGAGCCGCAGCAGCATGAGCGACAGTGCCGATCGGCTGTGCGTTGGCGCGTCCTGCGGCAGGCTTCCGCTCATGAGGTGCCCGGTGCCTGCAACCGGCGTAGGGTCCGCGCGAGCAGGCGAAGCCCCGCCTGATAGGCCAGCTGTTCATTGGCGGCGTATCCTAGGCGAGGATCGAGGGTGAATGGCTCGGTATCGAGCACCTCTCCTTCGTCGATGCGAGTGGTCACCCGATGCAGCGTTGCTTTCTGGTCGAACGCATGCGCCTGCAGGGCGCGCCAAATCGCCGCCAGGCCGCCAAACCCGTGAATGTCGGCGCAGTGGATATTGCGCACATCGCAACGGGTGAGAGTTTCGCCGGATATGATGAGTCCGGCGCGGAACAGGAGGACGTCGCGGGCGCCATGCGCCTGCGCCAATCGTTGCAGGTCGGCATTGCTGGCAAGGCTCGAGCGGCTGCGCGGACGGTCGCGAGGCAGTTTTCGTTGCGCCAGCAGAATGCGGGCCGCGGCCGGCACAGGAATGGAGCGGCGCGCCACCAGCCGGAGCGACCGTGAGAGCCCTCCGGAGCGGTCGATGGCAACGACAATGTCGGCGTCCGGCGGAACGCAGGCCTCCGCTTGCGCGCCCCAATGATCGTTGCTGACCACCAGCAGGACCGTCATGCCAACCGCTTTCGAAAGATGAAGCTGGCGACGAGATTGAAATCCACCGAAGGCACCGCCAGCGGCCAGTATCCCAGGCGAAGTCGCTCGAAGCGCGCCTCCAGCCGGTTCAGAATGAAATCCGCGAAGTTCGGATGCTCCCAGCAGATCAGGCGGTCGGGATCAATTGTGGTGTGCTTGCGGAGCCACCGCCGCGAGGTCAGCATCCGTCCGGTGCCCCAGGCCAAGCCACCTTCGCAGGGAATTGCACCAACGAGTTGACCTCCGGGTCTCAGGACTCGCTCGATTTCAGTCAGATGGTCATCGAGTGGATGGATATGCTCCAGCGCATAAAACGTAAAAACGGAGTCGAAACTGTCGTCGGCAAAGGGAAGCTTGTTGGCGCCGGGCTCCGCAAGCACGTCCGTGACCGGAACGCCTGTCGCTGCGATGCGCTCGCCTGCCAATCGGAGGAGGTCGGCGCGAATATCATAGTTGGTCCAGTGACGCGGCTTGCCGCGCCAGTGAGGGATATGTTCGATGGCGCCCGGTCCGATCTCGAGGACGGCCTTGCCGTCGATGTCGGCCTTCGCGACAATCTTGTAGCCGGCCTGATTGACGATCATGCCGACCGAGGTGCGCTGGTTCGCCAGATAGAAATCGTAATCGCGCTTGAGCCATTCCTGCCAGCTCGGGTCAGTGACGTCCGGCACCTTGCCGAACCGCTGGCGATCACCAAACAGCCGGGTGCTGAGAGGAGCCGGCAGGCGATGGGCAAAAGCGAAATGGGGCATCTCGGTCAGGGCTCGGCCTGTTGTGAACGGGATAAGCTCGCGTTTCCGCGCGGCTGCACCGCCTCGATTAAGGTCAGGTAGATCGCTTCCGTCCGACGAGGGAGAGCTTCTCCACCGTCCTTTTGGCCCGCTGCTCATCGACCCAGATCGGCATATTGACGACGCTTGCGTTGAGCCGCCGCGTTTCCGTGAATGGCCCTTGGCCGAGACACAGATCGCGATAGGCGGGCATATCCGGAATGCAATAGTCGATCACCCGGCCAAGCTCAATGTCGCGCGCGAGCGCGTCCGCCAGCAGTTGCTCAGGAGCGGGAACCCGAAGCACGTAATGCGAATAGGTGGCGCCTTCGACAAGCGGCGGCAGCGCGTCGCCAAAGACGGGTCGCAGCGCGGCGTCGTAGTAGGCCGCGATCTTCTGACGGCGTCGGACGATGCTCGCATAGGCCGCGCATTGCACCACCCCGACGCTCGCCTCCGCCCGGCCGAGCTGGACGAGATAATCGGCAGGCATGTCAATCAGGGTCTCGTCATAATAGGTGACAAAACGGTCGATCAGGCCAAGCCGGGAGATGCGATGGACGAGGCCGAACAGGGCCGGGGACAACGCCGGAAGCGCCGCCGCGAGATACAGCGCCCGGCCGAGCCCCCGCCCATGCGAACCGGTCAGCCGCCGGTCGCGCGCAGCCCGCAAAGCGGTGGCGAGCACCGCGTCATCCGTGGTCACCATGCCGCCGAAGATCGACGTCATGATCTTGCTGATGTTAAGGCCGAAGACTGCGGCGTGGCCGGCTTGGTTGACGAGCCGGCCGTTCCAGCGCGCGCCGAAACTGTGGGCGCAGTCCTGAACGATCATTACGTCCGGATGGCGGGACGCCAGCGCCGCCAGACGGTCGAGGTCGACCGGATAACCATGGATCGAGGTGGCGATAATGGCGCCGGTGGCCGGTGAAATCGCAGCCTCAGCCTTGTCCAGATCCATGTTGAAGCCGCCGGGTTCGCTGTCGATGAAAACCGGGCGGTTTCCGGAGAGCACGATCGCGTGGGCCACCACCACGCATGTATAGGCCGGCAAGATGATCTCGCGGTCCTTCAAACCGAGCGCCTCGAACAGCAGAAGAAGGGCAGTCCGGCCATATGGAAAGGCGACCGCATGCGCCTGCTCCAAGGTAGCGGCAAAGGCGCTCTCGAATTCCGCGACCGTCGAGCGCGCGGCAAACGCCGCGGCGATCTCGCGCCACCCCGCCGCCGGCCGCAGGCGCGGGATCACGTCCCCCCTCCCGATGGCTCATAGTTCTCGCGCGTGAGATCACCCATTTGCCAATAGCCGGCGCTGGCCATGTGAGTAGCGGAGAACGACGCGCCGTCCGCGATGCGTTGCAACTCACCGGGCTGCCATGTGTCCTCGATCCGCAGTTCGGGCCCGAGCGTAATCTTGCGGGTGAATGTGCCACGATTGACCTTGCGGCCCTTGACCAGCATGCGCGCGATCAGTTGTTTGATCAGCGCGTTGAGCGGCGGCAGTCGCATCACGGTCGTGCTGAGCAGCCGCAGAACCAGGAAATTGACAGCGTTCGGCAGGGGGATGGCCAGATGATGCAAGGCGCCGGATACGAAAACGACGTCGTTCGTTATTTCGACGGCATGCGCTGGATCGTCGGCCTGACTGGTGAGCACCCGCGAGTCGTCGCGCAATGCAATGCCTGCGTCGCACAGCGCGAGTTTGCCTTCGCGCCAATGATAAGTGACGCCGCCTTTGCGGGTTGAGACTATCGTGTGATGCCGTGCTCCAATGTCGATCAGTAAGCCCGCCTCCGGCATCGCGCGTCGCCCTGTCGGCACTTGCCATTCGCTGGAATCGTCTCGATCGCCCGCTACCAGTAGGGCTTGGCAGTAGTTGTTGAAGACCGGCATCAGATTGGGTTGATCGATGGCCGAGAGCGGCACGGTGGCGGCCTCGCCGATCGCCCGCTTCATCCGCGCCGCGATACTGGCCGCGAGCGGCGAGCGGGGCGCCAAAAACTCCATCGCAGCAGGATAATAGATCCGTGTGGCGCGGCTTCCATAGATGCCCCCGAACGAGCCATCGGGATGGACGAAGTGAGATAGAAAACTCACGCCCTTGTCCAAGGCGGTCCATAGCTGCTCATTGCCAGTGGTTTCGGCGGCATCGGCGAGATGCGTCATGCACAGCGTCTGATAGCCCGGGTCCGCGCCGCCATACTCGACGAACCAACCTTCCTGCGACTGGTGCGACAGGATGCGGTTGAGCAGAAGATCCGCTTTCGCGCGAGCGGCATTTTCGCCGGTGAGCCGATGCCAGCGGTACAGGGCGGCGGCGGCTGTCGCCAGGTGATTGGAAATAAACCCGTGCGTCTCATCACGGCGCTCAAGAAAGCCGATCGCGCGCTCCAATGGCCTCACAGCCGTAAGCGGCATGCCGAGCCGCATCGCCGCGCATAGATGATCGTAGACGACAAGTGCCGTGACACAATAAGACTGCTCATAGGGCAGCGCTTCCTCGAAGCTGCCGTCGCGCCGCATCATTCTCAAACTCGCCGCCTGCATCTCGGTGACGAGGTCCTCGATCTGCCCGCGCGGCACATGCGGCGCGAATGCGTCGGCACTCAGTAGCGCGCTCAAGCCGTTGACAGCGCCCTGCAGAGTGCCGTTCGGAAAGTCGATCAGCTTCCAGGCCCAATATTGCCGATCGCCACAACCGCGGGTCGGACTGAGCGGGTCACGATCGACAAGAGCGAATACGCGCGGCAGCACCGCGTCGATTTCGCGCGCATACATGTTCCGCGCCAGTTCGGGACGGAGCAAGCGCAGGCTCATGCCGCCGGCTCCATGTCTCGCGTGCCAGCAGGCTCGCAGTCATTCGCCACCAGATCGACGCCCAGTCGCTCGCGATATTGCCTGAGCCAGCTTTCCAGGCACAACAGCATGAAAATGCGATGGGTGGCGATTTCGTCAAGCGGGCGGAAATGGCGCCGCCACGACTTGCGATACTTTGAAACGACACGCTGCAGGTAGGCAGGCTCGAACAGGCGCGCGAGCGCGCTGTTGGGCCCAGTCAAACGCTCATCGAGCCAGCTCGACAGGTCGGTCCGCAACCATTTCGACAGCGGATTGGGAAAGCCTCGCTTCGGCAGCGCGTAAAGTTCGCCCGGCAGGATATCGCGCGCGGCGGCCTTGGTGATGGCTTTCAACACGCCGCCTTCAAGCTTCGTGGCCTCGTCGATGGACAGCGCGAAAGACAGCATCGCGTTGTCGAGGAAGGGCGTTCGCGATTCCAGCCCATGCGCCATCGAGACCTTGTCTTCCACGATGAGCAGACCCGGCAGGTAGGCATTGAGATATTGATCGATCAGACGCTCATAGGTGCTCGGACTAGTGCCCGATTTGTTGAGCGTAGCGGATTTCCCATGGCCATCGATAGCCGCCTCGAAGCGGAACTCAGGCCGCAAGCCTTCCGCCTGCTCGCGCGGATGAAATAGGCAGGGAAGGAACGGGCGGTCGCGTGAGCCGAAGAACGACGATAGTGCGAAATAGACGATATGTGGAAGCTCGGACAATCGCAGCCGCATCAGGAGACGAAGAAAGCCGCCTGGACTTTCTCGCAGCAAACGAGACAGCAATGCGAATTTGAAGACCGGATAGCCCGAAAAGAATTCATCGCCGCCATGGCCGGTGAGAATCATCTTGTGGGTCTCGGCAACCTTCCGTGCAACGAGATACTGCGGCAGCGCACCCGTACCCATGCGCGGCTCCTCGAGAGCGAACATCATCTCGTCGAAAGCATCGCGGAACGCGGCTGCGTCAATTTCGACGCGCGTGTTGGCGAGCTTGTGGCGGTGTGCGACAAGCGCGGCGCCCGTCGCTTCGTCGTACCAGCCGCCCTCGTGGAAAGTGCCGGTAAAGGTGGCCGGGCCGTGGCCATTGAGCAAGCTCGCGGCGACGGAGGTGACCATCGCGCTGTCAAAGCCGGCGCTCAGATAGGAAGCGACCGGAACATCGCTCATCAGGTGACGGGAGACGGCTGCGCGGAAATTATCGCGAAAGCTGGCGACGGCTGCGGTGAAATCGGATATCCGCTCTGCTCCAGGCTTGACTTCCGCATAGCGGATTTGCCGGGCGCCCGCGACGTCGATTTCGAGATAGTGGCCCGGCGCGAGTAACCGTATGCCGTCGAACATGGTCTCGGCTTCAAACCTGTTCTGGTAGGTCAGATACTGCGCCAGTCCGGGGCGCGAGATGGGCCAGCTTCGCCGGCCGCTGGCCGCGATGATCGCCTGGACATCCGAGGCGAAGAATGTGCGTTGCCGGTCGGTCCAGTAGTACAAAGGTTTGATACCGAGCCGGTCGCGAACGAGGTAAAGGCGCCGCTGTGCCGCGTCCCATAACGCGAAGGCAAACATCCCGTTGTATCGCGCGAAGGAGCCGGTGCCCCATTCGCGATAGCCGTGGATTACCGTCTCGCTGTCACTGTTGGAATGGAAGTCGCTCCCCTGACTTTCCAGCTCGGCTCGTAACTCCGGATAGTTATAGATCTCGCCGTTGACGCTGATGGTGATCGCGCCGTCGCGCGAGCGCATCGGCTGATGGCCGCGCTCGCTGAGGTCAACAATGGCGAGCCGCCGGTGACCGATGACGATGCCGTCGCCGGACCACAGGCCAAAGCCGTCGGGTCCGCGCCGTTCCATTGCAGCAAGCATGGCTTCGACGGCCGTTTGCGAGGCGCCGGCGCCGTGAATGCCGCAAATGCCGCACATCAGTCCGCAGGGCTCCGGTCCTGCTCCAATGCCTTCAGCCGGTCATTGATGCGGGTGAGGAGGATATAGGTTTCCTCGAACTGCTTTTTGCTTTGATGGGATTGGAAGTAGAAGGCGAGGAAGATCAGCAGTACGAAGGCGCTGCCGCAGATGATCGTCAGCGTCAGTGCGCCATTGAGAAGTGTCGTCCGCAGACCGGCGTAGAGCGCGTAGAGAACACCCTGGTCGACGAGGTGCCCGACATTGACGATCCAGCTATAGAGCAGCGCAAGCGATCCGACGACGATAAAAAATCCGAGGGTCAGCACCGGCAGCAACAGCATCGACCCCGGACGCAAGACGTAGTTGTAGACGAGATGCGAGATGATCGTGCCCGACATCGCAAGCAGCGGAAAACGCCAGCCTTTGCCGATGCGCTTGGCGCGCGACTTGTCCCGCCAGTCGAGCGTGGCCGGGATTTCGGCAATCCGGTAACCGAGCAAGTTCGCCTTCTGAATGATCTCGAGGTGCAGGTCCTTGCCGGTATTGACCAGTTCGAGAGCGTCCATCACGTCGCGTCGATAGGCGCGCACCATGCAGGTGAGCGTATGAAGCTGGCCGCGTACCCCCGCGCTTAAGACCTTGTTGCCGTAGTAAGAGAGCTTGGCGCGCACGAAGGGCACATTCCGCACGACGCCCTGCGGGTGATAGGCGGAGGCGAGCACGATATCGGCGCTGCCGGCTTCGATGGGAGCCAGCAGGCGCGGAATGTGGTCCGGGGCGTAGGACAGGTCTGAATCGAGCGTCACGATATAGGCGCCTCGCGCCGCCGCAAAGCCGGTGCGAATGCCGGCGCCGCGACCAAGATTGCGGGGATGCCGCTCCACCCGCACGACCGGCAGATTGAGCTCCGTCACCCGGTCGGCCATGCCGTCGGTCGATCCGTCATCCACGATGATGATTTCGAAGCTGCGTCCGGGCATCTCGGCCCGCATGAAGGCATCGAGCTGCCGGATCGAGCCGGCGATGATGCCGGCTTCGTTATAAGCGGGAATGACGAGCGATATTTCGACCATAGCTCCGTACAACACTTTCGCCGCAGTCCGTCAAACGCCGGAGATTGCTAACTGGTGGTTCCGGTCAATAAACGAAGGATTCAGGGGAGGGGCGATTCTCCACTCGATAGTTTATGGTAATATTAAACCTCTAAGAATAGAGCAGGCAGGTATCGGTCGCTGCAAATCATCCGGTACCGGCCGGTGGCCCGGCTGTCGATTTCGCTGTCATCAGGCCCGGGTGGGAGCGGCTTGGACGACATGATGGCGGACCAATTCCGCGATCTCTTGCTCGCTGAAGCCGAACTCCCGCAGAATTTCGGCGGTGTGCTCGCCGAATTCCGGCGGGCGTGCCGCCATGTGGCTCGGGGTGCGCGAGAGCGTGACGGGCTGTGCGACCAGCTTCAGTCCACGCCCATCATCGGTCGGAACCTCCTGCGCCATGCCCAGGTGCTTCACCTGTGGGTCGGCGAAGGTTTGATCGATCCGATAGATCGGACCGCAGGGGACGCCTGCGTCGTTCAACAGGTTCACCCATTCGGCGGTGGTCCGCCTCGCTGTCCGGGCTTCGATCGCAGCGTTGAGCGCGTCCCGATTGTTCGAGCGCGCGGTGGCCGTGGCGAAAGAGGGATCATCGATCCACTCGGGTGCCCCGAGCGCGTCCGCGCAGCGCTCCCAGATCTTGCCGCCGGTGGTTGCAATATTGATGAAGCCATCCGAGGTCCTGAAGACGCCGGTCGGGATGCTGGTCGGGTGGTTGTTGCCGGCCTGTCCGGCGACTTCCTGCTCCACCAGCCAGCGGGCTGCTTGAAAATCCAGCATGAAGATCTGAGCCTGCAGCAACGACGTTTGCACCCATTGGCCTTCGCCAGACACTTCGCGTTCCAGCAGCGCGGTAAGGATGCCCATCGCACAAAACAGGCCGGCGCTGAGATCGGCCACCGGAATGCCGACGCGCATCGGTCCGCGGCCCGGCTCGCCGGTAATCGACATCAGGCCTCCCATACCTTGGGCGATCTGGTCGAAGCCGGGCCGCTCGCGATAGGGGCCATCCTGGCCAAAACCGGAAATGCTGGCGTAGACCAGCCGAGGGTTGACCTTGCTCAGCCTGTCGTAATCGATGCAGAGCTTTGCTTTGACATCCGGCCTAAAGTTCTCCACCACCACATCGGCTTTGGTAGCGAGCTTAAGGAACGTCGCGAGCCCTTCCGGCTTCTTCAGATTGAGCGTCATCGCCCGCTTGTTGCGATGCAGATTCTGAAAATCCGACCCATGGCGCGGTCCGCCTGGTTGTTCTCCCCCGGCATCGTCCGTCAATGCATCGATCTTGATGACATTGGCGCCCCAGTCCGCCAGTTGCCGGACGGCCGTCGGACCGGATCGGACCCGGGTTAGATCAAGCACCGTAAAGCGGGAGAGGGCCGCCGAAGCGGGCGAGAATGTCATGGGCGCGGCTCCGATGCATGTTCCAGTCGCGAGGTCGGCAAGGCCAGCCTAGCCGCTGGGGCAAAGTCGGCAAAGCCGTTGCGCTCGAGCCGGGGGTCGATTTCAGACATAACGGGGATGTGTTAAACCTATCGCTGCCGCACCATCACGGAGCACGCGGCCGAATTGGCAGGAACCATGAGGGCGTCCCATGCACGTGCTGGTGACCGGCAATGCCGGCTTTATTGGATTCCATACCGCGAAACGGCTGCTGGAACGCGGAGACTCGGTTGTCGGGATCGATGTCGTCAATGACTATTATAATCCGGCGCTGAAACGCGCGCGCCTCAGCGCGCTCGATGATGTCGCCAAGCGATCGAAGGGAAGCTATCAGTTCGTTCAGGCTGATCTGGCGAACCGCCGGACGTTGGATACCTGCTTCGCCGAGCATCGTTTCGATCGGGTGATCCACCTCGCGGCCCAGGCCGGCGTGCGCTACAGCCTGGAAAATCCGCGCGCATACGTTGAGAGCAATGTGGTGGCTTTCACGCATCTGCTGGAGGCGTGCCGGCATGCGGCTACGCCGCACCTGGTCTATGCCAGTACCAGCAGCGTTTATGGCGCCAATACCAAGATGCCGTTCAGCGAGCATGACGGCGCGAACCATCCGGTGCAATTCTATGCCGCGACGAAGCGCGCCAACGAATTGATGGCGCATAGCTATAGCCACCTGTTCCGATTGCCGACGACGGGTCTGCGCTTCTTCACCGTTTACGGTCCGTGGGGGCGGCCGGACATGGCGCCGTTTCTGTTCACGCGGAATATCTTTGAGGAGCGGCCGATCAAGCTGTTCAACAACGGCGAGCACATGCGCGATTTCACCTATATCGACGACATCGTCGATGGCATTTTGCGCGCGACGGATGATATTGCTCGTCCGAATCCGGACTGGGATAGCGACCATCCGGATCCGGCCAGCAGCAATGCCCCTTTCCGGATCTTCAATATCGGAAACAGCAAGCCGGTCCTGCTCGCGGATTTCATCGAGGCAATCGAGGCGGCTTTGAACAAGAAAGCGATCCGCGAACTGCTGCCGATGCAGCCTGGCGACGTGCCGAATACGTTCGCAGATGTCAGCTTGATCGCCTCAAGCGTCGGCTATCAACCGCAGACACCGGTCCGCGAGGGGGTCGCGCGGTTCGTGCAATGGTATCGCGAATACAACGGCTAAAGAAACGCGTACCAAGGAGCACGCCTCAGGTCTGAGGCTTCGGCCGGCCGACGCTTTCGTATGTGAAGCCTGCGGCTTCGATGTCTTCCCGTCGATAGATGTTGCGAAGATCAACGAGCACCGGCTGCTTCATCTCGGCGCGAAGCCGCTTCAGGTCGAGCGCGCGAAACTCCCCCCATTCGGTGACGATCACCAGCGCATCGGCGCCCTTCGCGCAGGAATAAGCGTCGTCGCAGTAGTTGATCTCCGGCAGTTCGCGGCGGGCCTGCGTCATGCCGGCAGGGTCGAACGCGCGCACTGTCGCACCCATGTCGAGCAGGCCTGTGACCAGCGGAATCGAGGGGGCTTCGCGCATGTCGTCGGTGTCCGGTTTGAACGTCAAGCCGAGCACGGCAATGGTTTTGCCACGCAATTGCCCGCCAAGCGTCGCTGCGACCTTGCGCGCCATCGCCCGTTTGCGGTTCTCGTTGACGGCCAGAACGGCGTCGACAATGCGCAGCGGCACGTCGTGATCGAGCGCGATCTTCAAGAGCGCGCGCGTGTCCTTGGGAAAGCAGGAGCCGCCGAAACCCGGCCCGGCGTGCAGGAACTTAGGACCGATACGATTGTCGAGGCCGATGCCGCGCGCAACGTCCTGCACATTGACGCCTACTTTCTCCGCAAGGTCGGCGATTTCGTTGATGAAGGTGATCTTAGTGGCGAGGAAGGCATTCGCCGTATACTTGATCATCTCGGCGGTACGCCTCGCCGTGTACATGATCGGCGCCTGGTTCAGCCATAACGGCCGATAGATATCGCCGATGATCTTGCGCGCGCGTTCGTCATCGGTGCCGACGACAATACGATCCGGATACTTGAAATCGCGGATGGCCGCACCTTCGCGCAGGAACTCGGGATTGGAGGCCACGACCACCTCGGCCGCAGGATTGGCTTCCTGGATCAGCCGCTCCACCTCGTCGCCGGTGCCGACCGGCACCGTCGATTTCGTGACGACGACGGTGAAGTGCTTGACGGCTGCCGCGATCTCGCGGGCCGCAGTATAGACGTAAGCAAGATCGGCATGGCCGTCGCCGCGCCGTGAGGGCGTTCCGACCGCGATGAAAACCGCGTCGGCCGTGCCAACCGCGTCTGCAAGATTTGTCGTAAAGCTCAAACGGCCGGCTTGGACATTGTTTGTGACGAGATCGTCGAGGCCGGGCTCAAAGATCGGGATTTCGCCGCGCGATAGCGCCACGATCTTCTCGACGTCCTTGTCCACACAGATGACGTGATTTCCGAAATCGGCAAAGCATGCACCGGACACAAGACCGACATAACCTGTGCCGATCATCGCGATCTTCATGATCGGCTCTCCGCCGGTAAACTCCGTGGCGCTTTATCGGAGGACAGAACCATCCCTCCAGCGACCCCAACGCCGAGAACGTAAATCCATCCGGGGACGAAGTCAAACAGGTGCGAGTTGAACATCGATGTGAGGAAGTTCTGCACCACCACGAGCAATCCGATCCAATGGGCGAGCGTTGTCCCTCTGAACAGGAGCAGGTGGGACAGCCACATGCCATAGAGAATGATGACGCCCAGCGCTCCCCATTGGACCGCAGTATAGAGCGTCTGATTGTGCGGGTTGGCGATCACTTCAGCCGAGGCGCCTGTTTGTCCCGCAGCGGATGCCGCGAAGAGCGATCTGACTGAACCTGTTCCTTGTCCGATCAGCGGAGCTTCCGCCCAGAACTGAAGCGATTTTCGCCAGAACTCCAGGCGCAGCCCGACCGATGTCGGTTCATTCGATGTCGCGTATTCCTGATACTGCGACATGATCGTCGCGGTGCGGGTGCGCAGTCCCGGAGAAGTGGTCCAAGCGGCGGCGATGAGCACGGCAATGGCGCAAGCAGCTATCAGCAGTCCGCGCCGCGACAGATGAAGGGCGGCAAAGGCGGCCATCATCAAGGGAAGCGTCACCAGCGCGGTCCGCGAGACAACGATGAAGGCCATGTTGGCAAGAAAGGCCAGGGCAGCCGCAACGAGGAGAACGGTCTTGAGTGTTTGGCGATCACGGAATGATTGAACGATGGCATAGAGAACGCCGATCGTGCAAAGCGCGAATGCCTGGCTTTGGTCGATGTAGTTCTTCAGAGGAACGCCATACTCGGCATTCGGCTTCAAGGCCAATCGCGGCTCGAAAGCGACGATCCATGAATAGATCATCAGGCATGTGCAGGATAGAAAAAATGCCAGGAACACCCATGGACCGCGGCTGGACCGCTGGAAGTGATAGATCAGCAGAGGCACAACCAGAAATTTCGCGACCGGTCCCACCGAATAAAGGCGGGTACCCCAAGGGACGCTAGACCAGAGAGTCCCGATCGCTGCAAGTACAAAGAAGCCGACCGGCAGAAGGCACGCCGGCCGTTTCATCAGGCCCCGAAAATCTTCAAGATCCGTTGCAGGGGCCAGGGCCGCGAGCCATAAAATCAGAAAAATGGCCGGCAGCGACGTCGACCAGGGAAGCGTAGCAGCGATGAGAACGACGAGAATGTCTGCGGGAAACAGGGATTTCGTCGGCTTCAAGGAAAAATGCCACATCGATTTGGCAGCCAATCGAACCTCTACGCAGAATGTCTACTCTGGGCTCGTGCCAGACCGTCCCTCACGCTCCTGTAGATACCGCTACGTCTCCCCTTGTCAATCGGCCTGAGGGGTACTGAAGGCGGGAAGCCGGAGATTCAGGCCATCAAAACGTTGGTCCTGCAGCTCCGTTGTACGGACTACGCGGGATAGCGGAATGGCTGTCTGGCTATAGGACTATAGTCTCCAGGACGCTTACTCGATCAGAACTATGATTGCGACTTGTCAGCAGCTTTCTGGTCGGCGCCGGCGGCTTGTTGCGCCGGCGCCTTCAGAGACGAAACCAGCTTCTTGAGGCCGCTTGCATCCTGGCGATGCGATATCAGGATCGCATCCTCGGTGACGATCACGGCAAGATCGTCAATGCCATTCAGCGCGACCAGCGTCTTCTCCGAAATCACCACGCAGTTGCGGGAATTCTCAAAGACGGCGCGTCCGCGTGCGGCATTGCCGTCCTCCGTCTTGGACGAGAAGTCCCAGACGGCCTGCCACGATCCGATGTCGGACCATCCGAACGACACCGGCATCACCGCCGCGCACGTGGTCCTTTCCATGACGGCATAGTCGATGGAAATCGGCACCGCGCGCTCGAACGACGCCTTGTCGAGACGGATAAAAGGAGACCCTCCCACGGCATGGCGCACCGCGTGAGCGATGGCATCGCTGCTGGCGGCGTCGGCGGCTTTATACTCGTCAAGCAGAACATCGGTTCGAAAAATGAAGTTGCCGCTGTTCCAAAGATATCCATTCTCGATGTAGTGAGCCGCGGTCGCGACATCCGGTTTTTCGACGAACTGCCGAATCTTTCGCAGCGGCGCGTCGATGACTTCGCCGGGAGAAATATATCCGTATTCGGTTGCGGGGCGTGTCGGCTGGACACCGAATGTAACAATCTGGCCATCGCTGGCTGTGCCGAGCGAGTCTCGGCAAGCCGCCACGAAGGCCCCGTTGTCGGTCACGAGGTGATCCGACGCCAACGCCAGCACTACGGCATTTGGTTGTCGGCGCTCGGCAAACATGGCGCCGGCGACAATGGCAGGTCCTGAATCGCGACGCGCGGGCTCAAGCAGGATGTCGGCCTCGGACTCGATTTCAGCGAGCTGCTCGAGTACCAGAAACCGGTGCGTCTCGCCGGTGACGATGCATGGCTTTTCGAACAAGTCGCGGTTGGAGACACGAAGGACCGTATCCTGAAACATCGACCGGGAGCCGAAGAGTTTCAGGAACTGCTTGGGAAAATGCTCACGCGAGAGCGGCCATAGCCGTGTTCCGGCGCCGCCGCACATGATGAGTGGAATGATACGATTCGGCATGGTGGCCTGCGACGGAGACGAGATGAGAGGGACCTGTCGGCGCTCGTCAATTTTATCGTTGATTGCGCCGCCGGAACAGGTCTCGTCCGAAATCGCCGATTCATGATGAATGAATGACGCCGACCTGATATGGAGCGGGGCGGGGCCGCCCGGTTGGGTTGGCGCTTGCACCGTTCAGCCATTTACGAGTCGCCTTCTCGCCTCATGCTCCCGTTCTTGCGAAATCCAGCCATGCGACAGAAGATCCTGCGCTTTGCGCTGATCGGTGTCGGAAATACGCTGATTGATTTCAGCATTTTCACGGCTGCCTACAAGGTTATCGGGCTGCCGATCGTGGCATCCAACGTGCTCGCCTGGATGGTGGCGGTTTCCTGTTCGTATGTGCTTAACACTTACATTACGTTTCATGTCGAAAGCGGGCGACTGCTTCGCTATCGCGACTATCTTGCCTTCGCGGCATCCGGCGTGCTCGGAATGGTGATGACCACGGCCGTTCTGGTCCTCCTGTCTCTCTACGTCCATGTCCTGGTGGCCAAGGCGATGTCGATCCTGGTCGGCTTCGCCGTCAATTTCACCATGAGCAATCTCGTGGTATTTCGGGCGCGGCCTCCCAAAATCTAGAGGCGGCGGCGGACCGACGGGCCTCTCCGTCCTAGACACCCAGCACGCGTTCAGCTTCGGCGATCGCGCAAAGGACGTGGTAAAACGAGGAAGCCGGGATGAATGAGGCGCGCGCCTGCTGGTCAGGACTGAAGTGATCGTGCCAGGCACCCCTGACCGGATGCCGAAGATAATGGCGGTGCAGTCTGATGAGGGCATCTCGCGCGGCGTCATCGGCTTCGGGGACGCCGGATTCGGCTTGCGCCATCCAGGCTTTCGCAAGCTCCGTCTGTGGCCAGCATCGTCCGGACGCTTTGACGATCTCACCGTCGATATCGCCTTCGTCGATCAGGCACTCCGTCTGCGGGTCGCGGTAGCGCAGCGCTGATGTGAGGAGTGCGGAGCGGTACTTGTCCGTCGGGCATCCGGTGATGCGCTCGAATCCCTTCAGCAGCCAAACCCATTCGGCTTGATGACCCGGCTCGACGCTGACGGGCAGAATATGCGACCAGTCCTCTTCGAAATATTCGCCGAGCACGCCCGCTTTGGAATCGTAGAAATGGGCCAGAAACAGACTGAAGAGCTCGCCGGCGCGGGTCTGAAAACCGAGCTCATGTGTCGCATCGAATAATGCGATCATCGCTTCGAACAGATGCATATGCGGATTCTGGCGCCGCGGCAGTGAGGCAGGAATCCCTTCGATGTAACCGCCGTGCTCCGATTTCAGATGCTGGTCCAAAAACGCCAAAACCGAATCGATCTCGGTTCGGATTTGCGGATCCCGCTCCAGCCGGAAGACATGGGCCAGAGCCAGGAGGACAAAGGCATGATCGTAAGTGTCGCGATCGGCGGAGAGAACCGCGCCGTTTGGAGCCAACAATGACGCATAGCCTGGACGCCCATCCGGGCTCTTGGCCTTGGACACCATGTAATCGAGACCGCGCAGCGCGAGTTCGCGTCCGGCGGGATACCATCCGAGTTGGGCGGCTTTGGCATAGCAGTAGATCTGACGCGCTTGCACGCGCAGCCGCCGTGGCGCGTCGCGATCCGGGGTTCCGTCGGGTGCAAGTCGTTCGATAAAGCCGCCGCGCTGATCGTCCCAGCCTCGCGTTGCCCAAAGGGGCAGCGCCCCTTCGACCATCAAAGTCCGCAAGAGGCCGACAATGTTTGAGCGATGTCCTGCTAGGGCCGGCGTTGTGTTCATCGTGCTCGCCCGATCGCGATCGGCCGTTCTAGGATGTTGCCCGGTGCATCACGTCGATGAGAACGTTGCAGGTCTTGTCGATCTCTTTCGCGCTGAGTGTCGGATGAACGAGAAGGGCGAGACTGGTCTCGCCGAGCTCCCGCGCGACGGGAAGATACTGCGCAGGTTGCAAGCCCGCACTCTCGAAAGCCTTCTCGAGATAGATCTCCGAGCATGAACCGTGAAGGCAGGGCACCCCGGCGGCGTTGATTTCCTGAACGACACGGTCGCGACTCCAGTCCGGTCGCAGCAGTTCTGGACGCACGAAAACGTAGCAACGATACCATGCGTGCTGGACATCGTTCGGTACTTCAGGCGCGCGCAATGCTAGGCAGGACCTGGCGGCCGCATTGATCGCTTCGGCATTGCGTGTGCGCTGTTCGTGCCACCTGGACATCCAGCCGAGCTGGATGCGCCCGATGGCGGCTTGCATCTCGATCATGCGCCAGTTGGTGCCGAAGGTCTCGTGCAGCCAGCGAAATCCGGGCGGATGTTCGCGTTGATAGATGGCGTCCCATGACTTGCCATGATCTTTGTATGACCAAGCCTTTTCCCAAAGCTTATGGTCATCCGTCGTAACCATTCCGCCTTCACCGCCGGTGGTCATGATCTTATCCTGGCAGAATGACCACGCGTTGATATGCCCCCACGTGCCGACGGAGCGCCCTCGGTAAGTGGCTCCATGAGCCTGGGCGCAGTCCTCGATCACGAAGATGCCTCGCTCGCGGGCGAGCGACAGAATGGGCTCCATGTCACACGGCCAGCCGGCGAGGTGAACGCACACGATCGCGCGCGTGCGCTCCGTCAGCACCGGTTGAATTGTTGCTGCGCTCAGGTTCTGCGAATCTCGGTCGATATCGGCGAAGACCGGAACCAAGCCCGCGTTCACGACCGACGATGCCGAGGCGACGAAAGAACGGGGCGTAACGATTACCTCGTCGCCGGGCTGAAGATCCAGGACCTTGAGAGCCAGATCGAGAGCTACCGTTCCGTTGGCGAGACTTACAGCTTTGCTGCATCCTACCCACGCGGCGAATTCCTCCTCGAATTCGCGGCATTCTGTGCCGGTCCAATAATTGACCTTGTTGGACAACAGAACGCGTGAGACGGCATCTGCCTCCTCCTGCGAAAAGCTGGGCCATGGTGCGAAAGGAGAGTTGAGCATGATCTTTTCAAGAACCTTGATTGTCCTGGCCTCGGGCCAATGGGCGGGCAGGGACTCCGACGACAGTTAGCCCATCGGGGACATCCGTCACGACTGCCGCGCCCGCGCCGACGACGACATCGGAGCCGATTTGAACCCCCTGCCGCACCGCTGCGCCAATGCCGATCCAGCTACGGTCACCCACATGGACGTTTCCAGCCAACCGTGCGCCAGGACAGATATGGACGCCGCTCTGAAGAACGCAGTCGTGATCGACAGATGAACCGGTATTGATGATGCCACCCAACCCAACTGTGGTGCCGATATTGACTACCGCGCCGGCGACCACAATAGAGCCACATTCAATTTTTGTGTCGGGACTGACACTTGCGTGGGGATGGACAAGCGTCGCGAGCTTCAATCCCATCTGGCGAAAACGCGTCAGCATCGCGAGGCGCGCCGCACAGTTTCCAATGGCGACAAAAATCTCGTCCTTGGAGTCCGCAGTCTCGGTGATGGATGCAACGTTGCCACGCACCGGCCATTTCGAATTTCGGTCGAGCTCCGGATGCCTGTCGTCGAAGAAGGCAATGTCGGTCCAGCGGTTGAGAGCAGCGGCGCAATCGGCGACCACCCGACCGTGCCCGCTTGCGCCGATAATGAACAGACGGCCTTTCATCAGCGACACGTATCGTTTCCTCGAAACGGCGCCATGGTGACGCTCTCGGCCGAACTGATGCCCTCACGACGAAGAACGGTAAGCCCGGTCTTAAAGATGATCTTGAGATCGAGGAGCAGCGAACGGTTCTCGACGTACCAGACATCCATCTCGAGCCGATCCTTCCAGTCGAGGGCATTGCGGCCGTTGATTTGGGCCCAGCCGGTCAGGCCCGGGCGGACCTCATGGCGCCGGGCCTGCCGCGCGTTGTAGAGCGGCAGGTATTCGGGCAGCAGGGGCCGCGGGCCTACCAAACTCATCTCCCCCCGCAGAATATTATACAACTCAGGGAGTTCATCGAGGCTGGTCGAGCGCAGAAACTTTCCGAAACGGGTGAGGCGCACACTGTCAGGGCAGAGTTCACCGGCTTCGTTTCGTTGATCGGTCATCGTCCGGAATTTGACGATCTGAAATGGCTTTCCATTGAGGCCAATGCGCGTTTGCCGGAAGAAGATCGGTGTTCCGAGAAACAGGCGGACAGCGATCATCAAAACGAGAATGAGCGGCCACAGCAGGAGCAGGGCCGCGGTGGCAACAATGGTATCGATCGTCTGCTTAAGCAAAATGGCTCGCTGCATTGCTGGGAACGCGGTGATCCCTTGCAGACGATCACCGATCTTTAATGATCCGGCTCGACTCTCGTGCGACTTTTAACAACGTGAGAGATATCGCAGTCGCTTCGAGATGGCGAGATCGTCGCCGCACCCAAAATAGGACTTTAGGTCTATTTTGGTGGCGGAAAATCTCCTGTCATCACACCCGTCCGGATCGCTGGCCACCGACGAGGGCTTAAAAACCCACATCAACCGGTCCACGTGCAGTTATTCCGAAACCACTTCCAAGCGTCCGTCCGGGGTTTCGCGATAACGCTCGCCGGTCCGTGGGCATCGAAGATCGGGGCCCAGTTTCTCGCCCTCCCGGCTCATCCAGCCGATTCGCCGGGCGGGAACACCCGCCATCAGGGCAAAATCCGGCACATCGGTCGTCACCACGGCGCCGGCCGCGATGAAGCAGTAAGCCCCGAGCGAATGACCACACACGATCGTCGCATTGGCCCCGATGCTGGCGCCTTTGCCGACCGGCGTTCGACGAAATTCATCCTTGCGGCTGACGAAAGCGCGCGGATTGTTTACGTTCGTAAAAACGCAGGACGGTCCGCAAAAGACATCGTCGGCGAGCTCGACGCCGGCGTAAAGAGCGACATTGTTCTGCACCTTGCAGCCATTGCCGATTTTGACATCCGGGCCAATCATGACGTTTTGGCCGAAGATGCAATCCTTGCCGATGGTGACCTTGGGCAGAATATGAACGAAGTGCCATATGCGAGACCCCGACCCGATGGCAACGTCATGATCGACATACGCCGATTCATGAATTGATACGCCCGGAAAGCGGGGGTCTTCTCTCATCTGACCTTTTGTATCTGTCATGCTACGCTTTAACGTGATGCTGCACGAAGGGGTGGCGTTCCCCAGTGGTCACGATCGGAGCGGTGCGGAAGGCGGAAACCACTTCGACACAGGGGCGAACGTCCTGAAGCGTGAAGCCGCGCCCGGCAAGGATCTCGCGATAGCTATCGTTGTGGAGCTCCGTGAAGCCGTCGGAAAATTCAACGCTTTCGCTGCCCACCGTCAACGAGCGATACGTCGTCTTCTTGCCCTTCACCGAGTCCGGCAGGTCATTGCTGTCGATCGACAGGAACCAGCGGACGTCGGCGTTCTGATAAGATAATACACCCGCAGCGCGCGAGTCTTCCCGCAGATGCGCGACCGACGACTGGACTGGTCCGAAGACGTAGCCAAGCATGTCGAAAAAATGGATCCCGATATTCGTCGCGATGCCGCCGGACTTGTCCTCGTTGCCCTTCCAGGACGCGTGATACCAATGACCGCGTGACGTGATGTAAGTCAGGTCGACAAAATGCCGCTTCGGCGAATTTGAGAATTTTTCCTTCATGGCCTTGATGGCCGGATGCAGCCGCAACTGGAGAATGGTGGAGATCTTGCGTCCTGTATCCGCTTCGATTTCAGCAAGCCCGTCGATGTTCCACGGGTTGAGAACGAGCGGCTTCTCGCAAATGGCGTCAGCTCCCGCTCGCAGAGCGAAACGGCAATGCGCGTCGTGGAGATAATTTGGCGAACAGATCGAAACGTAGTCGATCGATTTGCCGGCTCGACGCAACTTATCGACATGGCGGTCAAAGCGCTCGAACTCGGTAAAGAAATCAGCGGTCGGGAAATGGCTGTCGATGATACCGACGGAGTCGTTCGGATCGTATGCGACAAGCAGATCGCCGCCGACGGCCTTGATCGCGCCCATATGGCGAGGAGCGATATAGCCGGCAGCACCGATCAGTGCGAATTTGTTCATAGCCTATCCCTCAGACCACAGCTATGCTTTTACGACGTTTTCAGCGAAAGCGTCATTGCGAGCGCATGCGTTCCGGGCGTCAACGACCATCTTGGCTGACTGAACGAGCGCCCGATAATCTACTGAATCGTGGTCAGTGGCGATCAGGACTGCATCGTAACTGGAAACATTGGCGGGATCGAGCGAGGCTGACCGGCGACCGGCAAGTGCGGCGTGTTCCCGAGTCTTCGGGATCACAGGAACATATGGATCATGATAGTTGACGCTGCCACCGCGTTCCTCAATGAGTTCAATTAGTCGGAGTGACGGACTTTCACGAATATCATCGACGTTCTTCTTATAGGCCAGCCCAAGAAGAAGAACTCGTGCGCCATTCAGGCCTCGCTTGAAACGCCGATCGAGTGCCTCGGCGAGTTTCTCCACCACAAGGCGAGGCATTGCACTATTAATTTCGCCGGCCAATTCAATGAAACGGGTATTGATCTCGTATTCTCGCGCCTTCCAGGACAAATAGAATGGATCGATCGGAATGCAATGACCACCAAGGCCCGGGCCAGGATAGAATGGCATGAAGCCGAACGGCTTCGTCTTAGCAGCATCGATCACTTCCCAAACATCGATGCCCATGGCGCTGTAGATGATCTTAAGTTCATTTACCAGCGCGATATTCACCGAGCGGAAAATGTTCTCGGTCAGCTTGACCGCTTCCGCGGTAGCGGTCGACGAAACCGGGACAGTTTTGATCACTAGCTTGCTATATAGCGCTTCAGCAATTGCGAGCGCATCAGGTCCATCGCCACCGACCACTTTGGGAATGGCAGTCGTTCCGAAATTGATGTTGCCTGGATCTTCGCGTTCTGGAGAGAACGCCAAATAAAAATCCTGACCGCTTTTCAAACCAGTTGCTTCAAATATCGGCTTCAGAACTTCGTCGGTCGTGCCAGGGTACGTCGTCGATTCAAGAGACACTAATTGTCCTTTGCGCAAGCGTGGCGCAATTGCTTGAGCCGTATTTACGACGAATGAAAGGTCCGGCTCGCGGTTGCGCGTGAGCGGCGTAGGAACGCAGATCACGATCGCATCGACATTTCTGATCTCTTCGAAATCCGTGGTCGCGGCAAACTTTCCACCTGCGACGGCTTTGGCGATGTCATCTCCGGCGATGTGTTTGATCGCACTGATGCCCCGATTCAATTGTGCCACACGTTCGGGATCAATATCGAATCCAAGCACCGGAAACTCTGCTCGAACAGCGGCAAGGGCGAGGGGGATGCCGACATAACCAAGGCCAATAATTCCAACTCGGAATGATCGCGCTTCGATTCGTTCGATAATAGCGCGGGCCGTGCTCCCCAGCGTGAGCGCCTCTCCTGATACGTCCATTGATCAAGCCTTCAAATTCACCGGCCGCCGTTCGGAATCGGCATCGGATTAGACCTTCTTCATTTCATAGGATAGAGCATGGCGCGATAAAATCGCAACAAAATCAATTCAATGCGCTAAATTCCCTTCGGGCCGGATCCATTGCGCTTGAAAACAGCTTACGTCATCAGTCGCATGAAAACGTGGGCCTGAGCGCAGTGCAGTTAACAGGTTACTCTCAACCACACAATATGCCTGGTCAGCCTTGGACAATGCGTCGGTCTGTCCGCATTGGATCAGAAGGACGCGGAACTGCGGTCAGGCGCTTTCCTCTCCGTCCCACTTAAAGATCTGCCAAACTCGGGCACCGCTTCGACGAGAACCGCCTTGACCATCCCGCGTTCGTCCTCAGCGATGGCCTTCTCAAGCACGCGTATCCACTCTCGCAACTTATGCATCGACGACTCGCTTGGCTTGGCGGCCATCACCCCGAGAATGCCAATGTCGATTGTCGGTTCCTGATTCGTAAACAGGATTTCATTAAGGCGTTCGCCGGGACGAATACCTGTGAAGACGATGTCGATATCGTACCCAGTTCTGAGGCCGGACAACTGGATCAGACGTTCAGCCAATTCAACGATTCGAACCGGTTGTCCCATGTCCAGAACATAGACGGAAACATCCGATCGATTCGGTGAAAGGGCGTGTGTGGCCGCAGTGATCACCAGATCGCAGGCTTCTCGAATTGTCATGAAGTAGCGGACCATATCCGGATGAGTCACCGTAACGGGACCGCCAGCTTCAATTTGAGATTTGAATTTTGGTACGACTGATCCATTCGAAGCCAGCACATTCCCAAAGCGAACCGAAATCAATCGCATCGGCAATTTGCCGCTCGTTTCTGATGCGAGCTGGCGATCCAAAGCCTGACAGTACATTTCAGCGAAGCGCTTTGTCAGCCCAAGCATCGAAACAGGCTCGACAGCCTTGTCTGTCGAGATCATTACCATGGCGTCGGCGCCTGCTGCGGCAGCCGCATCGGCTACAATGATCGAGCCGAAAATATTTGTTTTAACGCCCTCACTCCAATCCCGCTCGAGAATGGGTACATGCTTGAGTGCTGCAGCATGGAATACGATATTGGGCTTGAATTCTTGCATTAGACGCTGAATCCGGTCGCGGTCACGAATGTCAGCAACGCGTCCCTCGACCGTGGCGTTGGTCTGCCTAGCCAGCAGAGCTTCTTGTATAGCATACAAGGCGGGTTCAGAGTTCTCGATAATCAAAAGGCGTGCTGCGCCGAAGGTAATGACCCGGTCGCAGATTTCAGATCCGATTGAACCGCCGCCACCCGTAACAATGACTGCCTTGTTGCGGATAAGATCCTCGAGGCGACCGTAGTCGATCTGATGACTGGGGCGCAGCAGAAGATCCTCGACGGCGACCGGTTTCAGCCGTGGAACTTCTCCGGCTTCAAGTGAAGGAAGTCGGCTGGCGATTAAGCCCAACTTGCGCGCCTCTATAAGGATCGATTCGGGTTGAACGCCCGGCATGAAAGCGGACGGAGTCATGACCACCCGCTTGATGGGAGGACCGCGTTTCGCGAAGTCGTTTACGACGTCCTTCAGGTCCTCAACGCCCCCCAATACTGGCGTGCGACGGATCAGTTGTCCCCGGTCTGCTAATGATGGAGATAGGATGCCAACTGGACGCAACTGTTTGATTGCTCCGCTCTCAAACGCCCGCAGTACTATCTCCGCATCGGCCGCAAGGCCTATCAGGAGAGCCGGAGATGCATCCCCTATACGAGCTTTGTTTCTGGTTCGTGTGAACCGGAAATAACGATAGGTGAAGCGTGATGCGCTCAAGAAAAATACTTCAAGAAACCAATAGAGAACAATTGTACTCTTCCCGAGAAAGAAGCTGCCATTCACTCCGGGTGCAACGAAAATGTAGTCGAGCACCAGCAGCGCGACCGTTAACGCGGTTGCAGCTCGAACGATGTTGAGAACATCTGGGAGGGAAACGAACCGCCACTTCGTCGTTGTCAGGTCGAAGACATAACATACCACAACTGTGAGAAGGAGGAACGGAGGCAGAATTATCAGAAGCAAAGGAAGGCGCGCATCAAGAGCATCACCCTCAAAACGAAGAAAGAAACTGATCAAAACAGCCAGGGTGGTCGCTAGCACGTCGTGCAGCGCTATAAGAAAATTGCGTGTTGTGAGGCTAGTGAAGCGCGTCATGGCCGGTTCCGATGGTTCAGAAATCTATGGTCCGTAATGGCAGCTCTTCCAATATTCACTATGAAAATTTTAGATTCGATCGGGCCAAGGCTTTTTCAGGCAAGATTGAATTTCTTAAGAGTATCCTCCGGGCGGAGCAATTGGATCGCCAATTGGAGCCTTCCGCGTTCAGTCCAACATACCTAGAGGATGTCGAGGTCATTCGAAAGCTGAAATTTGCAATGTTTCTGGCTGCCACCGCCGCTGTTCGGCGCTCTTCAAGGTATATGCGCTTTCGGGTTAGACGGGCGATCGTCGCCAGCTGCAGGAGGGGCAGTGTCGCTGGTGATGCGGCTAGCAAGCTTAGCATAATCAAGTTTAGCCAGCGCGATTTCGTAAGATCGCGCCTGCATCCTCGGCAGGCTCCCTTTGTCAGCAGAAATGCTCGTGAAAATTCGATCCAGGTCCCGGCCAGCTTGGGTGAAATATCCGTTGCCGTCCATGAACGGCTGATGGCTCTTTACATTATCGATAATTAGGGTCCGGACTCATTAGAGCCACCATGTGACGAAGGCGGCGATGGCGATGGT
>ENA-UOVV01000939-UOVV01000939.1-compost-metagenome-genome-assembly--contig:-NODE-939-length-27077-cov-33.407890_pt1 | contig 27077 bp, 22 predicted proteins | sample MGYA00238155_ERZ761577 | MGnify/ENA primary metagenome ERZ761577 (study PRJEB28898, sample SAMN06268775) | compost metagenome | isolation source: Emeryville, CA | place: USA:Emeryville, CA | collected... | reverse complement strand
ACTCCTTCTGGCCGCAGGTCGATATCGGGGCGCAGCCCGAACTCGGTGGCCGCGGAGACGACGTCCGCGACCAGGGTTGCGGCCTGGTCCAGCGACGTGGCTCGGAAGACAGCTTGTGGTCCGGTGCCTGTGACGCGCCAGTCGGCGACGCCGTCGGAGGCGTGGAACTTCGCTGGAGTGAGGCCTTGATTCGAGTCGCCCATGACTCCCCCTTGATGAGGTGCGCGCCCCACCCCGAGTGCGCGGGGACTGCGCCTTACCCATGCTAGGTCGAGGGTCCGACGCGCGCTGGGGTGAGCGCAGGCCGGCTAGACCGTGCGGCCGGCCCTCTTCATAGCGTCGGCGAAACCGTCGAGGAGCAGCTCGAGGCCGTACTCAAACTCGGCGGCGTCATCCTGCGCAAACAGGAGGGGGCTCACCTCGGTCACGAGCGGGAGCACCTTGGCCGCCGTCACCGTGTCCATGTCGTCCCTGCCGTCGGCCGTGATCTCCCGCGCATCGGGCGAGAAGTAGCCACCCAGCTCGACGTCAATGGTGCCCAGCGAGTAGGCGGCGAGGGCTCGATAGCACCGTGCCGTGCTCACCTCATCAAAGCCTGCTCGGCGGAAGCTCCGGAACCCCGCCTCGACGAACGCAAGAGCGTCGGGGGTGTGGGGAGGGAACTGATTGATGAGGCGGGCGGCGTTGGGATGAAGCAGTCCGACCTCGCGCACCGACCGCATGATGTGGCGGATCGCGTCCCGCCAGTGCGCGTCCTCTGGAGGGGTGTCCACCTCCGCGAGGAGCAGTTGGGCCACGCCATCCAGCAGCGCCTCGCGATCAGGGAAGTAGGTGTACAGACCCATGGGGGAGACGCCGAGCTCCTGCGCGAGTCGGCGCATCGTGAGCGCCTCGAGACCCTCCGCGTCAATGACGGCGAGGGCGGCTTGGGCGATGGTCCGCTGTGACAGTTTGGGGGCCATGCTTCTCCTCCCACTCAGCGGCGTACGGCGTACGCGCAAGCATAGATGCAGTACACGGTCATGGGGTGCCCGTCCATGAGCGACTCGTGAGGACCAGCAGGTAACCGTCGGGATCGGCGAAGGTCACGCCTCCCTGGTCCCACCAGTCATTGCGCGATGGCGTGCGGACCCCGCCAGCGGCTTCGATGCGTGCGAGAAGTTCGGGGTCGAGGGGCTCGTTGGTGGGGCGGGCGATTCGCAGGTGAGCAGCGTCAAGCGAGGTCATTCTTGCCTTTCCTGCCAGGGTCGGTGTGGGCACCGTGGGGCGAGCGCAGTCTGAGAGTGGGGAACGCGATCAGCGCGACGGCCATCGCGACTGCCGCCGACGCAGCCGCCGCGAAGTGAGCCGCGTGGAGACCAGCCTCGGCGGCCGCGACCTGGGTGCCGCCAGCGTCGGCGATTCTTCCCCTGGCCATGGCATCGACCGCACCGAACACGGCAATGCCTATTGCGCCACCGAGCTGGGCGGTCGCCGACGCGAGTCCGGAGCTCACGCCCGCGTCCCTCGCGCGCATTCCGTCGGCTATGACCAAGGTGGTCGGAGTGAAGCTGTAGGCCACTCCGAGCGCAGCGAGCATCAGCGCAGGGAGGACCTGCCAGACGTACGCGGACTGGGAATCCACTTGCGCGAGCAGCAGGTGAGCGGCAACGAGCGCCGCGAGACCCATGACCGCCGTGCGCTCCGGCCCAAAGCGAGTGAGGGTGCGCGGCAGCAGCAGGGTGCTCACGACGAAGCCTGCGAGGGACGTGGGCAGCATCGCCAATCCCGCCGTGGACGGGGAGAGCTGAACCACCTGCTGAAGCAGGAGGGCGACGACGGCGAAGCAGGCGATGCGCGCCGCGCCGCCAAGCATGTTGGCGACAATGCCGCCCGCAACGCGTCCCTCACCCAAGACTGACAGGGACAGCACGGGGTCGGCAGTGCGGCGCTCCACTGCGACAAAGCCCGCGAGCGCGAGCACCGCGATGACGGCCGCGACAAGAACCCGAGGCGAGGCGATCCCGCTGGTGGGAGCGCTGAGGACCGCGCTCGCGGCAGCCACTACGGCCGCCGTCAGCAGTCCCGCGCCGAGTCCGTCAAAGGGGCGGCGCTCGTGCTTCTCGTCGGCCGGCAGCAGCGACCGGCCCGTGAGGAGGATGGCCACGGCCACAATCGCCGTCATCGCCATCGCACTGCGCCAGCCGAGGTTGCCGGTCATCAGCCCACCCACGCTGACACCGAGCGCGCCGCCGGCGGTCGACGCCGCACCCCACCAGCTCATGGCCCGCGCTCGCGTGGCTCCCGTGAAGCTTGCGAGGATCACCGACATCGCAGCGGGACTGAGCATCGCGGAGCCGACGCCCTGGAGGACGCGAGCCGCGATGAGCACCGCCTCTGATGGGGCCACCGCGCCAAGGAGGGAACCTGCCGTGAGCGTCGCGGCGCCCACCATGAACATGCGGCGGCGTCCGAAGATGTCAGCGGCCCGCCCAGAGATGAGCAGCAGACCCCCGAACGCCAAGAAGTAGGCATTGAGCACCCATGCGGTGCCGGTGGCGTCGAGGCCGTACTCGGACGTGATCGATGGCAGCGCCACATTGAGGATGCTCGAATCGAGCATCACGACGAGCTGGGCGGCAACGAGCGTTGGCACGAGCAGCGCGCGGTTGCGATCAGACATACGCGACCTCTTGAAGATGGCGACGGTATGCCGGGGGCTCCCACGACGCGACCACCTTGGTGTTCAGTATCGCTCCAAGGTGCTCATAGAAGCGGTGCGCATTGCGGTTGTCGAGCCGGGCTCCCCAGGTGACGAGCAGATTCTCTCTGTCTGCCAAGCGTGCCACGGCGGCCATGAGCTGGCTGCCGATCCCACGGTCGCGGTGGCCGTCGCGGACGTAGAGGTCATCAAGACCGAGGATCTCTCGGCCGCTCCACAAGTGCAGGCGTCGAACGGTCGATGCGAAGCCCACGGGCTCGCCGTCTTCCTCGGCAACGAGCACTGCGACCTCGGGCAGGGACAGAAGAGTGGTCCACGTCTCCGCGGTGGCATCCACATGCTCGAGGGAGTTTTCGATGGCCGCGAGTTCGCGGACCATGACATCGAGCGCGGCGGCGTCGCGGGCCGTGGCGGGGCGAATGGCGATCATGAGCGGTCCTTACGTTGTCGATATGTTCGCGTACGGCGTACGGATACGACGTACATAATGCACCGTACAACGTACGGCGTCAAGAGATTGGCGTGATCGGCGCCGAGCTCGCGAACGGTTCCACGCGGCGGAACTGGCCGGAGAAACAGAAAACCCCCGCCGCAGCAGGGGATTTCAGTGGCGGTGACGGTGGGATTTGAACCCACGGTGGAGTTGCCCCCACACACGCTTTCGAGGCGTGCTCCTTAGGCCGCTCGGACACGTCACCGCGGACGACAATACCCGCTCGCAAGGGCCCCCTCCAAACGCGAGCCCTCTCGCCGACCGCCTGCTTACCACTTGGTAGGGAAATGACCTATCATGGCGGGAGTCACTCGTTGCAAAGGAGCATCATGTCCACCGAGCCGTACCGCGACCCGTCCCTGCCCGTCGAGGAGCGCGTCGCAGACCTGTTGAGCCGCATGACTCTCGAGGAGAAGGCCGGTCAGCTCACGCAGTACTTCCACTTCGGCTCGATGTTCGGTGACGCGCCGCCGGAGGGCGAGCAGATGTTCACGAGCATCCGCGTGCCCCAGGTTGTCGAGGCGGAGGTCGCGGCCGGCCGCGCAGGCTCCGTCCTGTTTGTGCGCGACGTCCACAGCGCCAACCGCATCCAGCGTCTCGCCGTCGAGAACACCCGTCTTGGCATTCCGCTGATCTTCGGCTTTGACGTCATTCACGGCATGCGCACGATCTTCCCCGCGCCCATTGGCCTCGCCGCCACGTGGGACCCGGAGACCATCGCGGCGGCTCAGGCCGTCGCCGCGCGCGAGGCTCGCGCCCACGGCATCCACTGGACCTTCGCTCCCATGGTCGACATCGCCCGTGACCCCCGATGGGGCCGCATCTTCGAGGGCTCCGGCGAGGACCCCTACCTCGGCTCCGCGGTCGCGGCAGCACAGGTGCGCGGCTTCCAGGGCGACCTTGGCAACGAGAGCATCATCGCCGGCCCCAAGCACTTCGCGGGCTACGGCGCGGCTGTGGGCGGCCGTGACTATGAAGAGGCGGAGATCTCCGACTCCGAGCTGTGGAACGTCTACCTCCCGCCGTTCAAGGCCGCAATCGACGCGGGCGCCGGCAACATCATGAGCGCCTACATGGAGCTCAATGGCGTCCCCGCCACCGGCAACAAGTGGCTCCTCACGGACGTCCTGCGCAAGGCCTGGGGCTTCGACGGCTGGGTCGTCTCCGACGCCAACGCCGTCTTCTCGCTCGAGGCCCAGCACTTCGCTCGGGACCAGAAGGACGCCGGCGTGCGCGCGCTCACCGCGGGGCTCGACATGGAGATGACCATGTTCGAGCCCGCGTACAGCCACCTGCCCGACGCTGTGGCTGAGGGCCGCTTGGACGTCGCCGAGATCGACGCTGCAGTGGGGCGCATCCTCACGGCCAAGTTCCGCCTTGGACTGTTCGAGAACCCCTACACGGACGAGTCGATCGGGACTGAGGTGCTCGGCGCGCCCCAGCACGGCGAGGTCGCCCGTCGTGCCGCGGAGCACTCCCTCGTGCTGCTCAAGAACGACGGCGTGCTGCCCCTGAATCGCACCGCCATCAAGAAGGTGGCCGTCATCGGTCAGCTCGCGGCAAGCAAGCGCGACACTCTCGGCTCGTGGTCCTTCGACCACGTGACCGAAGACACGGTGACCGTTCTCGAGGCCCTCAGCCAGGCCGTCGGCCCGGATGTTGAGGTCGCCTTTGCCCCCGGCGCGAGCATCCCCGAGAAGATCAACAAGTCCTTCTTCGACGCCGACACCAAGCCCGAGGACATGACGCCCGCGGACTACGACGACAAGGCCGAGACCGCCAAGGCCGTCGCGCTCGCGGCGGAGTCCGACGTCACCGTGGTGGTGGTCGGCGAGCGCGTCACCCAGTCCGGAGAGTTTGCTTCCCGCTCATCGCTTGAGGTGCCCCCGGCGCAGGTCGCCCAGCTCGAGCAGATCGCCGCGACCGGCACCAAGATCGTGCTGCTCGTCATGAGCGCGCGTCCGCTGGACCTGCGCTGGGCAAGCGAGAACGTCAGCGCGATCCTCGACATCTGGCACCCCGGCACGCGCGGAGGTGAGGCCGTGGCGTCGGTCCTGCTTGGCGAGGCGAGCCCCGCGGGCCGCCTGCCGTTCTCGTGGCCGCGCCACGTGGGGCAGCTTCCCATGTACTACTCGCACCTCACGACCTTCCAGCCCGACGGTGCCGCGACGCGCTACTGGGACGACAACACCACACCGCTGTACCCCTTCGGCTACGGACTGTCGTACGCGACCTTCGAGTACGCGAACGTGCGGCTGTCCCGCGAGTCGATCGCGGTGGGCGAGAAGGTCACGGTGTCCGTTGACGTCACGAACACCTCGCGCATCGAGGCCGACGAGGTGGTGCAGCTGTACATCCACCAGCGGTTTGGGTCTGCTGCGCGGCCCGTGCGTGAGCTCAAGGGCTTCCGCCGCGTGGAGTTCGCGCCGGGTGAGACGCAGACCGTCGAGTTCGAGCTGGGGCCGGAGGAGCTGAAGTACTGGAGCGCCGCGCACCGCGACTGGGTGCAGGAGGTGTCGGAGTTCGACGTGTGGGTTGGCGGCGACTCGACTGCTTCTCTGGGTACGGTGCTGACCGTCACGGAGTAGCTGCGCGTTCCCCTCTTGCGAGGGGGCGCCGTAATGGGACATGAGGTCCGGGTTTCAGCGGTTGCGGCTCCGTAATGGGACATGGGGTTCGCTCGGGTCCTGCGCGCGCCCGGCCGAGCACACCGCGCCCACCGGGCCCCGCGCCTCACCGGAACCGCGCCCACCGGACCCCGCACTAGACCCGCGCGGTCCGGCACCGAACCTCATGTCCCATTACAAGACAAGGATCCCGAAAACCCGGACCTCATGTCCCATTAGCGCGCCATGGCGCTAGCGGCGCTGCTCGAAGAACTCCCTGAGCACCGCCGCGCACTCCTCTGCTTGCACCCCGGAGATCACCTCCACCTTGGAGCCGATTCGCGCATCCCGCACAACATCCCACTGCGAGCCCGTCGCGCCCGCCTTCTCATCCCACGCGCCAATGACGAGGCGCGGCACCCGCGCGGCAAGCACCGCGCCGGCACACATAAGGCACGGCTCAAGCGTCACCACGAGCGTGCAGTCGTCGAGTCTCCAGCGGCCCGACGCTGCGGCGGCTTCGCGCAGCGCGATCACCTCCGCATGGGCGGTGGGATCGTGGGAGAGTTCGCGCCGATTGTGGCCCTCGCCGATGATCTGGCCAGCCGCGTCCAGCACCACCGCGCCCACCGGCACATCGCCTGCTGCCGCCGCCGCGGAGGCGAGTTCGAGCGCTCGGCCCATCGCAGCGTCGTACCGGCTCACGGAACCAGGCTAGCGGGGGTCCAAAGCGCGGTACGTTGGGGGCATGGAGCTGCACGTCGCCGATCACCCGCTCATCCGCCACAAGGTCACGGTGCTCCGTGACAAGAACACCCCGTCGCCCACGTTCCGGCTGCTGGTCGACGAGCTCGTGACGCTGCTGTCCTATGAGGCGACGCGCAATGTGCGTGTTGAGCAGCGAGAGGTCGAGACCCCACTGACCACGACGGTGGGCACGCAGCTCGCTCACCCCGCGCCGCTCATCGTGCCGATTCTGCGCGCCGGCCTGGGAATGCTCGACGGCATGACGCGAGTGCTCCCCATCGCGGAGGTGGGCTTCCTTGGCCTCATGCGCGATGAGCAGACGCTTGAGACCATCACCTACGCGAACCGCCTCCCGGAGCGACTCGACGGCCGCCAAGTGTTCATCCTGGATCCGATGCTCGCGACGGGCGGCTCGCTTGTGTCCGCGATCAACTACGTCCTCGAGCGCGGCGCCACTGACGTGACGTGCGTGTGCCTGCTCGCGGCGCCGGAGGGCATCGAGCACGTGAAGCAGTCCGTAGGCGAGCGTGCGGACGTCTCCGTGGTTGTCGCGTGCGTCGACGAGAAGCTCAATGAGGTCGGCTACATCGTTCCCGGCCTTGGGGACGCTGGCGACCGGCTCTACGGGCTCGTCTGAGCGAGAGCCGGGGTAGCGTCGACCCATGGCCTTCGCCCCCTGGAGGCTGCCCCTTCCCGTCCTGCCCGACGCTGTGGCTGGGTTCCATGTCAGACCCTCCTGAGACCATGGTCAGGTGGGAGTGAAAGGCGGCGGCGAAGTGTTCAACAGAAAGACAGTCAGGGTGTGGACGACACGCCGCGTCATCCACAACGCATACACAGAGTTATACACAGGACCACAACATCTAGGGGCGACTTCGAGAAACACCCCCTATATCTAGTTGCACATCGATGTAATTTGCATTAGGTTCGGGACTACGCCTCGAGTTGACGACGATGTGGCCCGTGGGAGGGCCTCGCCGCCGCCAAGAGCGCCGCAAATCGACGTCAGTACAAGGGCCAAAGGCCCTCAGATCACACAAGGGGAGCGCTGTGACGATCACCGAAAACACCGCAAGCGAGTCCGAGGCGCCAGCCATCACGGCAGGCATTCGCACTGGCATTCACGTCACCAAGCGCGATGGCACGCGCGAGCCCTACAACGCCGACCGCATCAACAAGGCGATCGAGCGCGCTGCCCAGGGGCTGCCGGACCACATCTCGATGACGACCCAGGTCGCCACCGAGCTCGCCATCACGCTCTTCGACGGCATCACCACCGAGCAGCTCGACGAGGCCGCGATCGGCGTGGCAGTGCAGAACGTCAAGGACGACCCCAACTTCGACGTCATCGCCGCCCGCCTGCTGCGCAAGGTCATCTACAAGCGCGTGCTTGGCGGCTACGAGTCCGAGCTTGAGCTGGCGCTCCTCCACCAGGCTCGCTTCCCCGGCTACATCCGTGACGCGGTCGAGGAGGGTCTGCTCGACACTCGGCTCGAGACCAACTTCGACCTCGACGCGCTTGCGGCAGCGCTCGACCACACTCGTGACGACCTGCTGAAGTACATCGGCACCGTGACCATGCGCAACCGCTACATGATCACCGACCGCCACGGAAAGGCTCTCGAGGTCCCCCAGTACTTCTGGATGCGCGTGTCCATGGGTCTCGCCCTCAACGAGGCGAACCCCACCGAGATGGCGCTTAAGTTCTACGACAAGATCTCCAAGCTCGACTACCTGCCCGCAGGTTCCACGCTCGTCAACGCCGGCACGTCCTACCCCCAGCTGTCGAACTGCTTCGTCATGCAGATGGAGGACGACATCGAGCACATCGCGAAGAGCGTCCGCGACGTCATGTGGCTCACCAAGGGCACCGGCGGCATCGGCCTGTCCGTGACCAAGCTGCGCTCCGAGGGCTCGCCCATCAAGTCCAACAACACCACCTCCACGGGCCCCATCCCGTTCATGCACACCATCGACTCCACGCTGCGCGCGGTGTCCCGCGGTGGCAAGAAGTTCGGCGCGCTGTGCTTCTACATGGAGAACTGGCACATGGACTTCGCGCAGTTCCTCGACCTGCGCCAGAACTCCGGTGACCCCTACCGTCGCACTCGCACCGCGAACACCGCGGTGTGGATCTCCGACGAGTTCATGAAGCGCGTCAACAACGACGACGACTGGTACCTGTTCGACCCCGCTGAGACCCCCGACCTCGTCGAGCTCACCGGCTCCGCCTTCTCCAAGCGCTACGCCGAGTACATCGCGCTCGCGGAGGCCGGCAAGATGCGCACCTTCAAGAAGATGAAGGCTCGCGAGCAGTACAAGTCGATCCTCATCATGCTGCAGACCACGTCGCACCCGTGGCTCACCTGGAAGGACACGATCAACAACCGTGCCCTCAACACCAACACGGGCACGATCCACCTGAGCAACCTGTGCACCGAGATCTGCCTGCCGCAGGACCGCGAGAACATCGCCGTCTGCAACCTGGCATCGGTCAACCTCTCGACGCACCTTGTCGACGGCAAGATCGACTGGGATCGCATGAAGGAGTCGACTCGCCTCGCCGTGCGCCAGCTCGACAACCTCGTCGACATCACGCTGTCCTCGGTTCCCGAGTCGGAGTTCGCGAACCGCGAGAACCGTGCGATCGGCCTTGGCGTCATGGGCTTCACCGACCTCACCGAGCGCCTGGGCCTCGCCTACGAGTCGGAGGAGGCCTACGAGCTCATCGACGAGATCGTCGAGTTCGTCTCGTACCACGCGATCGACGCCTCCGCCGATCTCGCTCGTGAGCGCGGCTCGTACAACAACTTCGAGGGCTCCGGCTGGTCGCAGGGCAAGGTGCCGTTCGACACCATCGCGGAGGCAGAGGCCGACCGCGGCGTGCCGATCACGGTCGACCGCACCGTGCGCCAGGACTGGGACACGCTGCGTGAGAAGGTCAAGGGCGGCATCCGCAACGCGACCCTCATGGCCGTCGCGCCCACCGCGTCCATCGGTCTCGTCGCCGGCACCACGCCCGGCTTCGACCCGCAGTTCTCGCAGATCTTCAGCCGCGCCACCTCGTCTGGCAAGTTCCTTGAGGTCAACCGCAACCTCGTCAAGGACCTGCAGGACCTGGGCCTGTGGGAGCAGGTGAAGGACGACCTTCTCGCCGCTCAGGGTGACCTGTCGCAGATCGACGAGGTTCCCCAGCACCTCAAGGACGTCTACAAGACCTCGTTCCAGCTGTCGCCGTACGCGTTCATCGAGGTCGCTGCCCGCGCCCAGAAGTGGATCGACCAGGCGATCAGCCGCAACATCTACCTCGAGGACCGCGACATCGACAACATGATGGCGCTGTATTCCGCGGCGTGGGAGCGTGGCGTGAAGACCACCTACTACCTCCACATGAAGCCCCGCCACACCGCCGAGCAGTCGACGGTTCGCGTCAACAAGGCAGAGCGCCTCGCCACCACCGGCTCCGCAGCCGGCGCCGGTCAGGTCGCCAAGTCCTCCGGTGGCGCACCCGCGAAGCGCGGCTTCGGTGGATTCGGTGGAGCTAAGAAGGCCTCCGCTGACTCCGCGGCCCCCACGGCCGAGGCGCCAGAGGCCAAGGTCGAGGCACCGGCGGCTCCTGCCAAGAAGGGCTTCGGCGCTGCCAAGGCCGAGGCCCCTGCCGCCAAGGCCGAGGCCCCCGCAGCTGCTCCCGCCACCGCCCCCGCGTCGGTGCTGAACGCAGTCGCCGCCACGGCCTTCGCCACGGCTCCCGCGAGCCAGCCCGAGGTGCCGCCGGCCGCCCTGCCTGAGGAGGAGCCTGCGGCAGAGCCGGCCACAGCGTCGGCCACCGAAGAGGAAGCCAACGCGGCAGCCGCCGTCCCCGAGGGCGCGACCTCGCTCGAGGTGCTCGGCAACGTGGTGAGCCTTGGCGACGACACGGAGGTCATCGGAGGCGTCGCATGCCCCGTTGACCCCATGGAGCGCCTCCAGTGCGAGTCCTGCCAGTAGCGGCCCGCTGAAACAAGGAGACTGAAAAATGGGAATTCTGGGAACGGGCATTCAGGACGGACTGCTGCTGAAGCCCATCACGTACCCGTGGGCATACGACCTGTACAACCAGGCCGTCGCCAACACGTGGTTCCCCAACGAGATCCAGCTCGGTGAAGACCTCGCGGACTTCAAGAAGATGACGGACGAAGAGAAGCACGCCGTCACCTACCTGATGTCCTACTTCAACCCCAACGAGCTGCTCGTCAACAAGGCACTCGCATTCGGTGTCTACCCCTACATCAACGCACCCGAGGCACACTTGTACCTCGCGAAGCAGATGTGGGAAGAGGCCAACCACTGCATGTCGTTCGAGTACGTGCTCGAGACCTTCCCCATCGACCGTGAGGCCGCGTACGAGTCCCACGTCGAGGTGCCCTCGATGGCCGCGAAGGAAGAGTTCGAGGTCAAGTTCATCAAGCGCATGACCGAGGACACCCTCGACATCACGACGACCGAAGGCAAGAAGGACTTCATCCGGAACCTCATCGCCTACAACATCATCCTTGAGGGCATCTGGTTCTACTCCGGCTTCATGGTCGCGCTGAGCTTCCGTCAGCGGAACCTGCTGCGCAACTTCGGATCGCTCATGGACTGGATCATTCGTGACGAGTCCCTGCACCTGCAGTTCGGCATCAACCTCATCCTCACGGTCCTCGAAGAGAACGAAGACCTCCAGGACCCCGAGTTCGCCGAAGAGATCCGCCAGATGATCCTCCACGCCGTCGACATGGAAGAGCAGTACAACCGCGACCTGCTCCCCACCGGCATCCTTGGCCTCAACGCCGACTACGTGAACCAGTACGTCAAGTACCTCGCGGACCGTCGACTCGAGGAGCTCGGCTTCGAGGCGCACTACAACGTGTCGAACCCGGCGAAGTGGATGGCGGCGGCGAACGACACGCTGCAGCTCGTGAACTTCTTCGAGGCGACGAACACGTCGTACGAGGTGAACGCGCAGGCTACGAAGAACTGAGTGTTCGCCGGGGCTTCGGCCCTGGTGTGGCGGGCTGTGGCCCCCACCCATCCTTCGGGCGGTCAGGCTTGATCCCTGCGGATGGACGGGGGCCGCAGCCTTTTCTCTGTATGGGATCCCCAGCTCGCGCTCCACGCCCGCCATGAGCGCCGTAATGGGACATGAGGTCCGCGTTTTCGGGATTCGTGCTCCGTAATGGGACATGAGGTCCGCCGGGAGCGCGACCGGTCCGCCGGGCCAGGCGTGCGGGGGCTCGATACGCCGCGAAAAGTTCTTGGGCGCCGGAATGACCTACCGGGCGGTAACGTTGTGTACGTCGCAGGGAAGCCGTGAACCCCTGCCGGCAATGGCGCCGCCTCCCACGAAATCGCACCACTTACGAGGAAACAAGCGCGCATGTCTGCCACCACCGTCCCGACCCAAGAGGTCGAGTCCGCTCCCGTCGCACCCTCGCGCGGTGACGCCTTCACGACCTGGCAGCGGCTGAAGTACATCATCATCCTTGGCGCGCTGTCCGCGCTCGGTCCGTTCACGATCGACCTCTACCTGCCCGCCTTCCCCACGGTCGCGGCAGACCTCAACGCATCCGACGCGGCCATCCAGATCACCCTCACCGCGACCCTCATCGGCTTCGCGCTGGGCCAGCTCGTGGTGGGACCGCTCGCCGACGCATTCGGCAGGCGTCGCCCGCTCATCATCGCGACGGCAGTCCACGTCATCGCGTCGTTCGCGGTGGCCTTCGCACCCACGGTCGAGCTCGTCACGGTGGGCCGCGTCTTCCAGGGCATCGGCGCCGCGGGCTCCGGCGTGGTGGCGATGGCGATCGTCCGCGACCTGTTCAGCGGTCAGCGCCTCATTCGCATGCTGTCGCGACTCGCGCTCGTGTGGGGTCTCGCTCCGGTCCTCGCGCCGGTGCTCGGCTCGCAGTTGCTGCGCATCGTCGAGTGGCGCGGCATCTTCATCTTCCTCGCGGGCTACGGCATTGTCATGACGGTCGTCTCCGCGTTCGTCATGATCGAGACGCTTCCCGCTGAGCGTCGCGGGGTCTTCTCCTCCAAGGCGGTGGCCCGACGCTACAAGCACCTGGTCCGCGACGGCGCCTTCGTGGGGGCGACCCTCTTGGGTTCGATGATCTTCACCGCGCTGTTCAGTTACCTGTCGTCCAGCTCGTTCGTGCTGCAGGACATCTTCGGTCTGAGCGCCCAGGAGTACGGGATCGCGTTCGGTGCGAACTCGCTGGGCCTGGTCGCGGCGACGCAGATCTCGGCTCGCCTGATGCGTCGCTTCGCCCCGAAGACGGTCGCGACTGCTGGCGTGCTCATCATGACCGCCGGTGCGCTGTCGCTGCTTGCCGCTGGCATCTTCGACGGCAACATCTGGTGGGTGCTCGCTTCGCTGTTCGTGGTGGTGTCGCCGCTCGGCATCATCATGCCGACGGTGCAGGTGACCGCACTGCAGAACCACGCGGACGAGGCTGGCACGGCGGCCTCGCTCATCGGCGCGATGAACTCCCTCATCCCGGGCCTTGTGACGCCGCTCATCGGCGTGCTCGGCTCGTCGGTGCTGAACATGGCGTACGTCATGCTCGGCGCCCTCGTGATCGCGCACCTCGCCTTGTGGTTCATCGTGCGCCCGCGCTCGCAGTCAACGGTCGTCTCCTAAGGTTGCCGCCGCCTCACGCCGACCGTAGCGTGAGGCCATGGGCCGCACGGTGGTGTTCACCGTTCCGCTCGAGGGCGACGACGCGGTCACCATCGAGCGTGCTGAGGCGCGCGAACCACCCCGCAGACCCTTTCTCGAGGCGCTTCGCGGGCTGCTCCGCGACCGGCATTGGTGGCTGGCAGCTGCGCTGTCGCTCGCGCTGCCCGCGCTCGCGGCGGCGCTCACGTGGATGATCACGGGCGGCGCCTGGGTGACCACCGCCTACCTGGTGGCCGCAGGAGCGGTGATCCCAGCGTCGGCAGGTTGGGCGGCAGCGACCCGTCCCCACGGCAACTGGGACGAACGCGTCGCCGGTTGGGCGATTGCCGGACTTGCGGGCGCCGCCCTCGCCATGTGCGTGCTGCCGGGCGCCTGGCTCGCTTCCCGCAGCGAACCAGGCGATTTTCTGGGCCCGACGCTGTCGACCGTCGCCCTGATCGGGACGGCCGGTGCGTGGCTGGGTATGGCGATGGGGCGCAGGGTCAAGGCGGTGCTGGTTGTGCTGGCGATCGCGGTGGTGCCGCTTGGCATGTTCGCGGCTTTCCTGCCCACGACGAGCGTTGCGGAGGAGATCGAGTACTACGAGTTCGTGGCGGGCTCTGAGGTGCGGTTCGGCGTGCGTCAGCCGACCTTCATGTGCGGTGTGCAGGTCGTTGAAGTGACGCGCAGGCACACAGAGAACATCACGTGGATGGCGTGGGGAAGCCCCATGACGTGGGTCATGGACGCGGCAGTGCTCAGCGGCGAAGAGTTCCTGTCAGCTGAGCCGGGATCGCGCGCGCAGGCGCATGCGTGGATGCGATCCACCCAGGCGGGGCCCGATGCCTTCGCCGGCCACTGCTTCCAGCCCACGAGCCTCGCGACGCCAACCGCGCTTAAGCAGGCCCGCTACGAGCGAAACCCGTCGCAGGGGGTTCAGTTGGCCGCAGCGTCGGCCATTCTTGCCGCGGGATTCGCGTTCGTCGGCGCCGTCAGGAGTCGGAGGTGACCATGACGGTGAGCGAGCCCACGAGGTAGTTGTCGCCGGTGCTCGTCGCCGTGATGGTGTGCAGGCCAGAGCCCACGGTCTTGGGCACGAACGCCTTGGCATCGACGCCAAGGGTGTTCGCCCACTTGCCGCCGAAGGCGGTGGAGTCCGCGGCGTTGTTGGCGCTCGCGGCGAAGGTCCCGGAGCCGTTCCAGCCGCAAGGCGTGAGGTTGATGCCGTCGAGCCTGGCGACGTCGCCGGCAGTGCCGCGGTCGCCCTCCCAAGCCGTCCAGCCGACCGTCACGGTGCTCGCGTCGTTGGCGTAGAAGGAGAAGTCCGCGGGCGTTGCGGCGCTGATCCACTGGCTGCCCGCGAAGAGAGCGGTGCGGGACACGGGAAGCGTCTCGAGTTCGTAGATCACGGTGATCGTGAAGCCGCCGTAGTACGTCGGATCCCTGTCGTTCTGCTGTGCGGCGACGGCGATGTCGGCGAGCGCGTACTCGCCGTTGCCCGCGGTCGCGACCTGCTTCGTGATGTCCTTGCGCGCCTGGTAGTAGGTGCGGCCATCGATGGGCGTGTAGTCGACGTCGTCAGCGGTGATGGTGACGTACTCGCCGCCTGGCACGCGCAGCTTGGCGAGCTCGGCGTCCTTGGACCAGGTGTCCGTGCCTCCGCGGTTCGAGGACCACTCGAGCAGCGCGTACTTCACGACTGCGCCCTTGGGCAGGAAGTTCTCGCTGAGGTTGGTCGCCGCGGAGTTCGCCACGCCGCCGGCCTCGTTGAGTTCGCGCATGGCCTGACCGTTGTTGTTCCACTCGTTGCGGTCGCCGTTGTCCGTGACCATCATCACGGTGCGGCATGCCTGGCTCGTGGTGTTGCAGCCCATAAGCGTCGCGCCCACCTGGGTCGCTGCGAAGCGTCCCGTCGCGGCGAAGACGCCCTTGAGGTCCTCGTCGTTGTCCGTGATGCCAGTGCGCACCTTGTACGTGCTGGTGACCTCCCCGGCCTTCGCGGTGAACTCCGTCCACGCGTCGTCGCCGATGTAGGTGAAGCTCGTGATGGGCGCAAGGTCGAGCTCAAGCTTGCCCGTCTCGCCCGCGGGAAGCACATCGAGGGTGCAGCTCGCCACTGTGCGGCTCGCGTCGAGGCTGCACTCCCAGTCGTCAGCCGTGAAGCTCGCGGAGGCGGCGAAGCTCAGGTATTGGCCCAAGCGGGTCGCGGGGGCGAGGCTCAGTCCCGCGCCGCCAGCGCCGGGCGTGGCGAAGGTCAGGCCGTCGGGCAGCTTGACCGACGCTTCCAGGCCTGTGGCGTCAGCGTCACCAGAGTTCGTGATCGAGGTGCCCACCTGGGGCGAGCCAGTGGAGATCTCCAGAAACTCGAGAGGGGCCGCGCCGAATGCGAGAGCTGGTGACTTGGTCGCCGGCTGCTCGGTGGGTTCTCCAGTCGGCTCGTCCGTCGGGTCGGTGGTCGGCTCGTCCGTCGGCTTGGGCGTGGGCGTGTCGGTGGGCTTGGTGGTGGGCTCGTCCGTCGAGTCCGTGGTCGGCTCGGGGTTCGGTGCGTCGTCGGGGGTGTCGCCAGGAGCGTCGACGTCGACCGCGCCGCCGGTGGCGTCGGGCTCTTCAGGCTCGGGGGAGACGGAAGGCTCTGCGGTGGGCTCAACCGAGGGCTCTTCCGACGGATCGATGACCGGCTCGGTCGTGCGGTCGTCGTTGGGCTCGGGAGACTGCGAGACGGCAGGGGTCTGGCCCAGGTTGGTTCCGAGCGGGTTGAACACACCAAGGAAGCTTGCGCCCGAGACGACAAGTGCCACGACGCCCACCGCCGCGGCGGCGGGAAGGGCGATCGAGGACGCGGCGCCGACGAAGGCTGCGATGCCGCCGGCAGCTCCCGCGCCAGAGCCGGCACCCGCTCCGGCCCCGGCGCCCACGGTTCCAGCCGTCGCACCACCGCCGCCAGCGGCTCCGGCCGCGGCCGGGGCGAAGGCACCGCCAATGGGCAGGCCGCCCTGCAGCGCTCCCACGCCGGCGGCACCCAGGATGAGCGGGGCCACCACGGCGCGCATGCCACGGTTGACGTCTTCGAGCTCGGCGACGATTGCGGTGCACTTGTCGCACGACTGCACGTGCTCGTCGACCTTCGTGTGCTCTCGCTTCGCGAGGCCGCCGCGCACATAGGCCCCCAGTTGGGTGCTCGCGGCGATGCAGTCCATCGACTCGGCGGTGCCCAGGTGCTGCTGGAGGTACGCCTGGCGCAGCGCCTCGCGCGCGCGATACGCGAGAGCGGCAACGCCATTGGCTGTCAGACCAAGGAGGGGAGCGATTTCCTTAGGGCTCTTCTTCTCGACCTCGGTGTACCACAGGACCGCCTGCCAACGTTCGGGGAGAGACCGGAAAGCGTCGGCCACAATTCCCTGTTCAAAGCCGACCATCGTGCCTTCGTCGGAAGGCGCCTCAAAGCCCAGTGCGGATTCGTACTGAGCCATATCGTCACCGGGCCGCGTGCGATTGCCGCGATTGATGATCTCCAAGCCCGTGCGTCGGACAATCGTGAACAGATATGCGCGGAAAGCGAGGTCGGGGCCGTCACCGCGCTGCAGGGCGCGCAGCACCCGGGAGAACGACTCCGCCACCACGTCGTCGACGTCGGAGGCGGAGTTTGTGTACTGCGCGGCGACCTTGCGGGCCGCGTCTTTATGCCGCTCGTAGAGCACGCCAAAAGCCGTGCCGTCGCCGGCGCGCACGCCGGCAATCAGCTCGGGATCGCTGGACGTCTCCGTCCACAAAGCGATCGCATCTGGGCTCATCGCGGTTTCTGTTCCTTACAGGTGTGTAAATGCCCTCTTAGTCTCCCTTCTCCACTAGTAAGTAGACAAGGCAGGGGGTGCGTAATTCGTCACACCGCGTGCGCGCGTCTCAAACGTCGCATTTTTCTTGTGTGACCCGCGTCATAGTTGCGTGCGAAGGCCCTCTCATGAGGCATGACATCAGAGGTGACGAGTACGGGAACCGCTTCGGCCTCCGCACTGCTGCGCACTTGGGAATCTGAGAGTGTGTCTTCAGTGTGGCTGCGCCCGGGCGACTGGTACACCCCTGCAGTTGAGGCGCTCGTTGAAGCGCTCGAGGCCGGCCTGGACACCGCTCCTGCCGCCTTCCGTCTTGGCCAAGCGCGTGCAGCCGCCGGCGTAGGCATCACCGAGGCGCTCGATGACATGGCGGTGCTCTTCCGCGCAGCCGGCTTCGAGGCCGCTCCCATCCGCACCATCCGCTCGCTGTGCGAGGGTTGGACCGAGCGCGACACCGCGCCGGTGATTGCGCCCACGCTGATCGACCCGGAGTCCGGCCTTGGCACGCGTGAGTACCTCATGCAGCGCCTCGCCGAGGTCTACGGAACGGCGATGCGCGAGGGAACCAAGGTGAGCGAGACCCACGCGCTGGTCTTTGTGGATGTTTCCGTTGATGACAACGACCCGTGGCAGCGCATCGCGCGCAACGCCGCGGTGGGCTCCGCGCTTGCCGACGCTTACAGCGCCGGACACCCCATGGCACGACTGTCGGACGGCGTCTACGCCGTCCTCGTGGAGCGGGATGACGAGCTTGGTGGTGGTCTTGCCGCCCTCCGCGATCACATCGCTGAGAGGTCCGTCGAGATGCGCATCGGCAACCTGCTCCGCCAACCCCCGCGTGTGTGGATTGAGTCCCTTCCGGACACACACGCGTATGTCCAGGATCTCCTGGAGTCCGTCTACCGCTGAGACAAGACGGACTGGCGGCCGGCACCGAGCTGAGGGCGGTGCCGGCCGTTGCATGTCACGCAAGAAACACGCGAGGCTAGGGCCATGGCAGGCGAGGTATCGAGGTTCGCCGTGCGGGTCAAGCCCGGTTCTCGCAAGGGACCGCTCGTCGAAGCCGCCCCGGATGGCGAGCTCACGGTGTGGGTCAAAGAGCGCGCCGTCGATGGCGCGGCGAACGAAGGGGTGGTGGCGGCGCTCGCCGATCACTTCGGTGTGCGCAAGCGAGACGTGCGCATCCTCAGCGGTCACACCTCACGACTCAAGCGAGTCGAGATCGAGATCGCTTAAGCCTTGCTCCACACGGCGAGTTCCACGCCGCTGGGATCCGTGAAGTGGAAACGGCGGCCGTCGGGGAAGTCGAAGATCTCTCGCACGATGCGGCCGCCTGCCGCGATGACGGCGTCGCGGGTCGCTTCGAGGTTGTTCGAATAGATCACGACGAGCGCCCCGTCGCCGGGAGCAATGGCGCCCACCTGGTTGATGCCGCCCGTCTCGCGACCATCCGGCGTGGTGATCCCCAGGTAGGCGGGTCCGTAGGGAGTGAAGCGCCAACCAAAGGCTGCGCTGTAGAACGCCTCAGCAGCGTCGATGTCCAAGGCCGGGATCTCGATGTAGTCGAACCCGTGGTGCGCGTGAACTTCCATGGTCCGATTGTGGCGTGACCCTCCCACATACGTGCGGCGACGCGGCGACCGGTTGCGGTATCTGAGTGTCGCGAAACCGCGGTTTCGCGACACTCAAGTACCGCAACGAGGGGAGGGGGTGGCCGCGGGCTAGGACTCGTCGCGCCAGGGGTCCTGCCACGGGTCGCGCCACAGCACGACGGCGCGTCCCTCAGCGCGCGACGCTCGCCGTCCGCGTTCGACGATGATGACCGACCCGGTGGGCCCGGACGTGAAGACGCGAGCGCCAGGGTCGGCCTTGGGTCGCAGCTTCTCGACCTCCGCCTCAAGTTCCTGCACGCGCTTGGCGAGAGTGAGAATGCGTGCGATACCAGCGAGATTGATGCCCTCGTCGTGGCTCATTCGCTGAATCTCGCGCAGCGTCGCGACGTCGCGAAGCGAATAGCGGCGCCCGCCTCCAGGGCGGCGCTTGGGCACCACGAGGCCCAGCCGGTCATACTGGCGCAGCGTCTGCGCGTGCATCCCCGCGAGCTCCGCGGCCGCGGAGATCAGGAAGACGGGTTCGTCGACGTCCGGCTGTTCCATGGCCTACCTCGCCGCGTCCTTGTAGAGCGAGTCGCGAGGCGACTCCTTGAGGTGCACGCCGAGCGCCTCAAGCGCCTTCCTCGCCTCCTTGGTCAGCTTCTTGGGCACAGCCACCTCGATCTTCACCAGCAGGTCGCCGGTCGCGGTCTTCGACTGCAGGCCGCGGCCCTTGACGCGCAGCGTCTGGCCCGACGCTGTTCCCGCCGGCACCTTCACCGTCACCTTCTCACCGGTGAGGGTGGGGACGTCGACAGCCGCGCCGAGCGTCGCCTCGGTGAACGTCACGGGCACGGTGACCTTGAGGTTGAGACCGTCGGAACTGAAGACCGGATGCTTCGCGACGCGCACGGTGAGGATGAGGTCGCCAGGAGGGCCGCCATTCGCTCCGGGTCGCCCCTTCTTGGGCACGCGGATCTTCTGACCGTCCTTGACGCCGACGGGCAGTCGCGTGGTGACGCGCTGGCCGTCGAGGCTCAGTGTCACCGTCGCGCCCTGTGCCGCCTCGCGGAACGAGACCTCGGTGACGGCGCCGATGTCGGATCCGCGCTGGGGTCCGCGCTGGAAGCCGCCGCCGAACATCTGGCTGAGGATGTCGTCGAACCCCGCGCCGCCGCCGGGCTGCGCGCCGCCGAACATGCCGCCGAAGACGTCTTCGAAGCCCTGTGATCCGCCACCCGCCTGGAAACGGGGACCTCCGCCGCCCATGGCGCGCACAGCGTCGTACTGCTTGCGCTGCTCGGGGTCGGACAGCACTCCGTAGGCCTCACCGACGTCTTTGAAGCGCTGTTCGGCCTTCGCGTCGCCGGGGTTGCGGTCGGGGTGCAGGTCCTTCGCGAGCTTGCGGTACGCCTTCTTGATCGCAGCCTGGTCTGCGTCCTTCGGCACGCCGAGCGTGGCGTAGAAGTCCTTGCTGAACCAGTCCTGACTCGCCACGGTTCGCTGCTCCTACTCCGGCTGGGCGACGATCACGCGAGCGGGCCGCAGGATGCGGTCGCCCACGCGGTGTCCAGGCTGCGCGACCGTCGTGATCGTCGGCTCGGTGACGTCGGCGCTCGGCTGTGACATGAGCGCCTCGTGAAGGGATGGGTCGAAGGCCTCTCCCACCGCTCCAAAGCTCGACCAGCCCAGCTGCGCTAGTGCCGTCTCGAGCTTCGTGGCGATCGCGGCGAAGGGGCCGTCCTCGAGATCGCCGTGCTCTCGAGCGGCGAGGATGTCGTCGAGCGTGGGGATGAGCGCCTCGATGGTGCGCGCGGTGGCAAGCTCGCTCGCGGCCGCGCGGTCGCGGTCCACGCGCTTGCGGTAGTTGACGTACTCGGCCTGGAGGCGCTGGAGATCGGCGAGGTGCTCTGCCGCCTTCGCCTCAGCCTTGTCGAGCGCGCTGTCTGCCGCGCTTTCGTCGGCCTCGATGTCTGCCGCCGCGTCGTTGATGATCGACTCCGCGGCGCTCAGGGCGTCCTCGGCATTGTCGTCGTCAGGGGTGTTGAATCCGGTGCTGTCGTTCATTGCTGCTCCCTGCCTAGGCGAGGGCCGACGCTGTGGTCACCACAGCGTCGGCCGCTTGCCTTGACGTTACTTGTCGTTCTCGTCGACGATCTCGGCGTCAACGACGTCGTCGTCTGCGGACGGAGCGTCGCCCTCAGACGCCGAACCGCTCGCGGCCTCGGCCTGCTGAGAGGCGTAGACAGCCTCGCCGATCTTCTGGGCCTTCTCGACGAGCGCCTCGTGGGCGGTCTTGACGGCGTCGGTGTCGGTGCCTTCGAGAGCGGTCTTGACCTCCGCGATGGCGGCCTTGACGTCGTCGGCGACCTCGGCGGGAACCTTGTCCTCGTTCTCGGAGAGGATCTTCTCGGTCGAGTAGGCGAAGGTCTCCGCGTTGTTGCGGATCTCGGCCTCCTCGCGGCGCTTGCGGTCCTCCTCCGCGTGCTCCTCGGCGTCCTTGACCATGCGCTCGATGTCTTCCTTCGACAGCGCGGATCCACCGGTCACGGTGATCGACTGCTCCTTGCCCGTGCCACGGTCCTTGGCGTGGACGTGGACGATGCCGTTTGCGTCGATGTCGAACGTGACCTCAATCTGCGGCACGCCGCGAGGCGCGGGGGCAATGCCGCCCAGCTCGAACGTGCCGAGCAGCTTGTTGTCGCGGGCGAACTGACGCTCACCCTGGTACACCTGGATCAGCACGGACGGCTGGTTGTCCTCCGCCGTCGAGAACACCTCGGACGACTTGGTGGGGATTGCCGTGTTGCGCTCGATGAGCGTCGTCATGACGCCGCCCTTGGTCTCGATGCCGAGGCTCAGGGGAGTGACGTCGATGAGCAGCACGTCCTTGCGCTCACCCTTGATGACGCCGGCCTGCAGTGCGGCGCCGACGGCGACCACCTCGTCGGGGTTGACGCCCTTGTTGGGCTCCTTGCCGCCGGTGATCTCCTTGACGAGCTCGGTGACCGCGGGCATGCGGGTCGAGCCGCCAACGAGGACCACGTGGTCGATCTCGCTGAGCTTGATGCCGGCGTCCTTGATGACCTGGTGGAACGGGGCCTTGGTGCGCTCAAGCAGGTCCTGCGTCATCTGCTGGAACTGCGCACGAGTGAGCTTGGTGTCGAGGTGCACGGGGCCGTTCTCGCCGATCGACAGGTACTGGAGGGAGATGGTCGTCTGCTGGGCGGACGACAGTTCCTTCTTGGCCTGCTCGGCGGCCTCGCGCAGTCGCTGCACGGCGGACTTGTCCTTGGACAGGTCGACGCCCTCAGCGTTCTTGACCTCCTTGATGAGGTGGTCGACGATGCGCTGGTCCCAGTCGTCACCACCCAGACGGTTGTCACCGGCGGTGGCCTTCACCTGGATGGTCGCGAAGTCGTCCTCGTCCTTGCCCACCTCGAGCAGCGAGACGTCGAACGTGCCGCCACCAAGGTCGAAGACCAGGATGAGCTCGTCTTCCTTGCCCTTGTCGAGGCCGTACGCAAGCGCCGCGGCCGTGGGCTCGTTGACGATGCGGAGCACGTTGAGGCCCGCGATCTCACCGGCGTCCTTGGTGGCCTGACGCTCAGCGTCGTTGAAGTATGCGGGAACGGTGATGACGGCGTCCGTCACCTTCTCGCCCAGGTACTCCTCGGCATCGCGCTTGAGCTTGCCGAGGATGCGCGCGGAGATCTCCTGCGCGGTGTACTTCTTGTCGTCGATCTCCTTGGTCCACGACGTGCCCATGTGGCGCTTCACGGACGCGATGGTGCGGTCGACGTTGGTGACGGCCTGGCGCTTGGCGATCTCGCCCACCAGCACCTCACCGGTCTTCGAGAACGCGACCACCGACGGGGTGGTGCGAGCGCCCTCTGCGTTGGCGATGACGGTGGGCTCGCCACCTTCAAGGACCGCGACAACCGAGTTGGTGGTGCCGAGGTCGATTCCTACTGCTCGTGACATGTGATGTCCTCCTTGAAAAGTGTCCCGCTCATAGTTGAGCGACCTAGACTCAAGTTACGCTCACGGCCCGACGCTGTCAAGATTTTCCGCCAAAACTTGAGTTGGTCTGGCTCAACTTTGGCGAAGGCCCAGAAAGACGAAAAAGCGCGCGACCCTGAGGTCGCGCGCCTTCTCGCTGAGAACTACTTGAGTGTCACGACGGCACCGGCCGTCTCAGTGACGGCAACGGTGCCCTTCTCGAACTTCTGGGACAGCTTGCCTTTGGAGTCGGTGGTGGCCGGGGCCGTGGGCCAGCCGAGGCCAGCCAGCCCGCCGACCTTCTTGCGTGCATCCCAGATCGCCTTGGGAACGAAGAACGCGCCGCGCTTGTCGTTCCACGCCATCGCACCCTTTTCGAAGTTCTGGTACTTGCCGCCGGTGCCAGCGCTGCTGGTGCCAACTGCGGCGGTCGGCCAGCCGGTGCCGGCAAGGCCGCCGGCCTGGTTGCGTGCCTCCCACATCGGCTGCGGGATGAAGAACGCGCCGCGCGACTCCTGCCAGGTGATCGCGCCGTCCTCGAAGTACTGGTACTTGCCGCCAGCCCCAGCGCCGCTGGTCTTGACGACCCCGGTGGGCCAGCCGGTGCCGGCAAGGCCGCCGGCCTGGTTGCGTGCCTCCCAGACGGGCTTGGGGATGAAGAACGCGCCACGTGACTCCTGCCACGTGATGGTGCCATTCGCGAAGGTCTGGTACTCGCCACCATCGCGCGCGCTGCTCCAGCCAACGTTGCCCTTGGGCCATCCGAGCGCGCCGCCGCCCAGGCCCTCGGCCTTGGACAGCTCCCACTGGTTGATGCCCACGATCGCGTACTTCGAGGCATCGGCGATGACGACTCCGCGCTCGAACTTCTGGACGTCGATCTTCAGGTCCGGCTTGGGAGTCAACGACGAGGTCGGCCAGCCGAGCGTGCCATCGACGTGACCGGTGTCGCCCCAAGCAGTGCGGAACTTGCCCGTCAGCAGGAACGCCTTCTTCGAGGGCTGCTTTGCCACCGCGGCCTTGACGAAGCCTTGGTAGACGCCGCCGCCGTTCGTGGCGATGGTCTTGTGGTTCGACGTTGGGTCGCCGATCGAGCCGCTAGAGAACCCAGAGCTCGCCCACGTCGGCACGAGCTCGGTGGCGAGGTAGGCCGCCTGCGATCCGTTGACGAGGATGCTGCCGTTCTCAAAGTCCTGCTGACGCCACGCCGTGTCGCCGTAGTAGGCACGGCTGCCGATTGGCCAGCCCACCTTTGCGATGCCGCCGCGCTCGAGGAACTTCTTGAGCGTCACGTTGTACACGGGGAAGGTGCCGTGCGACGAACTGTAGATGTTGCCGCTGTCGAACTCCTGCCACAGGCCGCCGCCGCGTTCGGTGGTGGCGGTTGCCGTGACGGACTTGGGCCAGCCGAGTGCTCCGGCGATGCCGCCGCGCTTGGTGTACTCGTCCACCAGTTCGGTGGGAACGAAGCCGGCCTTGGTGTCTTCGCGATAGGCGGTGCCGCTCGTGAACAGCTGGGTGTAGCGCGCGTTGGCGTCCTTTGCGTGGTAGCCCGCGGGCCAGCCCATGGGGCCGTCAGGTCCCTTGTTGTCGAGATACAGCGTGCGAATCGCACTCCACACCGTGTACACCTTGCCGCTGCCCTGTTGGGTCAGCAGGGCGCTGTCGAAGTCCTGGTAGGTCCCGCCGCCGTCGGCGCTCGATGTCTTGGGGTCGGCCTTAGGCCATCCGAAGTCCGCGATGCGAGCCTTCCAGGACTTGGCGATCTCGCCGGTGATCACGTGAGCGCCGTGCTTCTGGTTCCAGGCGATGATCCCCTTCTTGTACTCCTGGTAGACGCCACCCTTCTTAGCGGTGGACTTGACGATCGAACCCACGCGAGCGCCAAGGGAGCCGGTGGATCCGCCGAGTTTCGTGTACATCGCGTCGATCGCGATCGCGCCCGCCGACCCGGTCGCGCCCCACCAGTCGGTGTACAGGCGCCAGAAGTTGCGGTTGCCGTAGGACGAACAAGAGTCGCCCTTGCCCGTGAGGTTCTTGAGCGCCGCCGCGTTGGGCGTGTACGGCGTGTACACGTAGAGCGCGTGCGTGGCCTGGTTCTTCACGAACACGGACTTGGTGCCGCAAGAAGTGTTTGGGTGGTACTGAATATTCGAGGTCTTGCCCGCTGCGTAGCGGTTGTAGTGGGAACTGCTCGTGAGCGTGTAGCCCTTGAGCAGCGAAGCGCCGTAGTACACCTGCGCGTAGAGACCCTTATAGGGCGTGGTGCAGCCGGTCGAGTCCGGGCAGCCAGCGCCCATCGCGTACCAGAACGCGCGCTCTGCGGGAGCGGTAGAGGTGACGAGGCTCTGCTCCTTCTGCAGGATCACGAGGATCGCCTTGGGGCTGATGCCGCATGCCTTGCCCACCTTCGCGATGATCTGACCGGCAGTCTGGTTCTTCGCGGCGGAAATCGCCTTGCACCTCGTTGTTGCCGACTTCGCGGTGATGTCCTCTTTGTAGTTCCTGATGCAGGTCTTGCCGCTCGCGCAGCCCTTGTTCATGCCCTTGATGAAGGCATCGGCTTCAGCACCAGTGAGGGACGAGCCGTTGAAGAAGTCTTCGTCACTGATGAGATAGCCGGGATCGAAGTCCTTGGCGTCTGCAGCTTGAGCAACGTGTGCTGGCGCCACCACCAGGCTGGCTGCAAGCGCCAAGACAGTGAGGATTGAGGCGACAACTCGCGTGGGGGAGATCGGCATGCCGGACCCTTCGTCGATTGTTCGGTCCTTAACGTTATCGGCGCTTTTCGAAAAACCCTGAATGGCGTGACCTAACTCACTCAACATTTTCCCTGCCAGTGAGGACTTTCGTGGCACCCCCAGGGCCGCGTAGCGTCGGGCCCATGACGACGCCAGCCGACGCTGCAGCCCACTTTCGCGCCAAGCTCGCCTTTGAGACGGATGTGACGGATGTGCACAACGCTCTCGAGACTGGCGAACCCGGATTCGTGCTCATCGACACGCGCAATCTCGAGGCATGGAAGCAGGGCCACGCTCGCGGGGCGATCCACATGCCCAAGCCGGAGATGCGCTCGCGGATTCCCGAGCAGTTCCCCGCCGACACCCAGTTCGTCGTCTACTGCTGGGGTCCTGGGTGCAATGGCGCGACCAACGCTGGTCTCATCATCAGCGAGCTCGGCTATGCCGTGAAGGAGATGATCGGCGGCTTCGAGTATTGGGTGCGCGAGGGAATGCCCGTGGACAAGGTCGTGACCGACTCCGCAGGCAATGAGGTCACGGTCGACGGCACCCAGCCCGTGGATCCGCTCACGGCCCCGCTTCCCGTTGGCGGTCAGCGCATCGCCTGCGACTGCTAGACGAGCCGTCCCGCGTCCATCCTCAGCACGCGGCTCGCGACCCGCTCGGCCTCGGCTGGGTCGTGGGTCACCATGAGCGCCGTGATGCCCGACGCTGTGAGGACTTCGCGCAGATCGTCGGCGACGCGCTGCCGCAGTTCGGCGTCGAGTGAGCTGAGCGGCTCGTCGAGGCACAGCAGTCGCGGGCTGGGAGCCAGGGAACGGGCGAGGGCGACGCGTTGGCGCTGTCCGCCGCTGAGCTCTGTGACCTTGCGATGGGCGAGGCCTTCGAGTCCCACGAGTTCGAGCAGCTCTGCGACGCGCGCGTCGCGCTGCGCTCGCGGCAGGGAGTGGATGCCGTACGCGATGTTGCCGCCAACCGTGAGGTGGGGAAACAGCTGGCCGTCTTGGAAGACGAGCCCGAAGCCGCGCTCGTGAACGGGCGTGCTCGTGACATCCTCGCCGTCGAACGCGACGGTGCCGGCAGTGGTCTCCACGATGCCGACGATCGCGCCAAGCAGCGACGACTTTCCGCATCCAGAGGGACCGAGCAGTGCGACGATCTCTCCCTTGTCGACAGTGAGCGACGCGTCGTCCACTGCGGTGACCGGCGGCTTGCCGGGGTAGACGACGCTGACGCCGCGAACGTCGAGCCCACTCATACCTCTGCCCTCACCCTCGTCCGCAGGCGCTCGGTCGCGAGCATCACCGCAGCGGTGAGCAGCGCCAAGAGCACGGCTGCAGCGAAACCCATGCCCACATTCTCTGCCCCAGGGCGGCCGAGCAGTCGCGCGATGGCCAGGGGCAGCGTCGGTCGCTCTGGGCGCGCGACGAAGGCCGTGGCGCCGAACTCGCCCATCGCGATAGCGAAGGCGAAGCCCGCGGCGAGGGCTGTGGGGCCGCGCAGCAGGCGGAAGTCGACCGTGCGCCACACGCGCCACGGGCTGGCGCCGAGCGTCGCTGCCGCCGCTCTGAGCCTGGGGTCAACGGCTCTGGCGGCAGGAACCAGGATGCGCACCGCGAGCGGCAGGGCGACCACGGCCTGCGCCAGGGGGACCAGCAGCCACGACGAGCGCAGGTCGATTCC
>ENA-UOVV01000936-UOVV01000936.1-compost-metagenome-genome-assembly--contig:-NODE-936-length-27147-cov-33.246161_pt1 | contig 27147 bp, 27 predicted proteins | sample MGYA00238155_ERZ761577 | MGnify/ENA primary metagenome ERZ761577 (study PRJEB28898, sample SAMN06268775) | compost metagenome | isolation source: Emeryville, CA | place: USA:Emeryville, CA | collected... | reverse complement strand
CTGCCCACCGATCGTCCAGATCAGCTGGGGGACTATGCGCGATCGGTTCTTTCGCGCATGCTTGACCTTGACCTCACTCGCCAGATCGGCGAACTGAGGGGCGCAATGCAGCGTGCGGGGGAGGGAAGCGAAGAGGCGCAGGCCGCTTTTGCTGAACTGATCCAGCTCGAGACGCGCAGGCGCGCGCTAAGGGAGGGATGACGATGCCGGGTGGGCGCAGGCAGCGGGTATCGGTGATCACGCTGGGAGTGGCGGACCTTGAACACTCTCGCGAGTTCTATGAGGCATGGGGCTGGAAGCCGGAAGAGGTCACCGACCGCATCGTGTTCTTTCGCGGCAATGGCATGGTGATTGCGCTGTTCGGCCGCGACGACCTCGCGGCGGATCAAGGTCGGCCCGACGCTGTGCTGGGCTCTGGCGCCATCGCGCTCGCCCAGAACTACGGAACCGTCGCCGAAGTCGACGAGCGCTTCCGCGCGGCGATCATCGCCGGGGCAACCATGCTCAAGCGCCCCGTGGAGACCAGCTGGGGCGGGTACAGCGGCTACTTCGCCGATCCGGATGGGCACGTGTGGGAACTCGCGATGAACCCGTTCTGGGGCCTCGACGAGTGGGGCAACGTGGACCTCACGGACTCCGTCGCATAGCACCCATTCCGTCTCCCGTTGCGGAGCGTGCGCGGCGGGATGACAATGCCCCCCATAGGGGGACAAATGCGCACGATTCGGATCACGGGGATCCTGCGACTCGCGCCGGATGCGGCCGCGTCGTACGCGCGCATGCGCGCCGAAAAGCTGCCCGCGGGCGGCATCAACTCGGCATGGCGCTCAGAGGATGGGCAGCGTCGGCTCTTTCTCAGCCGCTATGTGCCCTCTAGGAACCGGCTGCTGGACCGCGGGCCATTCAACGATGTCCGCAAGTACAAGGGAGTCTGGTACAAGCGGGTGCGCGGCTATCCGGTCTCAGTCCCCGGCACGTCCAAGCACAACCAGGGTCTCGCGATCGATGTCTCGCTGGGCAAGCCCGTGTTCGTGTGGCTCAAGGCCAACGGCAAGGAGCACGGATGGAAGCGCCCGCTGCTCAGCGCGGACCCCGTGCATTGGGAGTACCACGCGCGCCTCGACAAGGCCAAGAAGCGCAAGCCCGCCAAGCCAGGCAAGCACATCGTCACCGCAAGCGTGCTGCGCGGCAGGACCGGCCCGTCGCTGCTGCACAAGATCGTGGACCGCAAGCCGCGCGGCTCGGTCGTAGACGTTGAGCGCTGGGAGAAGGGCGGCGGCCGCGAATGGGGCCGCACCAAGGCCGGGATCTACTACGCGAGGGAGTACCTCAAGCGCAAGACATGAAAAGCTCCCCCGACTGGACTCGAACCAGTAACCTGCCGATTAACAGTCGGACGCTCTGCCAATTGAGCTACGGGGGATCGCGCTCGAATACTGTACCCGATACCGACGCGCCTCAAAGACACGTGGCGGGGTGATCTGCGCCGCTCGCTAGACTGTCGGGCGGCCCGCCTCGCGGGTTGCGGGGCCGGTAGCTCAGCCGGTTAGAGCAGTGGACTCATAATCCATCGGTCGCGGGTTCAAGTCCCGCCCGGCCCACGAACAGCAATCAGGCCCGACGCTCATGCGCCGGGCCTGTTCGCTTAGGGTCGGTTCCGCTCTAGCGGACGTCCTCAGTCGAGTCGTCGCGGTTGCGGTCCGTGAGGTCGTTGAACTTCTCAGCGACGGCGTCCTTGGCATCTTCAACCTTGTCCTTGGCACCCGCCTTGAACTGGTCCATCTTGCCTTCGGCCTCGAGCTGTTCGTTGTCAGTCGCGTCGCCGATTCCCTCCTTGGTCTTGCCCTTGAGGTCCTCGGCTGCGTTCTGAATGCGGTCTGATGCACCCATGCTGTTCCACCTCCTGTGGTGAGTCGTTAATCAGGCGTTACCCCAGCGTCGGGCCGTCTATTCGATGGGGCGGGGCACCCTAGTCTTCGAGAACTGGGGTCGTGGCGGCTTGGAGCGCGTGGCACTCGCGAAACACACTGAACGCAACCGCTGGCGGTACGTGCTGAGGGGCGCGAGTGGATGTGTGTCTGTGCCTCCTGGACTGAGCGAGCGGTTGCTGAGACAGACCCGGAGGAGAACAGCAATGAATGCAGCACTTACCCGCACCGTGGCGCTCGCAGGCGCGCTCGGGCTTGCGGTGACGTTGGCCGCCTGTACGCCGGATGAGCCGGAGCCCGTGAAGTCCGCGGAGCCCTCGCCGTCCGAATCGGCCGCTCCGGCTGTGGCCATGCCGCAGCCCGGCGACTGCCTGGCGAAGTCCACCGAGAATCCCGTGACCGGCAAGATCGATGCGGATCTCACGAGCGTCGTCGACTGCGGCGAGCCCTCGTCCTACCTCGTCTACGCCGTCTTCGACATCCCTGACGAGATCCTCACCGGAGACGCCGCGAAGGACTACCTCACCATCCAGGAAGAGGACACGTCGGAGAACATCTACTACAAAGAGTGGCGCGCGACGCGCTGCGACCTTGACCTGTTCTACTCGATCGGCCTCGACACCGTGCAGTTTGAGGGCGGCGTCAGCGGAATTGACGCGGCAGAGCAGCTCAGCGGCCACACCTTCCCCGACGCAAGCATCGCCAATCCTGAGCAGTGGGCTGCCGGCTACCACCAGATCGTGTGCTCGGTGGGATTCCTGGACAGCAACGGCGACTCGACACAGGTGGTGCTGGGCTCCGGAGCCACTGCGGCCGACGTAGCGACGCAGAAGTGGCCCTCTGAGCTGCGCAACTGCTGGAGCTACGAGAAGTGGGCAGGCGTCCCATGCGAAGAGCCCCACTGGGCGCAGTGGGTGATCATGATTGATGCGAAGGCGGTGCTCGGTGAGGACCTGGAGGGGATCACCCGCAAGGAAGACGGATCGCTCGCCAAGGACGAGGATTACTACCGCCTCGACGAAATCTGCGAAGCGATCGTGCCGTGGGCCACTGGCGCCTCCGACCCGTCCAAGTACAAGGGCGTTGGCGACCCGGCCGCAGGCGGTTGGGGTGCGGAGGGCGAGAGCCGCATCCTCTGCGGGATCGCCGTGGCCGAGTCCGAACAGTACGACGTCAAGGGCGACCTCATCGGCATTGGAGATGCCGAGCCTGAGCTGGTGAAGGTGGGCTGACTCCGGGTCGCTCATCTCACCCCGGCCGGCCGTCGCGGCACTCCCCGCGGCGGCCGGCCACCTCTATGCGGGGGAGGTGCAAGTGAGCTGCCTAAACGGGGGCGTTTAGGGCCGAAATGTGCCAGGGAGTTGCCTAAACCGGTTGGGAGAGTTCGAGGGTGTCTGCCAGTTGGCTGCGTGAGTCGATACCCAGCTTCTTGAAGCTGCGTGAGAGGTGGAACTCGACGGTCTTGACCGTCACGAAGAGCTTGGCGGCGATCTCGCGGTTGGACAGTCCGCTCGCGGCGAGGGCCGCGACGCGGTACTCGGAGCTGGACAGCGAGGCCAGGCGCTGCTGTCGAGTGCTCGCTGCGACCACGACGCCAAGGCCGCTGAGAACGCGAGTGAGACGGTCGACCATGGGACCCAGTCGCTGCTCTCTCGCGTAGGTCAGGGCGTCGGTGAGGAGCTCGCGGGCCTCGGAGCGATCGTCGGCCCCTTGAGAGGCGAGCAGCGCCATGGCGAGCGTCTCCTTGGCCACGGCGTGGTCGAGAGCCCGCTGGGGGCCGTTGAGCTCGAGCGCGCGCCGCGCTGCGGAGATGGCAGTGTCGCTTCCGGCGCTGGCCCTGGCGATGCGCAGCTCGGCGCACGCGGCGGCGCGCGGGGCGGCCCCAAGCGAGGTGACCGTCGCAAGCTCCTCCGCGGCGAGTCTCGCGGCAGCCTCGATGTCGCCGGCAGCCATGAGCGCCTCGAACGCCTCCACGTGCCACGACATGCCTGTCGCCTCTGCTCCCATGGGCACGAGGTCTTTGGCCGCATAGGCGAACTCGAGTCCTCGGGCAGGGTCGCCAGTGGCGGTGGCGAATGCGGACTTCGCAAGCAAGCGAGTCGAGAGCAGGAGCGGCCCCACGCTGTCGTCGTCACTCAGCGAGTCAACGACTTCGCGCGCGCCCGCGAGGTCTCCCGCCGCGATGTGGGAGCGCACCAGAAGCACCTCTGCGGCCTCGCGGTAATGGTTCCAGCCGAACGGCACCGCGCCCACCGCGCTCTGCTGGTCAACGCGAGCGAGTTGGATCCTGCCTGCTGCGAAGTGCAGCGCACCCCTGCAGTACACGGCCGTCGCCTCGCTCAGCACGTGACGGCAATTGCGAGCGTCAGCGATGGCGTCATCGCACAGCGCAACACCCTCATCGAACCTGTCGAGGTGATTGAGGACTCCGGTGAGCATGTAGGTCGTGGGGTCGTCGGCGACTCCGGTGCTGTGGCGCGGCCATGCGGCGAGGGCCTCGGTGACGAGGCGGTCAATGGGCCACTGCCTGCCTTGCCCCGCGAGCGTGTGGCCCACGCCCAGCGAGACGATGAGACGAGCCTCCGCGACGGACACGGGGCCCTCGCTGGCTGCGAGCCGCGCGAAGGCCATCTCGAGGTGACGAGAGGACAGCGGGGTGATGTTGAGCTGGGCGGCAACCATGGTCGCGAGCGTCTCGTTGCGCACCGCATTGGCTTCCGGAGTGTCGAGGTCCTCAAGCACCGTCAGACCCTCGTCGTACCGACGCTGCGCCTCCTGATGGCGTCCGAGCGGCACCAGCGCGTTGCCCTCCGCGGCGTGAGCTCTGGCGATCTCGACCGCATCCGTGTGGAGGTCGGCAAGGGCCGCGTAGGTCTGTGCCGCAGCCTCGAGGTCGCCCGCGGAGTACGCGGCTTGGGCGAGGCTCGTGAGCACGTGCGGTCGGCGAGGGTCGGTCGCGGACATCTCGTCGAGAGCCGCCTGCAGGTAGGGGAGCGCGTCCCCTGCGGACGCACCCGCAGCGATCTGGTTGCCGAAGACAATGAGCTCGTCAACGCGCGCGGCATCTCGCGAGGGCGTGCCGCGCAACACGTGGGGCGCCCGCGCAAGTGCCGGAAGTCCGGCTTGAGCCAGGGCCGCCGCGGCGGCGTCGTGCATGTGCTCCAGCTGGCTGGTGCTCATCGACTCGATGATCGCCGCAGCGATGATCGGGTGAAGGATGTCGAGGCGGGGAGAGGACGTGAGGATGGCGGCGGTCTCAAGATCGTCGATCATCGCCGGAAGGCGCGCCGCCTCGATGCCCGTCATGAGGTGCACAGCCGCGAGCGACGCGTTCTGATCGAGCACAGCGACGGCCTGCGCCACCTGCACGTGCTCGTTCGACAGATCCACCATGCGCTGTGACACGGAGAACGCCACGGCACGGCCCGCGCCACTGTCGCCGCGGTCGTACTGCTCGATGACCGAATCCACGTAGAACGGGACACCTCCCGTGATCGCGAGCACCTCGTTGGGGTTGAGTGCGCGATCGCCGATCAGCTGAGTGACCTCGTCAAGCGAGAAGGCGCCGAGTTCGAACGTCGTCGTGAGAGGCGCAAGGGTCATGAGCATGGGATTGGTCTTGGAGGCACCTGCGCGGGCGGCGATGACGTAGCGGACATCGTGCCCGCCCGTCAGTGGCACGACGTTGGTGAGCAGCCGCAGCGTCGGCTCGTCGATCCATTGGATGTCGTCGACCGCAACAATCGCCCCCGAGCCCGTGCTTGCCCGTGCCAGCACCCAGCGCAGACCGTAGACGAGGGCCGCGAAGTCCGCCTGGGTCTCGCCGCGCAGCACCAGGTCGCGAACCACGCTGCCGGGCCCGCCAAAGGGACCGTCCGCGCTGTCCTCGCGCACGGCCAACTCGCCGAGCAGCTGAGTGAGCACACCGAAAGGCACCTCTTGGGCAAGCTGGGTGGCACGTGCCGTGAACTGGATCGCGTCCCTGTCGCGGGCGAGCGCATCCCTGAGCAGGCTCGTCTTGCCGGCCCCGGGAACTCCCACGATGGCGAGCAGGGGTGTGCGCTCCTGTGCCGGCGCGTCCATCGCCGCCAGGAATCGCCCCCGCTGGTCCTGTCTGTCCAGCACGCCCACACTCCTCAGCGCGCCCGGGCCCCCTTAAGCCGAGCGAGTAGCGAAAGCGTACAACCGCGGTGGAGCGCTAGCGACCAAGAACATCGGCGATAGCAGCGGGAAGGTGATCGGCGATGTCGAGCGCGGTGATGGGTCCGCCCTCCGATGCCCTCCGAGCGGCTTGTGCGTGGATCCACGCAGCGCAGGCTCCAGCCTCGGCAGCAGGGAGCCCAGAAGCGAGCAGAGTGCCTGCTATTCCGGCAAGCACGTCGCCACTGCCGGCGGTCGCGAGCCACGGCGGAGCCTCGGGCAGCCAGACGATCGCGCCACCTGGCGACGCGATCACGGTCACCGATCCCTTCAGCAGCACGGTGGCCCGGCTCGCCTCGGCAAGCAGTCGGGCGTGTCCTGCCCGGTCGCGCTCCACGTCGGTGGGCGTGACGTCGTGGCGCAGCGCACCAAGCGTGCGAATGAGCTCTCGAGCGTGCGGGGTCAGCAGCACGCGATCAGCCGACGCCTCACGCGCGCCAGCGGCGCGGGACCTCGCCACCGCCTCGAGCGCGCCAGCGTCGACGACCATCGGCAGTCCAGAGGCCATGACGGTGCCGATCGCCGCGTCCTGCTCGGGATAGTCGGCAACCCCTGGCCCCACCACCCAGGCCGCGGCCGAGGGCAGAGTCTCCGCAGCGTCGGCGCTGCCGTGCACCACCGTCTCCGGGCGCTGCGCGAGCACCAGGTCCTGAGCGCGGCGCGGGCCCACGTAGCGCACCATGCCGGCCCCTGCGCGAGCGGCAGCGGAGACGACCAATGCCGCGGCCCCCGGATAGGCCTCCGAGCCGGCGATCACGCCAACAACGCCACGCGAGTACTTGTCATCGCTCGCGGAAGGGCGAGGCCAGCGCTCCGCGACGTCGGCAAGGCTCCACTCGAGCTCACTCACGATTCAAGCCTGGCACAGGCCGCCCACGCGGACCCGCCGCGCCGCGCGGCCGTGGGAGAATGTCACGCATGGCCTTCCGTGACATCCGCACCATCGGCGACCCTGTGCTGCGCACCCCCTGCGCGCCCATCGAGACCATCGACGACTCCGTTCGTCAGCTCGTGGAGGACCTCGTCGAGACCGTCGACTACGAAGGCCGCGCCGGCCTTGCCGCGAACCAGATCGGCGTGAGCCTGCGCGCATTCTCCTGGAACATCGATGGCGACATCGGCTACATCCTCAACCCCGTCATCACCGAGCGCTCCGAGGAGCTGCAGGAACTCGGCGACGAAGGCTGCCTGTCCGTTCCCGGCCTGTGGTACCCCTGCGAGCGCCCCGCATACTCTCGTGCAGAGGGCACCGACCTCGACGGCAACCCCGTGGTCGTGGAGGGCGAGGAGATCTGGGCTCGCCTCATCAACCACGAGGTGGACCACCTCGACGGTCACCTCTACCTCGACCGCCTCGCCAAGGACGTGCGCAAGCAGGCCATGCGCGAGCTGCGCGAATCACTCGAGAAGTAGGCCCACACCAACGTCCGCCAGCACCACCTTCCCGGCCGACGCTGCGGCTGGCTGGTCCACAAGGCACGCCTTGGGAGCGGTGAAGGTCACGGTGACGTCCGCCGTCACGTGCGGAGCGCTCGCATCCCCTGAATCAGGGTCGAGGCCGCTCGGCAGGTCGACCGCGACTACCAGGGCCGTCGCCGCGATCTCCGCTACAGCCTCCTGAGCGGCCGGCCTCAGCCCCGGCTTTCCGCCAATGCCCACGATCCCGTCGATCACCGCGGCCGCGGCGCGCAGCGCCGATCGGGCGCCCTGCGGGTCCTGCTGCCACGCGAGGACGCGACCACCTGCGTCGGTGAGGTGGGCGAGGCCCCTGGGGTGAGCGTCGGGCGTGAAGAGCACCGCGGTGACCCCTGCGCCGGCCCGTGCGAGCAGCGCGCCAGCGAGCAGGGCATCCCCGCCGTTGTTCCCGCTGCCCACGAGCAGTGCGACGGGGGACAGGCCCTTGCACTCGGCGGCGATCGCCAAGGAGGCGCGATCCATGAGCGTCGCTTCCGGGGTGTGGAGCATCGTGAGGCGCTCCGCTTCGCGCAGTGCGGCGGCCGTCATGGGGGTGTGCGTCACTGCCATCTCCCCACGATGCCACGCGTGGCGGAACTTCCGTTTTGCACTCGCGTGAGGCACCATAGGAGCACACCGTGTGCCATGCACATCCTTCGAGGTCGTTGGGGAAGACGCATCTCAGAGGAAGGAAGGGTTATGGCAGCCATCACCCGCGGTGTCATTTTCGTGCACTCCGCCACGCGCGCGATGTGCCCCCACATCGAGTGGGCAGTGGGCAACGTGCTGGGCAAGCGCGCCTCCTTCGACTGGACGGATCAGCCTGCCGGCACGGGACTGCTGCGCGCCGAGGTGGCGTGGCAGGGACCCCAGGGCACTGGGGCGCAGCTTGCCTCCGCACTGCGCGGTTGGGAGCACGTGCGCTACGAGGTCACAGAGGACCCCTCATTTGGTGCTGACGGCGGACGCTGGTCACACACGCCTTCGCTCGGTATCTTCCATGCCGTGACTGATGTGCACGGCAACATCGTGGTGCCAGAGGACCGCATTCGCGCCGCTCTCGACGCCGGGGGTTCCCTCGTCGAGATGCAGCGCGCGATGAACCTTGCTCTTGGCACCGCTTGGGACGACGAGCTGGAGCCGTTCCGCTACGCGGGACATGGCGCGCCCGTGCGCTGGCTCCACAGGGTGGGGTAATGGCCCTCGACGCGACCGCGACGCTCACGCTGCAGGCGCTTGAGGAGTCGATGTGGCGCTCGGAGACGCGTTTTGACCGCGCGTACATGGATGCGGTGCTGCACCCCGACTTCACCGAGGTGGGCCGCTCCGGTCGACTGTTCTCTCGCGACGAGGTGCTCGACATGCCGCACGTGGAGATCCGCGTGGACATCCCGCGAGAGACCTTCACCGTCGCCGAGATCGCAGAGGGAGTGGCCCTCGTCAGCTACCAGACCATTCCTGTGGACTCGCTGCACGGCGCCGCACACCGCTGTTCGCTGTGGGTTGCCGACGGCACGCGCTGGCTCATGAGGTACCACCAGGGCACGCCGTCCGCGCTGTAGCGCGGTGACGCCGCTCTACGCGGAGGCGAAGAGCAGGGCCACGTTGTGGCCGCCAAAGCCGAACGAGTTATTGATCGCGGCGATGTCGCCGGACGCGGGAAGCGCCGCGGGCGCATTGCGCACCAGGTTGATCGCCAGGTCCGGATCCGGGTTGTCCACGTTGATCGTGGGAGGTGCCACGCGGTCCTCAAGAGCCTTGATCGTGAAGACCGACTCGAGAGCGCCAGCACCACCAAGCAGGTGACCCGTCATGGACTTGGTCGCGGAGACCAGGACGTTGTCCGTGTGGTCGCCAAGCAGGTCGCGAATCCCTCGCGCCTCGATCGGGTCGCCGACGGGAGTGGAGGTCGCGTGGGCGTTGATGTGGCTGAGGTCGCCAAGCGTCAGTCCGCCCTGCTCCACCGCGGCCGTCATGGCTCGCTTCTGGCCGTCGCCCGTGGGCTCGGGGGCGGCGATGTGGTAGCCGTCCGCGGTGCGACCGGTGCCGAGCAGGCGCGCGCGGATGCGGGCGCCACGCGCTTTAGCGAACTGCTCGGACTCAAGAACGACGATGGCGGCGCCCTCGCCAAGCACAAAGCCGTCGCGATCGACGTCGTAGGGGCGCGAAGCCTTCTCCGGCTCATCGAGACGCTTGGACAGCGTCTTCATCGCCGCGAAGGCGGAGATCGGCAGCGCGTGAATCGCCGCCTCAGTGCCACCGGCAACCACGATGTCCGCGCGACCGGACTGGATCATGTCGTAGGCGACGGCAATCGCCTCGGCGCCGGACGCGCACGCAGAGACCACCGCGTGCGCGCCCGCCTTGGCGCCAAGTTCGAGCTCGACGTACGCAGCCGGCGAGTTCGGCATCAGCATGGGCACAGTGAGCGGGAGCACCCGCTCGGCACCACGGTCACGAACCGTGTCCCACGCATCGAGCAGGGTCCACACACCACCGATGCCGGAGGAGACCACGACGCCAAGGCGGTACGGGTCGACCTCAGGCGAGCCAGCGTCGGCCCACGCCTCGCGCGTCGCCACGAGGGCGTACTGCGCGCTGGGGTCCATGCGCTTGGTCTCGGGACGCGAGAGCACCTGGTCCGGCGTCACCGCGAGCTGACCCGCGATGGTCACCGGCACGTTGTACTGCTCAACCCACTCGTGCTCGATGCGACGCACTCCGGACTTTCCAGCGAGCGCGGCTTCCCATGTGGTGGGGACGTCTCCGCCGATAGGGCTGGTGGTGCCAAGGCCTGTGACGACAACATTCATGGGAAACCTCCGGGGTGTATGGGGGTTGGACAGCGGGGGAGTGAATTACGCCTGGTTGGCGATGAACTTCACGGCGTCACCAACGGTGACGAGGTTCTTGACCTCTTCGTCGGGGATGCGGACGTCGAACTTCTCCTCCGCAAGCGTGACGATCGTCATCATGGACAGCGAGTCGATGTCGAGGTCGTCGGTGAACGACTTCTCAAGCTGAACCTCTGCTGCGTCGATGCCGGTCTCTTCGGCAACGATCTCGGCGAGGGCTTCGAGGACCTCGTTCTCGGGCAGTGCCATGCTGTGCTCCTTCTCAGGTTGGGTGATGCGGACGCATCGGGTTCGTTGTGAACGTGTACGAATCTAGTGCGTGAGCGGCTGGATCACGGGAGTTCGATCACCTGCGCGGCGTAGACGAGTCCAGCGCCGAAGCCGATCTGCAGCGCCAGGTCGCCGCTCTTCACCGCGCCGTCACGGTAGAGGCGCTCGGTGGCGAGCGGAATCGACGCGGCGGACGTGTTGCCGCTGTCGGCGATGTCTCGCGCCACCGCGACCGTCTCCGGCAGGCCGATCTGCTTCACCATCTGGTCGACGATGCGCACGTTCGCCTGGTGGGGGATGAAGGCCTGGATGTCGTCGGGAGTGAGCCCGGCGGCCTCGATCGCGGCCGATGCGACGGGCGCCATCTTGAACGACGCCCACTTGAACACCGACTGGCCCTCCTGACGCAGCGTGGGGAAGGGCAGCTCGGGGTTCTCGCGCAGGTCAAGCCACGAGTTGGTCTGGCCGATGAGGCCCGCGCCAGAGCCGTCGGATCCCCACACCGTGGGGCCAATGGCGGCGTGGTCCGAAGCGCCGATGACAACGGCGCCGGCGCCATCACCGAGCAGGAAGGAGATGGAGCGGTCCGTGGGGTCCACGTAGTCGCTCATCTTCTCTGCGCCGACGACGAGCACGTTGCGGCTCTGGCCGGAGCGCACCAGGGCGTCAGCCTGGCCGATCGCGTAGCAGTAGCCGGCACATGCTGCCGAGATGTCCCACGCGGCGGCAGGCGACGCGCCAAGGCGGTCGGCGAGGGTGGGGGCGCCTCCCGGCGTGATGTGCGGAAACGTGATGGTGGACAAGATGACGGTGTCGATCTCATCCGCCGCGATGCCCGACGCGGCGATCGCGTCGCGAGACGCGCGCTCTGCGAGGTCGATGACGGACGTGTCTGCGTTCGCGCGAACGCGAGTCACGATGCCCGTGCGCTGGCGGATCCATTCGTCGGAGGACTCAATGGGACCGGCAATCTCGTCGTTCGTGACGAGGTTCTCTCCGCGCGCGACGCCAAGGCCAAGGATGCGAGAGAACTCGGGTCCGCGCTTGATGGAAATCTGGCTCACGCGTGCTCCTTCAGCAGTTCGCGGGCGCCGTCGAGGTCGTCCGGGGTCTTGAGCGCCACGGAGGGGACGCCCTTCATAACGCGCTTGGCAAGTCCCGTGAGGACTCCTCCGGGGGCCACCTCGATGATGCCGGTGACGCCCAATTCGAGCATCGTCTCCATGCACAGATCCCAACGCACGGGGTTGGCGACCTGGCGCACGAGGCGCGCCACAGCGTCGACGCCGCTCGTGATCGCCTTGCCGTCTGCGTTCGACAGCAGGGTGGTCGTGGGGTCGGCGGGGGAGATGCCCGACGCTGCCTCGGCGAGGGCGTCGACGGCAGGGGCCATATAGCTCGTGTGGAAGGCGCCCGCCACCTGCAACTCGATGACGCGAGCGCGCTCCGGCGGGTTCGCGACGAGCTCGCGGATGGCGGCCTTGGAGCCGGCGGCGACGACCTGGCCGCCGCCGTTGACGTTTGCGGGCGTCAGGTTGAGCGCAGCGAGGGCGGCGTCGACCGCCTCGGCCTCGCCGCCGAGGACCGCTGCCATGGATGTCGGCTCCGAGGCCGCAGCTGCGGCGGCCATCGCGGAGCCGCGAGCAGTGACGAGCGACAGCGCCTGGGCGTCGGTCAGCACTCCGGCGAGCGCCGAGGCGCCGAACTCACCAACGGAGTGGCCCGCGACCACGGCGCCCTCAGGCAGGGCGTCGCCGAGCAGCGCACGCGCGCTCATCAGGGCAGAGGCGACGAGCAGCGGCTGCGCGATCGCGGTGTCGCGGATCGTGTCAGCGTCAGAGGTGGTGCCGTGCGCCGTGAGGTCGACATTGGTGGCTTCCGACAATTTCTCAAGGTGTGCGGCGACCGGCTCGATTTCAAGCCAAGGTGCCAACATGCCCGGAGTTTGGGCGCCCTGACCAGGGCACAGAACGGCAAGCATGGTTACTAGCGTGCCTCACTTTCGTGGTGATTGGCGCATTCCACCCGCACCGAAGTGCCGTGCGCGATTTGTAGGTTATCTACAAAGACGTGCGGGATGAGTCCCGGAGCCTTCCGAGCGCGAAAGCTGTCTCCAGGACATGCGCATCCCTCGTAGACAGCACATCCCAGCCGGTCAGCTCCGCGACCTTCTTGAGCCTATAACGGACTGTGTTGGCATGAACGAACATCGTCCGCGAGGCGAGTTCAAGTGAGCGACCGCAGTCCAGATAGGTCGCCACCGTCTCCGTGAGCGAGCCGCCCGCCTTGGCGATGGGGTCGTAGGCGACGGCGATGAGCCGGTCGCGAGCCGCGGCGTCACCGATGAGGACTCGCTCCGGCAGCAGATCATCAGCAGAGACCGGCCGGGGCGCGAGCGCCCACGCGGGAGCGGCCGTGACTCCTGCCAGCGCGGCTCTTGTCGCGCGCGCCACCTCGAGCAGCGTCACGGCAGGCGGTCCAGTCACGACGGGACCGGCGCCAAAGCTCGGAAGGAGCTGCTTGGAGAGCTCCTGAACGGAGCCGTCCGTGCGAGCGATGATCACCAGATCCTCACCGTGGATGCCCACGAGCGCTCCAGGCGCCGCGCGCCGAATCGACCGCCGCAGCTCTGCGGACTGGACCTCACCCAACGGCCCGTCGGTGCTGCCAACCATCACGAGCGTCGGACCGGGCTTCCAGCCAAGGGCCGCGGCGCGCGAGGGGAGATCGTCGTCGACCTCGCCACGCACCAGCGCGTCGACAACGAGGGCCTCAAGCCGGGCGTCCCACGCTCCGCGAGTCTCCGCGGCCCGCGCGTAGACCTCGGCGGCAGAGAACGCAATCTCCCGCGAGTACTTGAGGATCGCCTCGCGAAGCGCCTGCTCAGAGCCAGGCGTCGCGAATTCGTCGGACTGCTCCTCGACGATGCTCACCACCGTGCGCACAATCGCGAGAGTGTGCTGCAGCGAGATTGAGCGCGTCAGCTCCGGGGGAGCGGCAGCGAACACTTCCGCGGCTCCGCGCGTATGGGCCGCAGGGTTCTCGTACCAGGCGATGAACGCGTCGATGCCCGCTTGGGCCACAGTGCCCACCCAGGAGCGCTCTTGCGCAGGTAGCTCCGAGAACCAGCGATAGTTCTCATCGAGGCTGCGAAGCGCCGCCGTCGTCAGCTTTCCGGAACCGGCCCTCAGCTTGCGCAGCGTCTGAGCACGCATCTCCGCGGTGACCATGGCGCCAGCATACGGGTTGCCCGCGCGGTGTCGAGGCACGGGTTATACGGTGGAACGGAGGATGGGAGGGCAAATGAAGCCACGACCAAAGCCCCTGCTTGGACTGCTGCTGGGCCTCTTGCTGGGCATCGTGATCGTTGGGCTGCTGTGGCAGTTGGGCGTCGCGCCTCCCGATCGACTCATCCTCTTTGGCGTCCTCGCGGTGAGCATCGCGCTGACAGAGCTGCTGCTCACGCAGACCACTCGGCGCGGCAAGCGTCGCTTTGTCACGGTCATGGTGATCGCGGGCATCTTCGGCGGTGTGGCCCTCACGGGGATACCGGAGACCGTCCTCAACAAGGGATCGCTGAGCGACGGCTGCCGCCTCACTGCCACGTCAGCATTTGGCAGTGCCAGTCCCACCGACACGAGCGCGTTTGATCCGCTCGACACGTCCCCCACCGATTCGATCGACTGGGAGGCAACCACGGACCAGCTGCTCACCAACTGGGACAGCGGCCTGGGCATGACAGTGGGAGGCATTCCCATCCCGCTGTGGACCGCCACGCGACCCAACGCCGAGCAGTTCACCCAGTGGTCAAGCACGGAAACGGTCGCCGACTACCTGCAGCGCATCGAGGAGCAGACGGGACTGCAGCTGCGCGGCACCTACCACGTCTACGGCTACATCGACGCGGACGAGGGCACGTGCGACATGGCCGGATACCTGCGCGTGCAGGCGGAGGGACCCTTCGCCACCGGGCTCCTGATCGCGCTGTGGGTCGCCGGGGCGCTGCTCGTCGTCATGATCGTGTGGATCGCCAGTTCCGTTGGGCGCTCCGTCAAGGAGTCCAAGACCTTCGCGAGCCGGCCCGACGCTGTCGAGCCTCCGCATTCGGCCTCACCAGAGCGACGACAGGAGCGGGAGCCACAGCTCACGCCCACGCCCACGGAGACCGCGCCCAAGGAGTCCGCTGATCGGGAGCGGCACGACTCGTCGCGAGCAGATCGGCCCAAGCACGTGACGCACGAGCACCACGACCAGGTCACCGAGACGCGCGTGATGGAGGTCGCCGAGACGCAGCAGATGCCGGTCGCCGAAACCGAGGCGCTGCCGCTCGGCGAAGGTGAGGACATGCCCGAAACCGAGACCGAGGTGCTGCCGACCACGGAAGGTGAGACAGCGTCGGGCAGTGAGGAGGACCCAGACGGGACCCCTCGCGACGACAACCAGGCTTAGGAGTCGCCGCCCGCGTTGCCAGAGGTGCCCTTGCGCACGTCGTGGAGCTCATACTTCGCGATCGCGGCCGCCGTGGTGCCCGCAGGCACCTCGCCGCGCTTCTCGAGCGAGAAGAGCACGCGGCACGCAGTGGACGGTCCGTCGATGTGGAAGAAGCGACGCGCGGCGGCACGCGTGTCCGAGAAGCCGAAGCCGTCGGCGCCGAGCACCGCGTACTCGCCGGGAACCCATGCGCGAATCTGGTCGGGAACCAGGTGGTCGTAGTCGCTCGTGGCGATGAACGGGCCCTTGGCGCCGGAGAGCTTCTGCGTCACGAACGGCATGCGCGCAGGGTTCTCGGGGTTGAGGAACGCTTCCTTCTCCGCCTCGAGCGCGTCCCGGCGCAGTTCGTTCCACGATGTCACCGACCACACCGCGGCGCGCACGCCGTGGTGGTGCTCAAGCAGCTCCTGTGCCTCGAGGGCCCACGGCAGCGCCACGCCAGAGGCGAGGATCTGCGCCTCCGGGCCGTCGCCGTCGGGAGCGGGGGCGTAGCGGTAGATCCCCTTGAGGATGCCTTCGACGTCGACGTCCTCCGGCTCAGCGGGCTGCACGATCGGCTCGTTGTACACAGTGAGGTAGTACATGACGTTCGGGTCGCGGCCGTCGTCGCCGTACATGCGCTGCAGTCCGTCGCGAACGATGTGGCGGATCTCGTAGCCGAACGCCGGGTCGTACTGCACCACCGCCGTGTTGGTGCCTGCAATGAGCGGCGAGTGGCCGTCGGCGTGCTGCAGTCCCTCACCGGTCAGCGTGGTGCGGCCGGCCGTGGCGCCGATGATGAAGCCGCGCGTGAGCTGGTCGCCAGCTGCCCAGAACTGGTCGCCGGTGCGCTGGAAGCCGAACATCGAATAGAAGATGTAGAACGGCACCAGCACCTCGCCATGCGTGGCGTAGGACGTGCCAACGGCCTGGAATGCGGCGGCCGAACCGGCCTCGTTGATGCCGGTGTGCATGATCTGGCCGGCCTCAGACTCCTTGTAGGAGAGCATGAGCTCGCGGTCAACCGGCAGGTAGTTCTGTCCCTGCGTGTTGAAGATCTTGGCGCTCGGGAAGATCGAGTCGAGGCCGAACGTGCGTGCCTCGTCGGGGATGATCGGCACCAGGCGGTGGCCAAAGCTCTGATCGCGGACGAGGTCCTTGAACAGGCGCACGAAGGCCATGGTGGTGGCGACTTCCTGCTTGCCAGAGCCCTTCGCGAGCAGCTCGTAGGCCTTCTCGTCAGGCAGCTGCACCGGCTTGTGCGTCGAGCGGCGCTCCGGCACAAAGCCGCCGAGCACGCGACGGCGCTCAAGCATGTACTTGATCGCGGGGTCGTCCATGCCGGGGTGGAAGTACGGCGGGTTGTACGGATCCTCTTCGAGCTGCTCGTCAGTGAAGGGGATGTCGAAGGTGTCGCGCAGCACCTTGAGGTCTGCGGCGGCGAGCTTCTTCATCTGGTGCGTCGAGTTGCGCGCCGCAAAGTTGGAGCCAAGGCCGTAGCCCTTGATGGTCTTCGCGAGGATGACCGTGGGCTTGCCGTTCTTGATGGTGGTGGCCCGCAGATATGCGGCGTAGAGCTTGCGGTAGTCGTGACCGCCGCGCTTGAGCGCCCAGATCTCATCGTCCGTCATGTCCTTGACGAGCTCCTTGGCGCGAGGGTCGCCGCCAAAGAACTGGTCGCGAATGAACGCGCCGGATTCGGCGCGGAAGGTCTGGAAGTCGCCGTCGGGGACGGTGTTCATGAGGTTGACGAGGGCGCCGTCCTCATCGCGAGCAAGCAGCGGGTCCCAGTTGCGACCCCAGATCACCTTGATGACGTTCCAGCCCGCACCGCGGAAGAACGATTCGAGCTCCTGGATGATCTTGCCGTTGCCGCGCACGGGGCCGTCGAGGCGCTGCAGGTTGCAGTTGACCACGAAGGTGAGGTTATCGAGGCCCTGGTTCGCGGCCAGCTGGAGCATGCCGCGGCTTTCGGGCTCGTCCATCTCGCCATCGCCCAGGAACGCCCACACGTGCTGCTCAGAAGTGTCCTTGATGCCGCGCAGGTGCAGGTAGCGGTTGGTCCACGCCTGGTAGATCGCGGAGGCAGGGCCCAGTCCCATGGACACCGTGGGGAACTCCCACAGATCGGGCATAAGGCGAGGGTGGGGGTAGGAGGACAGTCCACGGCCGGGACCGGACTTCTCCTGGCGGAACGAGTCGAGGTCGTCCTCGGTGAGGCGGCCCTCGACGTAGCCGCGCGCGTACACGCCGGGAGCCGCGTGACCCTGGAAGTACACCTGGTCGCCACCGCCCGGGTGGTCCTTGCCGCGGAAGAAGTGGTTGAGGCCCACCTCATACAGCGTCGCGACGGACGCGTAGGAGGAGATGTGTCCACCGACGCCCTTGCCGGCCGCCTGCGCGCGCGTGACCATGACGGCAGCGTTCCAGCGGATCCAACCGCGGTAGCGACGCTCGATCTCTTCATCGCCGGGGAACTCGGGCTCGTCGTCGACGTGAATGGTGTTGACGTACGGGGTGTTGAGGCTCAGTGGCACTGACAGCTGCTTGGAGGCGGCGTGCTCAACGAGCTGGTCGAGGATGTACTCAGCGCGGGACTCGCCTCCGGTCTCAATAAGACCGTCGAGAGATTCGAGCCATTCACTGGTCTCGTTCGGGTCCTTGTCGACTGCTCCGAAGGTTTCCACGAATGACCGTCCTTGCTGGCGCGGGGGTGTGCGCCGAATCGGTGAGGGGCCGCGCGGGTGCGCGCATCTGTCATTTATCTTGGCACAACGCGGGGGCCTCTTGCCCCAGCCGCCCCCGCTGGTGCCAGCGAGGAGACCGGCCGACGCTCCGTCCAGTCCGTTGCGCGCGTCGCCCGGGTGCCTCTACTGTGGGCAAGCAGGCGCCGATGTTGGTGCCGCACTCGACGAAGGGAGCAGCGCCACCGTGGCGATAGCGGCAAGCGCATCGGCCGGCGAGTCCGGGCTGATTGCGCGACTCGGCCTTAAGCCGGGCCTGGTAATCCAGGAGTTTGGCTACGACGACGATTGCGATGAGGGCTTCCGAGAAGCCATCGAATCGGCCACGGGCGAGGAGCTCGTCGATGAGGACTATGGCGACGTCACCGATGGCGCCATCGTCTGGTACCGCGACGGGGACGACGACCTCGCGGATCTGCTCATGGACGTTCAGTCACTCCTTGATGACGGTGCGTGTGTCTGGCTTCTCACTCCCAAGGCTGGCGTGACCGGCCACGTGGAGCCTCGCGATGTGGGCGAAGGTGCCTCGCTTGCAGGACTGCACGCGACCTCGACATTCGTCATCGGCGAGAGCTGGTGCGCGACTCAGCTGGTGGAGAAGGGCCGCTCCAAGTGACCCAGGTGGGCCAGCAGGCCCCAGCCTTCACCCTCACTGACCAGCACGGCCGCCCCTTCTCACTCGAGGAGCAGCGCGGCAAGGCGGTCCTCTTAGTGTTTGTTCCGTTCGCGTTCAGTGACGTGTGCACGAATGAGCTTGTGGAGCTGCGCAATGCCGCCGACCTCTTGAGCCGCGAAGACCTCACTGTCGCCGTCGCGTCGTGCGATTCGATCTACACCATGAAGGCATGGGCGGACACCCACTCGTACCGCGCGCCACTGCTGAGCGACTTCTGGCCGCACGGCCAGGTTGCTCGCGACTACGGCGTCTTCAACCCCCACGACGGCCTCGCGACGCGCGGAACGTTCCTCATCGACGGTGAGGGCGTGGTGCGCTGGACGGTGGTCAATCCCAAGGGTCAGGCGCGCAATGTCGATGACTACCGACGCGAGGTGAGCCGCCTCCTGGGCGCATGATGGAGTCATGCCCCTGACTCTCGCGGTGATCACCGGCTCGACCCGTCCTGGCCGTCTTGGCCCCCTCGTTGCCGAATGGGCGGCGGACTTCGCGAGGGAGAACAGCGAGTTTGAGATCGCGCCGCTCGATCTTGCGGACTTCGCCCTGCCGCTCCTTGATGAAGCCGCGCACCCGTCGCTCAAGCAGTACGAACACGAGCACACCAAGCGCTGGTCCGCAGCGATCGAGGCGGCCGACGCGTTCCTGTTTGTCACGCCCGAGTACGACTACTTCGCTCCCGCGTCGCTCGTGAATGCCGTGCAGTGCCTGTCGCAGGAGTGGAACTACAAGGTGGCGGGCATCCTCTCGTACGGCGGAGTCTCTGCGGGCCTGCGATCCACGCAGACACTGCGGCTGCTGCTGTCGAACGTCGGCGTCCACACCGTCAAAGACACGGCCGCGATCCAGTTCATCAAGACGCACGTCAACGACGGCGTATTCACGGCACCTGAGTACGCGCCCGAAGGCCTCACCAAAGTGCTTAGCGAGCTTCACAAGTGGTCGCTCGCCGCGGCACAGCTTCGCGACTAGGCGTCCGACGCTGGGGCTGGTTCAGTGCCACCCAGCGTGCATAAGCGGGTACCGGTTGGGCAGCGGCACGTGCTCATTGATCTTCGCCAACAACATTGGGCTGCCGCGCCACCACGCCGCTTGTATATACATGCCCGCGCCGTGCGCGTCGGTGAGGCACCACAAGCCGCAGTGGGCGCAGTGACCCGCCAACACCAGTCGGTCCCACCTGAGTTCGTGCACCCCATACCCTTCCGCGAACCACGCGATGCATTCGGCGTCGATGACGAGTCGCTGGCCCTTCATGCGTGAGGATCGCTTGGGACTGAAGGACACCATGTCCGAGTCCCTCAACCTCGCAAGCGAGTTCGGCGGTTTGCCGGACTCGTAGAAGTTCCGTGGGTCAGTTGCGTGCGGAAGGCCGAGCCTGTCAGTGATCTGATCGGCGGTGAGCGTCGTCTCGATCGGAGCGAAGGACACGAGCAGACTGGTCAAAGCGCGCGATACAACATCTCGCACCTCGGCGGGGCCCGCCGATTGTGAAGTCTGCTGTCCCAAACCCATCGGTTCCACGCCAATGCGCACCCATCGCGCGGCGCTTCCCAGCACGTTGCTGTAGAGAGCGTCCGAGTCGGCCTCTGCCACCCGCCACCGCTCCTGGAACTTGTCGAACACCTCGTGTGCAGGTCCGCTGTCAGCAATCCCGCGAAGCACCGACAAGGCGGCATCGACCGTCTCGAGGATGTTTTCTGGGCGCGGGTCAAGGACATATGTCACGACCGCCGTGTCCGGCTCTGGGTACAGAGTCAGGGACTTCACGCTGTAGACGAGGTGGCGTATGGTGCGCAACTCGTCAAACAGAGCAATGTCGAGGCAGTTCAACGCTGCGAACCGAGCCTCGCGGTTGTCCGTGGTGAGATCGAGCGACAACGCGACAGGAACCTGGCCACCGCCCAGCCACCCATTGCGGCGATGCTCGAGGCGAGTGGGTGTTCTGCGCTGCGGAATGGGGCGGGCAGGGGGCAGGACGATGTCGAGGTTCTCGGGTACTGGTCCGGAGAGGGCGATGACCGCATTCCCTGCGTGGAAGTAGGCGTCCGCCCACGCCACGACATCCGCGAGTGTGAGGTATTGATGCGCCGGGGCACCAAGGTCGAGCAATCCATAGGTTGTCGCGCCATACCGCTCAAGGAACGGGCCCGTGCCTGTGCGTCCATTGAGTTCGCCAAGCTCGGCTGAAATGTGGGCAACCTCCGCGGCCACGACACCGTGCGCAATGTCCCGGATCGCACTGATGGAGGCACCCACGCGGTTGAGGAACTCGGCGACCAGTTCAGCGGGACCTTGAGCAACGAACGTGACGTTCTCTGCGTCCGTAACGGCGTTGTGAGTGGTCGCGAGGTCGCCGACCTGGCTCATTACCAGGTGTTCTACTAGGTGGGTGATGCCGGCTTTGATCGGGATCTCGTCCTGCACGCCCACGCCGAAGATCAGACTGCCGTCGAAGGTCCCGTCGATCTGTGACCACATGACAGGGATCCCATTGTGATCCCCCCGGAGGATCTGCTGCGCCGCCATGCGCAGATCATTGCACCTACCTGGCAGGCCTGGTCGCGGCGCGCCCAACGCCGATTCGCCACCACGCCATGGCGAGAGTGCCCAGCGCGAGGGTGCCGAAGATCGTCACAGTGCGCCACACCATCGCGGCACCCACGAGAGCGGACTCATGGTCCACACCGATGACATCGGTCACCGAAGCGATGACCACTGCGTCCATGACGCCAAGTCCGAACGCAGGGAGGATCGTCAGGGGATAGGCGAGGAGCATCGACCCCACGACTACGGGCCACGGCGCTGCATCGGGCCCCAGCCCCACGAAGCGCACCGCGGCGAGCAGGATCAGGGCGTCGACGACGATTGCCAGGAGCATGAACCCGATCGCGACGCCGAGTCCGCGCTGCAGGCGGCGTCCGATGCGCTCGCGGAAGTCCTTCACAGCCGCGACCCAGCGATCCTCGTCGACCTTCGCCCCGACGATCTTGGCCGCTTCTGCGGCGCGCTTAGCGAGCTTTTCCGCCACAGCGTCGGACCTGAGAACGGCGACCAGCAGACCGATGATTGCCACCGCGATCGCGAGGCACACGACGCCCGTGACGACGCGGCCGCCATTGAACGCGTGGAGGCAGAAGACCAGCGCGCCGAGCGCCGGAGCGGCGAAGCGTGCTCCGTAGAAGATCAGCATGTTGAGCGTTGCGCCAGCCATGCCATCGACGGGATTGATGCCCCAGGTCTTGAACTGTGCGACTCGCACCACAACGTCGCCCGGCGGGGGAGTGATGGTGCCAGCAAGGTTGGCGCTGAGGTCGCTCATGACGGCGCGGCGAACGCCCAGTCCGGGGGTGAACAGATGAATCGGCGCCGAGTTGAGCACTTGGCGCAGCAGCAGCAGGCCGAGCAGCGCCAGCAGCTCTGCGATGGAGATAGAGGTGACGGCCTCACCGACGTCTGACCAGGAGATCTTGCCGATGAAGCGCAGGATGAACCATCCAACGAGAAGGCTCACCGCCACGATGAGCAGTGGCTTGACCCACGAATGGCTCAAGACCACGCGCCAGCCGCGCTGCTCCGAAGTGGTCACGCGCCCATGCTATTGGCGGAGCGCCCGGAGGCGCCCCTCAGCGGCGGCGGACTCCGAGCGCCCGCGTGCCGATGCCTCCTGCGAGCAGCAGGCTCGCGACCAGCGCTTGTTCACACTTGCGGCGAAAACCCGACACAATAGGCGCGGGCCCTTAGCTCAGTTGGTTAGAGCACTGCGTTTACACCGCAGGTGTCATCGGTTCGAGTCCGGTAGGGCCCACGAGATTCGCTATCCACGCCTCGCGCGCGGATCCAGGGGAGGAAGAATGCCCGACGCTGTGGTTGACGTAGATTCCCTCCTCGCCCCTCCCACACCAACAGCCGGGCTCGCTCGCGAGGTGGCGCGTGAGTGGGAAACCGACGCGCTGTTCAACCATTCGCTGCGGTCGTGGGTGTGGGCCAGCGCTCTTGGTGATTCGCTGGGCCTCGACTACGACGCGGAGCTGCTCTACGTCTCCTCGCTGCTCCACGACATCGGCGTGGCGGACCACTTCGACTCCCACCGCATCGCCTTCGAGGTCGCGGGCGGCGCAGCGGGGTGGACCTTCGCCGCCGGCGCAGGCTGGGATGTGGCTCGCCGCGTTCGCGTCGCCGAGGTCATCGAGCGCCACATGTGGGCAGAGGTGGATCCGGAGTTCGACGTCGAGGGGCATCTGCTCGAGGTCGCCACGAGCCTCGATGTGGGCGGCGCCGAGTTCGACAAGTGGGACCCGCAGGTGCTGCTCGCTGTGGTGGACGAGGTTCCTCGCCTCGACTTCGCGGATTCCTTTGCCGCGTCCATCCACGATCAGGCGGTGCGCAAGCCCCACTCCAACGCCGTGCGCGTCGACACCAATGCGCGGGCGCGCGTGGGGGGCGAGAAGTGGGCGGCCTTCCTCAAGGAGCACGGCCGCGCATGACCACCGTCGCTGAGATCCTCGACCTGCTCGACCGGCTGTACCCACCGCACCTCGCGGAGGACTGGGACGTCAACGGCCTCACGGTCGGCGATCCCGCCGCGGAGGTGACCCGCGTTCACCTCGCCGTGGACCCCACGTTCGCTGTGGCGAAGGAGGCCATCGAGGTGGGCGCGCAGCTGCTCATCACGCACCACCCGCTCATGCTGCGCGGCGTGACATCCGTCGCGGCCGACACCATCAAAGGCGCCGTCGTGCACGCTCTCGCGACGAGTGGCGTGGCACTCGCGAACGCCCATACGACGGCGGACAGCGCCCAGCACGGCGTATCGGACGCCCTGGCGACCGCGCTGGGAGTGAGCGTGACGGGACCACTTGTGGAAGCGTCGGGCACGGGGCGCGTGGGAACCGTCGCTAAGACCACGCTTGCCGAATTCGCCGCCGCCGTCGCCGCGGCCCTCCCAGCCACCGCGGGCGGCGTGCTCTACGCGGGACCGGCCGACGCTGTGGTCGAGCGAGTGGGACTTGTTGGGGGAGCGGGGGACAGCTTCCTGAACGACGCGGTCGCGGCCGACGTCGACGTCTACGTCACCGCCGACCTGCGCCACCACCCTGCCGTCGACGCTCGAGAGGCAGCAAACCTGCGCGACGGGCGCCCGTACCTCGTGAATGTCTCGCATGCGGCGTCCGAATCGCTGTGGCTCGCGGACCTCACGCGCGAACTCGAGGGTCTGGGGCTCACCGCCACAGTCAGTAGGCTGAACACCGATCCCTGGACCGGCAGAGCCTAAGGAGACCAATCGTGGCCACCGCCCCCGCAGCAGACCAGCGCAGGCTTCTCGACGTGCAGGATGCGGACCTTCGTGCGCAGCAGGCGCGCCACCGTCGCGCGACCCTTCCCGTGCTTGTGCAGCTTGAGGAGCTCACCGCGCGTGCGGCCGACCTCGGCGACGAGCGCGCGACCCGCAGCGCAGCCGTGGGAGACCTGCGCCGCGAGGTGATCAAGGTCGAGGATGACGTCTCCGCCGTCCGTGCCCGTGCCGAGCGCGACAACGCCCGCCTGAACTCGGGCCAGGGCACACCCAAGGACCTGCAGGCGTTGCAGTCGGAGCTTGAGGTGCTGGCTCGCCGCAAGAGCGAGCTCGAGGACCTCGAACTCGAGGCGATGGAGCGGCTCGAGACTGCCGAGGCCGAGCTTGCCGATGCGGAGCGTCAGTACGAAGAGATCTCCGCGCACATCGAGACGCTCAAGGTGGAGCGCGACGCGGCGCTCGCCGAGATCGACGCGGAGCTCGAGGCGATCGCCGCCGAGCGCGCCGCCGCGGTCGAGGGCCTGGATCCGGCGCTGCTGGCGCTTTACGAGAAGCTGCGCGACCAGCACGGGGGAATCGGTGCCGCGCGACTGCTGCGCGGACAGTGCCAGGGCTGCCAGCTGTCGCTCAACGCGGGAGACCTCGCGGCCATCGAATCCGCAGCGCCCGACCAGGTGGTGCGCTGCGAAGAGTGCGGCAGGATCCTCGTTCGCGAGGATGGCACGTGAGCCACTCGCGACTCATCGTCGAGGCTGACGGGGGATCGCGCGGGAACCCCGGCCACGCCGGCTACGGCGCGGTGGTGCGTGCGGAAGACGGCGCAGTGCTTGCCGAGCGTGCAGGCTACTTGGGACTAGCGACCAACAACGTCGCCGAATACAACGGACTCATCGCTGGCCTCGAGGCCGCCGTCTCCATCGATCCCGTTGCCGCAATCAGTGTGCGCATGGACTCCAAACTTGTGATCGAGCAGATGACGGGTCGGTGGCAGATCAAGCACCCCGACATGAAGCCGCTCGCGGCTCGCGCCCGCGAACTTATCGAGGGCCGCGAGGTCGACTTCGAGTGGATTCCGCGCGAGCGCAACAACGCCGCGGACACGCTCGCGAATGAAGCGATGGATACCAAGGACCGGGAGATTGTGCGAGGTCACGGCTCCACTGGACCCAGCGTCGGGCCGGAATATGACGACCCGGACCCGGCGCCCGCCGCGAAGCCCAAGTCCCTGCGTGAGCTGAGTTCGCGTGAGCTGGTCTCGACACTGTCGCTGGTGCTGGTGCGACACGGCGTCACCGATATGACGGTGAACCACATGCTCTCCGGAGGCTCTGTCGTGGGGCCGCCGCTCAACGCCAGTGGTCGCGTGCAGGCCGCGAAGGCGGCCGACGCTGTGTACCGGATCGGCCGCGACGCCTGGCCGCCGCTCGAGCCCGTCTCGCGCATTCTCGCCTCGCCGATGCAGCGCACGCAGGACACCGCCGGCGCGCTGGGCCGTCGCCTGGGACTGCATGTCGAGGTCGACGAGCGCGCTCGCGAAGTCGACTTTGGCGAATGGGAGGGCCTCACGGCTCCCGAGGCCTACGAACGCTACGGCGAGGGTTTCCGCGCGTGGGACGAAGGCATTGTCCGCGCGCCGGGCGGTGAGTCGCTCGCTGATGTGGTGACGCGCATGCGCAGCTTTGTCGAGGAGCTTGCCGCCGAGCAGGCGCGGATGTGCGCGGAGGAGGACGTGCCGCGCACCATCGCGATCGTGTCGCACTCCGTCGCGATCAAGTCGATCGTGGCCGCCGCGATGGACATGCCGCCATCGACCGTGGCGCACGTGTGGCCCATTCCGGCATCGCTCACGCTGCTGCAGCTGCGCGTGGCACCCGACGGCGAACTGGTGGAGGGTCACCTGCTCGCGCTGGGCGTTCCCACCTCGTAAGCGGATAGGCTCGACAGCATGTCAATGGCGTGGAAGGGCTCAATCGTCCTGCTTGAAGAGCCAGCGGGGGCGTTCTGGGGCCGGCTTGGCTATCGCGCAGTGATGGCGCTCGTGCTGACGGTCGCCGCGGCCAACATCTCGATCGTGTGGCTCGCGGTTCCCGTGTGGATCTTCGCGGGCATCGCGGTGCTGTTCGTCGCGTTCTCGGTGATCAACCGCATCAAGAACCGCGGCGCCATCCTGGTTCACACCGGCGCTGGCTCGATCGAGTGGCCGCGCTCCATCCAGGAGGTGCTGCTGCGCCGTCCCGTCGAGTTCGTGGCCGCGCGCGAGATCGACGTGACTTACCCGCCCATCGCGGCGATGCCGGGGCGTGCGGACCCGCGCGTGGTGCTGTCTGACGGCGAGCGCTCTATTCCTCGCGTCCCTCTGCACGGCGTTGACCCGCAGGACTTCGTCGACGGGGCCAATGAGCGCCTCAAGGGTCGCGGTGTGGTGCTGCGCTACGTCGAGCGCGAGTCTCAGTCCGTTGAGGGTGACGCGGGCGCCGCAGGCGAGGTCGAGGGCGCTTAGCCAGCCACGACCAGGGTGATGGTGCCGGGCGTCAGTTCCACGCTCGTCACCCCATCAATGCCCGACGCTGCACTCGCCAGTTCCTCCGGCGTCGCCGGATCCTTGGGTTGCCCCATGAGTTCGCGCACGAGCAGTCCTCGCCAGTGCTTGGCGAAATGGCTCACGACGGAGCGCTTGCCGTTCCGCTCGCGCTCAACGCGCACCGCGACGGTGCGGTCTTTGGGTGCGCTCCACATAGCTGCGTAGCCACCGCTGCGGCAGTCCACGATGAGGGGCGATTCTGTCGTGAGGGCCGTGCCGAGGCGAGGACGCCAGAAGGTGGTGACGTTGCCAAGCCGCCCCAGCGTCGTCCCGGCGGAAAGGCGGTAGGCGGGGATGCGGTCCGCTGGCGTCACCGCTCCCCACAGGGCTGAGCTGATGAGAATGCGGTCCGCGGCGCAAGCGACGGCTGCCTCATCCCACGTGGCCATTCCGGCGGCGTCGAACAGCACCCCGGTGTAGACCTGGGCGGCGGGGGCGGTGGGATTGGTGAGCACGGTCGTGTTGCGAGCGACCTCCTCTGCAAGCGAGACACCAGCGCCGAGCACAGTGAGCGCGTTGCGCTGACCCGAGACCGTGGCGAGAGCCTTGGCGACGCGCAGTCGCGCGTCCGCCAGCTCGGGGTGTGAGAGCGATGCGACGTCCACGGGGTCGCCGTGGGAGGGGGCCGACTTGCCTTCCGAAGGGGGCAGGAGAATCAGCACGGCACACACCCTA
>ENA-UOVV01000935-UOVV01000935.1-compost-metagenome-genome-assembly--contig:-NODE-935-length-27170-cov-10.902563_pt1 | contig 27170 bp, 19 predicted proteins | sample MGYA00238155_ERZ761577 | MGnify/ENA primary metagenome ERZ761577 (study PRJEB28898, sample SAMN06268775) | compost metagenome | isolation source: Emeryville, CA | place: USA:Emeryville, CA | collected... | reverse complement strand
GGCATATTGGCGTTCACGTCACTTCTCCAACTCTTCAGCAAGTTGTGAAGTTGGGCTGCTTTTTCGGGATAGATTTTCACCAAATCATTTTTTTCGGAGATATCTTCCACCAGGTTATACAATTCAATTGAGCCCGACTCGTACATTTCAACCAGTTTAAAGTCACCTTTTCGTATGGCACCGGCCGGTCTTCCCATTTGATTGCTAAAATGGGGATAGTGAAAATACATTTCGCCCCGATCAAAGGGACGTTCCGGATTCATCCAAACCGGCCATACACTCTTACCATCCAGATCATGAGGTAGCTCCTTGACACCCACCGCATTCAAAAGGGTGGGAAGGTAATCGGTATTACTAAAATACTGTTGACAAACGACATTGGCTGGAATTTTTCCTGGCCAACGGACCAACGTCGGGACGCGAATCCCTCCTTCGTAGACATGACCTTTCCAGGCTCTCAACGGCCCGAGGTAGGTGGGGGTTGGTCCCAGTTCATCCAATCCTACGCCGCCATTGTCGGACGTGAAAACAACCAGTGTATTTTCTTCCAATCCAAGCTCTGCCAGTTTATCCAAAATCCGACCTACCCCCTCATCCAAACTTTCCAGCATCGCTGCGTAATAAGGGTTAAATTTCCCTTCGTGCTGGTTATAGGTCAAAAAATAAGGTCTTAGTTTCTCGCTCTTTGGCACAATAAAAACATGAGGGGCGGAATAGGCCAAATAAAGGAAAAAAGGTTTGTCTTTATTGGCTTCGATGAATTCTAACCCATAATCTGTTAGCTTGTCGGTCAGATAGGTCGACCCTTTATCTTCGAAGACCTGTTTCCCTTCGCTTGTGATAGTATAATTGTAATAGTCCAGCCCATTCTTATGGATTAGACGGTCATAATGAAAACCCTGTCGACGCGGGGAAAGGCTATCACCACTCCCAAGATGCCATTTGCCTACGATACCAGAAATATACCCCTTTTCAGATAGGATCTCCGCCAAGGTTGTCTCAGAAGGAGATAGATAGTGTTTATAGGGTGCAGGGAGAATAGGTGAAAGACTATCCTTCCTTAGCCCCACCAAAAAATTCGTCAAATGTAAACGTGCGGGGTGTTTTCCCGTCATAATAGCCGCACGGGAAGGGGAACAAACGGGTGACGCTGAGTATGCTTGGGTAAACCGTATGCCACCCCGGCCGATTTCATCGATACGAGGGGTTTTGTGGTAAGGATTTCCATAGCAGCTCAAATCGGTATAGCCTAGGTCATCGGTTAGTATAAATACGATGTTTGGAGGAGCAGCGTCCTGTCCCCTTGCATCATGGATCAGGATGCCAAGCCCTAAGCCCAAAATTGTACAAAGTAAAAATTTCATACATCAAATGAATTGGTACATGTAAGGTTTTTCAGCAAAAATCGACGCCTATCTACTTTGTTATAGGTTTCACTACATTGCCGTTAAGGGTTGAATTGGATAACTAATTCCCCACCTTTTCCGAGGCTTTGGAGTGGCAGCAGACCATTTTTAACCGGACCGGTAGTAATACCCTTTTGAACGATAATATTCCAATTATTTCCGGGTAATTTTAGCCATTGATCTCCTTCTTTTTCAGACGTAATTTTGATTTCCCTGATCTTGCCACCTTTACGTTTGGCGTCAATTAAAAAGGCACCCTCTGCTCGTAATTGCCGAAAAGAGACATCCTGCCAGTTTTCAGGTATTGCTGGCATTATTTCAATAAAACCCGCATAGCTTTGGAGTAACATCTCCTGTAACCCTGCCGCAAATGCCATATTCCCTTCCAGGGTAAACGGGCGATAGGTCATACTGGAATAGCCTGACTTTGTTTGATCTCCATTCGCATGAAAGCTATTGGGTAAGCAAAACGCCTGGGCGAATATCCGGAGTGCCTGCGCTGCTTTTTCACCATTCTTTGCTCTTGCTTGTAAACTCCCTAACCAGGAATAGGAATACCCACACCAAAATTGAGGTCCTACTGCTTCCAATTGAGCCAATGAATTCTTGATGATGGCTTGTGCTAATTCACCGTCCTCCCACTTGATCAGCCCTAAAGGGTGAATCGCCATGAGGTGGGACAAGTGACGGTGCGATTCCTTATAGGGGAACCCGGGCGCAATCATTAGCTCCTTTTGGGGTGTTAACGGAAAGTCGTCGAATTCTCCCAATATCTTTTGCCATCGTACCGCCTCCGCTTTTAGACCCAGCTCTTGAGCTAATTCGGCTCCTGCTTGGAAAGCGAACCGCATCAAAGCAAGGTCGTGATGGGTGTTTTTAGGAAACCAGGCTGTAATCTCATTATTATTTATTTCCGGGCTTGAGCTTAACGGGAGTTGTCGAAACCCATTTTCGTCCTTCTTAGTAATGCCATCGAGGAACCGGCATACCTCCTTTATCCAGGGATAAGCGCGGTTTTTTAAAAAATCGCGATCTTTCGAATAGCGCCACTGCAGATAATAATGATGGGCCAACCAGGCGGAAACTGTAGGTGAAAGAGAGTATTGTATCCATCCACCCATTTCAGTACCATCGAGGGTGGTCACGCCGGGCACATTCAACCCATCAATTCCGAAATACTGTTGGGTATAACGTCGATAATTGTCCTTGTTGTTGTCAAGGTGATTTAAATAACCCAAAGCTTCTTCCAGGTGATTTCCACTGTAGGCTGGCCAGTAGCTCAATTGGGTGTTAAGGTCATGGTGGTAATCCCCTTTCCATGGTGGAATTCGTCCGTGATCGGCTGTCCAGACCGCCTGTAAGGAGATCGGCGGGGTATTTTCTCGGGCAATGGACCCAAATTTGTACTTTTCAAGGTACCATTGCTTTTCCAAGATGGGATCGGGCACCTTTAGTGAAGATCTACTCCAAAACACCTCCCACCAGTTCCGATGACTTTTCAAAGCTTGATCAAAGGAGGATTGCAAAGCTGTTTCGACGACGGTCTTCGCGTTTTCCCCCTTGTCTTCTTTTGAGCGGTGGGATGAAATACTCCAAACACCTTCTAAGACCGCCGGGTTAATTTTCTTCCATTTGACCGAAATCCTATAGCTGAATCCGCCCCAACCGTCCTGGTCGTAGGTAATTTCATGATCACCTGACTGAATGGTACCTTGCTGATAACCTAGCCTTGCCAAGTCGTCACCAACAAGGGAATTTACTTCAGCTCCCTCTTTTAAAGCCCCCTGGTAAGCGGGTGCAACGACTGTAGGAGTAAAATCGGGAGGGATATTTTCGAAACGGAACCATCCCACAGGTTGTGTAGCGTGGACAAAGGTTTTCAGAATTAAGCCATTTTCCCACTGTACATGACACAGTGCTTCGTCAATGGATAGTTTCACATTGTTGACTTTAGCCCTCTTACCCCAAGAGAATTGAAGTGCCCCAGCCGGAATTTTTGTCGGTGCCGGTTCACGGTCGTAGGGAGCATCAAAATATTCCTGAACTGGTTTGTATTCATTTTTTTTGACTTGGTTTTGCACCCATTCAAATGAAAACTCCTTCCGATGCAATCCTTTCATAGGCCTTTGATCCCAAAGGTCTGAACGGTCTAAAGAGAATCTCAGCACCCCGTCTTTTTCCCAAACCAAGGCGCCTAACAAACCATTTCCCAAAGGAATCGCTTCATCCCATACCGTAGCCAGTTGATCGAAACGCAAATCATGTTCAGCGGTAGGCTGGGCAAGGGTCGGAACGAAAGCGGGTGCTAGTAACAATATTCCAGCGATTTGCCGAAAAAATGACCGGAATGAATAATATCGAAAGGTACAATGCATGGTTAAATTCATCGGTAAGGCTAAGGGTAGCTATCAGGATGGGAATTTATAAAATTTAAACCATATCTCGGTTCCTTACCGAATAACCGACGTTTTTTCCTTATTTGTTGGAGAGTATCAAAAACCTAGTTTGCTATTCGAAATTGACTATAAAATGTAAGGCCGACTTCAAGTTGAGCCGGCCTTACTCTTTTTTTAACCCATTAACATTGTACTAACTAATTATCACAGACCTGGCAGGTATTTACAAGTCAATGATTCAAATGATTTAGCGATAAGCCGGATGTTGTTTCAAATTAGGATTAACATCGAGTTCGCTTTGCGGTACGGGGAATACGTAATGTTTCTCTGAAGTTGCGTATTTGGTTATTCGCTTTTCAATAGCTCCGCGCCGTTTTAAGTCAAAATAGGCCTGTCCTTCAAGGCAAAATTCCCATACTCTTTCCTGCAAGATCGCATCTCCAAGGGTTTCCTTGGTGAAGTCAGCCGGGTTTAATAAGGGGAGCCCAGCCCTTTCTCTTACCATATTAATTCCCTTAACAGCCTCTGCACTGGGTCCGTTAGCTTCATTTTCAGCTTCGGAATGCATCAACAATACGTCCGAGTAACGCAGGATAATCATGTTAGTGGCGTAGTCAGAAGTACTTACGGCTTTGTCGTCATCGGGGTTGATAAATTTATTGAAATGGGGAAGCGTAATTGTTTCAGGGTAGGTATAGACCATCCCATTACCCCTTACGTCAGGGTAAGACAAGACAAAAGTTTTTTCTCTACGTTTATCATCGACACTCATCGAGTTGAAGAACTCTTCTTCCGTTACAATCGATGACCAACCATCCAGTTTAAGCTGATTCCCACTACGAATACCGGAAAAAGTCGGATAATCCCTACCGAGGCCCATTCCGCTTTCACTTTCGACGCTAAAGATATATTCTTTACCATGCTCATTGGCAATGAGGAATACGTCTTCATAATTTTCATGTAATCCGTAGCCGTATGCTGGGTTATTAATGATTTTGTTTGCCTCCTGTGCTGCGAGTGCCCAATATTCCGACTTATTCCACGGCTTTCCGGCACGGGTGAGATATGCTTTAGTCAAAAGAGCTTGGGCTGCTCCTGCCGTAGCTCTTCCCAAATCCGAGCCCGTATACTTCGCAGGAAGTTTTTCGACCCCAAACTTCAGGTCGTCTATGATCAATTGCCAAACTTGATCATCGGTGCCCTCGTTGCTGGGAAAGAGTTCCGATCGATTTTCTTCGGTCACATAGGGTACATGATCAAAAAATCGGACGAGCGTCAGATAGGCTAGTGCTCTCAAGAATTTGGCTTCACCTTCGACCTGATCCCGGACTGACTGTTGGGTGTATTCTATTTCCGGCGAATATTGAAGTACAGTATTCGCTCGATCGATCATCCGATACATAGAGCTCCAAATTTGGCGAAATCCAGTCGAACCAGGCGTCCAGTTATACTGATCCAGTTCGGTTCTCCAGGCTTCACCTGAAAAGTTAGGCCATGAGGCTTCTCCTGGATACTCGGCTCCCAACCAGATTTGCCTTCCCCAACTATCCCCATGATGCAACATGTTATATACCGAAACAACAGCCGCGTTGATGTCTGCCTCCGTTTTATAAAAATTCAGAGGAGTGAGTGAGTCGTAGACTTTTTCAGTGAGGAATTCCTCGTGACAGGAAGTCAAAATGATCATGCCTGTCAGGGATGCCATGAGACTTTTAAATATCTTTTTCATTGTGTCAATTTCATTTAATGTGCTACAGGATCGAATATTAGAAAACCACATTTAAGCCCATCAGAAAAGCTTTAGCCATCGGGTAGGCGTTGTAATCAACACCTAATTGGAGGTTGCTATTTCCCGTGGAATTCACTTCGGGATCAAATCCTGAATACTTCGTAAACGTCAGTAAGTTTTGACCTGTTAGATACACCCTGACGGAATTTATCCCTTTAGCTGGACGGAACGTATAACCGAGTGTAGCCGTTTTCACCCTTAGGAATGACCCGTCTTCGATGAGCCATGACGACTGCAGCAGTAGAGGGTTTACCGTTACTCTTGCTCTTGACACATTAGTATTCGTATTCGACGGTGTCCACCGATTCAGTATTTCCCTCCGCTGGTTACCCCAGGGTGAAGAAACATTGCTTTCGGCCCTTTGCACGTTTAGAATATCGTTGCCAAAGGTTCCTTGCATGTAAATCGAGAGGTCGAAGTTTTTATAGTTGAAATTGTTCGACCAACCGAAAATGAAATCGGGGTTGGGATCTCCCACGATCATACGGTCGTCGACGAAATTAATATTTCCATCCCCATTTTTATCCACAAACCGAGGATCCCCCAGTTGATCGGTTGGGCCGGCTTTGGGTCCTGCATCCAATTGCGTTTGATTTTGGAACACGCCATCGTATTTCAGCAAATTCCACACACCCACCGGTAAGCCAGGTTCCAGCCAGGAGCCTTCCACTTTGAGGTGGCCTGAAATGGTACCTTGAACAGCAGGTGTATAGCCTGGAATTTCCAAAACCTTATTGCGGTTCATGGACCAGTTGAGGTTGGTATTCCACTTAAATTCACGGTCAAATACGGTGGCACCTAAACTGAGCTCAAACCCTTTGTTTTCCAAGCTACCCACATTTTTGAAGATCGATCCGAAACCGGATGTTAGGGGAATGCTGATGTTCCAAAGTAAATCCGTTGTTTTCTTGTAGTAATAATCCGCTACTAAGCTTACCCGATTATTAAAAAGCTCTATGTCTATTCCGATGTCGGTGGTAGCAGTTGTTTCCCATTTCAGATCCGGGTTAGGGATATTGACAGCTCCTAGCCCAGAATTCAGGGTTGATGAGAAGGCATAATTATAGACGTTCAGACGTGCCAAGGACTGGTAATTGGAAATATTTTGGTTTCCAGTAATACCATAGCTCGCTCTTATTTTCAAACCACTGATTTGGTCAACAGATTTCAGGAACTCCTCTTCAGACAGTTTCCATCCTACTGCTACTGAGGGGAAGAAAGCCCATTTGTTGTTTTCCCCGAATTTCGAACTTCCGTCCGCACGTCCGGTGAGGGAAAGGAGGTAGCGATCCTTAAAGGAATAGTTAATTCTACCAAGGTATGAAACCAATTGGCTTTGATTTTTCCAGGAAGAAGGGTTGGTAAAGCGGGCTCCGGCACCGAGGTTATTCGCCAAATACAGGTCGGTTAAGAAATCCGAAGCATTAGCTCCAAATTGTTGATCTTGCTGAAATTGTAGGGTATAACCTGCAAGAATGTTAAAGGAATGTTCATTCAGCGCCTTGTTATAGGTAAGAATATTTTCATTCAAATAGGAAGTGGATCTTCTACTGGCCATGGTTGCACGACCGTTGGCATTGTAGCCCGAAACCGTTTGTTTAGGTTCATAGGTTTCTCGGGTAGCTGTCGACATATCCGTTCCAACGGAAACCCGCAAGGTCAGATCGTCGAGGATATTCCAGGTAAGGGCGGCAGAACCCAAAAACCGATCGATCACTTGCTTATCTAAGTTATACAAGGCCATCGGGACGGGATTAGGTACGGTAGATCCACCGGGTGTCGGGTTCAAGCGCGTATAACTTCCATCTTCTTGAAAAATCTTTACGGTCGGTGGCATCACGAGTGCGGAGTTTACATAGCCTCCACCCGATCCTCCATCTCCTTCCGAGCGACCATTATTTCCCCAAACTTTCGAACCGGTAAAATTAGTTGCTAGGGTGAGGTTACGACCGAGCCGTGTATCTATATTGGTTTTTATAGAAGCTCTTTGGAAATCTGAGTTCAACACAACGCCATCTTGGTCGAAATAGCTACCCGAAACTGAGAAACGGGTGGTTTCGGTACCGCCGGAAATATTGATATTATGACTTTGCATTCCGGCTTTTCTAAAAATTTGGTCCTGGTAATCTACACCTTCCCCTAGTTGGGATGGATCTGGGAAATTATACAAGTCCAGCGGATTAGGGAAGGCCGGTGTTGTGATACCGCTATTTGCCCGGGCTTCATTCGCTAGTTCAGCAAATTCCCTGGCGTTGAGCATATCCAGTTTTTTGGCCACTTGTTGCACCCCATAATAAGCATCATATGAAACCTGGGTCTTTCCAACTTTACCCCGCTTGGTGGTTATCAACACAACCCCATTCGCTCCCCTTGCTCCGTAGATGGCAGTGGCAGAAGCATCTTTAAGAATTTCGATTGAAGCGATATCACTGGGATTGATAGAAGAAAGTGGATTCTGTCCTGAACCATTACCCCCGGCTGTCGCCCCTGCGGTAATGGGGTAGCCGTCAACCACATAAAGCGGTTCGTTACCGCTACTTAGAGAGTTTCCGCCCCTGATACGGATCATGACGCGCCCTCCGGGGGCTGAAGATGCCTGCGTTACTTGCACCCCTGACACCCGACCCTGAATCCCTTGGTCGAAAGAAGTCATGGGGATATTTTTAAGATCTTCCTCTTTCACCGATGCGATGGATCCGGTCAAATCGCTTCTCCGTTGGGTACCATAACCGACTACCACTACTTCTTCGAGCGCTTTTTCATCCACCTTCAAGGGTACATCCAGTGTGCTTCGAGATCCTTCCACTACAATTTCCTCCGAAATATACCCCACAAATGAGAAAATGATGGTTTGGGTGCCATCGGGTATAACAAGGCTATAGGAACCATCGGAATTTGTAATTGTACCCCTTTGTGTGCCCTTGATAACAATGCTGACACCAGGGAGACCCTCCCCTTTTTCGTCGGTAACACGACCGGTCAGGGTGCGGTCCAGGATTGGAATTTCCAGTTTACCCTGCCGCAGTAGGTTACCCTCCAGGTCGTTTATAGAATTATTATTCCGAAGTACTATCTGATTACTTACTTGTTTATAAGTAATTTTCAACGGTGTTAGCAGGTCATCCAACACATTGGAAAGGGGCATATCGCCGGCATTGACATCCACGATAGTCTTGAGTGGTAGTGCGCGAGAGTTGTAAGAAAACCTCACACCAGCCGTTTTTTCAAGCTTATTGAGTGCTGTTTTTAGGGTAATTTGCTCGAGTTGCAAACTAATTTTTCGTTCGAGCAAACTCTGCCCAGACATGGGAGCTGCTGCAACCAGGTGGGTTACCCAAAGGATCAATAGCGTTTGTTGTATGGTTTTCATTATGACCTGATACAATAGTCGCTTGACGGTCAAAGATTTTTTCATAGATTTGACTGTTTATTGTTTCAATTAATAAAGGGAATTGGGCAATAAATGACCAACCGGAGTTTTCCGGATACGTGTCTGAATTTTGCCGGGTTTGTGGCAGCATTCCCGGCATTTTTTGTGTTTAAAGGTTTCTATCCATAGGCATCAATTACATCCATTTGATTTTATTTTGATTTGATTATTATGCATGGTGAAGGAGGAATTCTCACCCATACTTTCACATATAATTTTCAATTTTTCCAACAGCGGCTCGTCCGTCAGGGAGGTCGACAAGTAACAATCGGCCAGCAACGCAACGGGATAGTCGATGCGTACACCGTAAGCTTTTTCAATAGTCTTGAATATTTCGGTCACATGGGTATCGACAAACTCAAAAGACAAATACTCGATGGCTCGTTTGGGAATATCACTGAAAACGGCTTTCTCGAAAATGTTCCTTTCCTTGAGAAAGGAAACGGATTCGTTGGGATATAGTGCAATTTCCTTCGCTTTGGGCTCGTCACCTTTACGGATTTGACTAATATTGACCTCACCTGTTTTTACAAAAACCTCAATTTGCGGATCCCCTTCAATGGCTTTTATCCTAAAACTGGTACCTACTACCCGGGCAACGATATCGCCGGTGTACACCAAAAAGGGTTTATTAGGATTCTTTTTGACTTCAAAAAATGCCTCCCCCTTTAAGTAAACTTCCCGATGGGTAGAATCGTAGAGCTGCGCGCAGGTTATCGTCCCACCCGGTTGTAATATCACAGAACTCCCGTCTTTCAGATTTATCAACTGCGGTACCTGGGAAGTGTTGTTGTAAATCTCCCCTTGACTTACGGGATCGGAGTTGGAGGCTAATTCGAAAGACACGATAGATTGAACCGGCACATTCCCTTTATGATACCACATAAAGCCTAGCAAAATAACGATTACTGCGGCCGCATACTTGGCCATTGACAACCAGTACTGTCGAGGTGAAGTGGTTTGCAATTTCCTGATGTGGTCCCAATTTTCTCTCAGGGCCTCTTCCGTTGCTTCAGTAGACACTTCATACTGATTTACTCCCATCGCCAATAGGAGATTTCGAGCTTCAATGACGAGTTGCCTCTGATCAGGGTGGATTTCTATCCATTCCTCCCAGCCGTTCTCATCGATGCCCGTTAATACCCAATTTCTAAATTGGGGGTCATCAAGGAAATCCGATACTGTCCGGTAAAATTCCCGTTTCATAGAATAATACTTTTTCAAACGAGGAGAGGACAGGTATCTAGAACGATACTCACCTAAATTTAATTTTTTCGCAAAAAATCAATAAAAAAGATGGAAGGTGAGGATAAGTAAGGAGATTTCGCCCATCCATGAACGGCGAAGATACTTGATACCCCGATGAAGTAAATTGGAAGCCGACTGCGGATTAATATCCATCAAATCAGCAATTTGTGTAATTTCCAAACCCTGGTGGTAGCGGAGGTATAAGGCTTCCTTTTGTCTTTCAGGAAGTTGGTTGAGTAATTTATTCACGAGCAATACCTGGTTCCGAGTTTCTTCGTCATGAATCATCTCATCCAGGACCGTGAAGTTCAAATTAAATTCGACTTTAAAAGTTGTTTCCACCTGGTCCAGGGGTTGGGGGTTTCTGAAAATTCGTTCCCTTTTCAGTCTACGTGCGATACGTTTGCGCACACCCGATAGTAAATAGGCTTTGATATACGATGGGTGGGTCAGTGTTTTCCGGTAAAGCCAAATGTCCAGAAAAACTTCCTGTACACAGTCCGATACCAAGTTGTGATGTTGTGTCAACGATTTTCCATAGGAAACCAAAGACGCATAGTATTTCCTGAATAAAGTGGAATACGCCCTTTCATCGCCATCGACCAAGAGGTCCCAAAGTCCAGAATCATTGTCGTTGTCCACAGACATTGTCCAGCTTAAGGTAATAGGATGATATGATCAATTTTCAGAACAAAATTAATTTCTGGTAAAGGTAGGCAGAAATTGCAAAGATGCAATCTCTTGACAAACAAGGAATAGGAGCGTTTTATTTTTTACCCCTAATTTTTTCCAAATCCTTCTCGTTGATTTTCCTTACTTCACCTGGAGTGAGATCATTTAATCCCAAGTTTCCGATGGCTACGCGTACCAAACGCAGGGTTGGGTACCCCACGGCGGCCGTCATGCGTCGAACTTGACGGTTCTTTCCTTCGGTCAGAGAGATACTAACCCATGAATCGGGGATAGATTTTCGAACCCGAATAGGGGGGACACGGTCGGGCAGATGCGGTGTTGGTATGGAAGTTACCCTTGCTCTTTTGGTCTTATAGGGTTTACCATTGACGGAGATCACCACCCCTTTTGCCAGTGAATCACAGGCTTCATCTGTAATTTCACCTTCAACTTGGACATAATAGGTACGCCAATGCTTGTTTTTGGGGTCCAATAGATAGGTCTTGAGCCGATTGTCATTCGTAAGCAAAAGCATTCCTTCGCTATCGGCATCCAAGCGGCCTACGGGATATACATCTTTTTCGAAGGGGTAAGTTAGATCGGCTAACGTGGGGGCGCTACCCTCACGACTAAACTGACTAAGCATACCGTAGGGCTTATAGATTACATAGTAGCGAAACGTCATGGTAGGGAAATTCATCGGATAAAAAAAGAGAGGATTATACCCCTCTTTTTAGATCACTTAGATTGTACCTTTCCATTTCACTGGATGGAATGTCGGGATGTTGCCAGAATTCCAAATTATTTCGTCTGAAAGCTGGAGTTTCGAATTCCGCCCAATTGGGATTTCGGTTATTTTTAAACCATTCGGTTAGTTTTTGGAGTCGTTTGGTCTCAGCGATATCCCAACCACCAGTTGTCGTATTATCGACGAAAATAGTTTTTCGCGAAGATGTTACGAGGTGGTCAGTTTCTAGATCCGCTTCATATTCACCTACTTCTATGACTGTAGGGCCGGTTTTCGTGACTTCTTCAACAATACTTTCCTCTACGATGAACTTATCATCATTCGCACGCTGGGGGGTAGGTACTTCCCTTTCAGCCTGGGGCTCTTCAACACCAGCATTAGGTGCCAGGCTTTCTTCGCCATCTGGCTCTTCTTCAGCCGTTTGCGACAGATCGGAGAGTTTTGGGATTTCGAGTTTTCCTCCACCTTCAAAACCGGAAGCGACGATGGTTACCCGGAGCGCTTCACCCAGGGTTTCGTCTTTGATCGTTCCTAGTTTAAAGAGTAAGTGATTCCCTTTAACCTGTTCGGTCACATAAGAGGTGATCACCCTTTGTTCCCGTACAACTGCTTCTTTTTGGGAAGAGGTTGCGAGGGTCACGATAATACTTTTTGCGCCTGAGATATCGCGGTCGTTGAGCAATGGAGAGTCGAGTGCTTTTTGAATAGCCGTGAGTGCACGGTCAGGCCCTTCTGCTTCCGCGGTTCCCATGACCGATTGTTTCGCCCCTTTCAATACCCTTTCCACATCTCTAAAGTCCGTATTGATGGTTCCGCTGGTCGTGATGATTTCGGAAATACTTTTAACGGCATTCAGGAGTATGTCATCGGCTTGGGCAAAGGCTCTAGTGAGTGGTAGGTCTTCGTAAAGTTCTTCCAATTTATCGTTTAGAACCACCAATACCGTATCGCTGTTAGCTTGAAGCTCGGCTATACCAGCCATGGCCTGTTCCAGCTTTTGGGTACCTTCCCAGGAATAAGGGGCTGTAACGACTGAAACCGTGAGCAAGCCCATATTCTTAGCGATACCCGCTATGACCGGAGCAGCTCCGGTACCGGTTCCTCCTCCCATTCCCGCAGTGACGAATACCATTTTGGTGGTTCCTTCTAATACAGCCTTGATCTCGTCTTCGCTTTCCAGGGCGGCATTTCGTCCGAAAGTGACGTCCATACCCGCTCCCAAACCACCTGTAAGGGTGGCTCCCAATTGTATTTTGACAGGTACGGGGCTTTCAAGTAAGGCTTGTCGATCCGTATTGGTAATGACGAAATCAACGTCCTTAATTTTTTTTCGGTACATGTAGTTGACAGCGTTTCCACCACCGCCTCCTACTCCAATGACCTTTATAATGGGTGCGTGCGATTCTTCTTTCACGATTTTATGTAGGATATAGTCTTGTTTGAATAATTTATCAAGTTCTTCCGCGCTCATATGAGATCAGGATATGGTTTTAGTCATTATTTTTCATCCTCATCATCGTAGCTACCGGCGTCATTTGCCTGTTCCCGGCTGCTAATAAATGTATTTTTTATCCGGTTTAACCACCCTGATAAATCGATACCGGAACGTCCGGAGGGGCTTCTTTCGGCAAACTGATCGGATTGCTCCTGCTGAGTTGGATTGAAATGTGTGTTTCCTTCTGCTTTTTTATACCCGAAAGCATCTGCTACTGGGGTAAATGGTTTTCTCGAAACGAGTCGCTCGTCCAGGGGTTTGATGCTCGCCCAGGCAAGACCGACGGCCGATGCGTAGGAAAGTGAACTGACGATGTCGGCCATAGAAGTACGATCGAGCCCTTCAGGCAGACCCACACGCACACTCATATTATCCATCACTCGACTAAACACCGTTTCGATGTCGGGAATAGAGGAAGTTCCCCCGGTTAGGACGATACCACCAATGAGTTCTTCTTCGAGGCCTTGATGTTTGATTTCTCCGTATACCATGGCGGCGATTTCCTTCAATCGCTCTTCGATGATCATGGCTACATTTTTCTTAAGTACTTTACGAGGTGGCCGACCCGACAAATAGTTAATTGAGATTTCAATATTAGACGGCACATTTTCGGCCAATGCTGAGCCAAATGCACATTTCAATTCTTCTGCATTAGACAGTTGAATACCACATCCGGTTTTCAGGTCACTCGTAATATTATTCCCTGCGATAGGGAAAGAAGCGACATGTCTAATGAAGTTATTTTGATAAATAACCAGGTCGGTTGTCTGTTCCCCTATGTCGACCAAAGCGATGCCCGCTTGTTTTTCTTCTTCGGTTAATACGGCAAGGCCAGTGGCAATAGGTGCATATACGATATTAGCGGCTCTCAGGGTAGGATCTACCATGGCAAGGCTTCTCCTTGTCCTTTTTAACGACTGGCTATTGGCTGAAATAACCAAAAAGTCAGCGCCCAATTTGATCCCTTGTCGACCCACCGGCTCGGTGATCTGGCCTACATTATCGACCATAAAATACCGGGGTAAAACGTGGAGAACGTCGTAATTACTATCTTTCTGTTTTCTAACGCGGGTTACTTCGCTGATCAGCTGTGCGATGTCATGCTCGGTGACCTCCTCACCCGAAGAAGTAGTCGGTCGAATAATTTCATCCTTTTGATCAATAACTTTTACATTCAGTCCACTAAAACTGACATTGACGGTATCGAAGGGATAGTTTGCGACCGATGAAACGCCTTTGAGTGCCTTGGCGAGCCCTTCGGCGACTTGAACGATATTTTCTACCGATCCATTAACCACTGCTCCTTTGGGTAATGGACTTGTACCGAAACCGAGGATTTCTAAACTGTAGCCGATGGAATCGGTTACCGGTCTCGCTACTACAATGGAAACTTTACTGCTTCCTAAATCAATACCAGCAATTACATTGCTCCCCTTCATAATTCTACTTTTAATTTATTCGCAAACTACCTGATCCTGATACTTGATATTTATTCTTGAATAGGTATTCCAATTTTTCGAAAGTACTTTGTCGTAGAAAATTTTTAGTTTTCTCAATTTTGAGCTGATCTGTACGGGCTGACCAAATTCTATGATCTGGTCTCCTAGTGTGGTCAGAAAACGAACTTCCCCATCGGCATCTACCATTATATGGTAAATTTGTGCTTTCCAGAAAGCATCATTCTGAATAAATCGGATCAGGTCGAGATAAGGTTTACCCTTTTCGCTATTCAAACCCTTCAATTGCCGGACATACTCCCCACTTACCAGCGGTACCTGCATTGTAAAACGATTGGAAAGAGGGATATAATGCCCTCCTTCCTCAATATAAAAGCCTCTGGCCTTTTTCCACTCCTCCCGATGCCCCGGACTATCGATCCAACGGGCTATGGGTAAGTACAATTCAATATCTAAAATGAGATTTCCGGAAAAATCTTTTTGGGCTTCACAATGTTTGACAAACGTCAGACTTCGAACCGATTCTTCAATTTCCGCCAGGTTGATCAGATCCATCTTCCTACCGAGTATCGGCCCTTCTTTACTAATATGATTCACGATATCGGTTTTGGAAACAAACCCTGCGGCCTCCGTATCAGGGAAATTAACAATAATTTCCTCACAACGCAGTGAAAACAATTTCCTTTCCGCCATCCCCACACAAAGTGCAAAAACCAAACCCCACAGGATTAGTTTCGCTCCTTTTTTCCAAAATCCCGCGTTTATGATCATGGACGTAATATTAACAAATCTTTACAAATTATGGAAAATAAGATGGTTGCAAAATCGATTTTATCACCGGCACCAATTTATCGATATCGCCCGCCCCAATGGTGGCCAGTAGCTCGGGTGGGGTTTCGCCTATAAACCTAATTAAATCCTCTTTTGACATCAGTTTTTTTTGAGTCATCGGTATTTTTTCCAACAACATTTTGGAATCGACTCCCTCTATGGGTAATTCCCGAGCTGGATAAATATCGAGAAGTATAACTTCGTCAGCCAAGGCAAGACTTTGCCCGAATTCGTCAGCAAAATCCCGGGTACGGGTATAGAGATGAGGTTGAAAAACGGCTGTAATCTTTCGCGTAGGATAAAGACCACGCAAGGATTTTAAAAAGGCTGTGATTTCGGCAGGGTGATGGGCATAATCATCAATGTAGATTCGATCCCCTTCGACGATGTATTCAAAACGCCGCTTTACCCCTTTAAAACTGTTGAGGCCATCCCTCACTTGCTCGGGCTTAACGCCTACGGTCATAGCAGCTGCAGCCGCCGCAATCGCATTTTCAATATTATGATAACCCGGTGTTTGTAGTTTGATATTATTAATTAGCCCTGAGGGCGTGTGTAAGTCGAAAACGAATCGGGCATCTTCTAAACGAATATGATCAGCATAGTAGTCCCCCCCCTGCAAACTATACGAAAATGTGCGTTCCGGTCCTGTAATTCCAAGCCCCTTTTTTAAGAATAAGGTCCCATCTCGATCAATTTGATTAGCAAAATCTTGAAACGAATTCAACAGCTCCTGATGGTCCCCGTAAATATCCAAATGGTCGGCGTCGGTAGAAGTAATCACCGCTACATGGGGAAAGAGGGTCAGGAAAGATCGATCAAACTCATCCGCTTCTACAATACATACAACCTCCTTGAGGTTTTCGGCGGGTTGGTTAAGAAGAAAGTTGCTGTTATAATTGTTGCTGATCCCTCCCAAGAAAGCTGCGCAATTCACTCCCGCCGATCGGATGAGATGAGCCGTAAGACTTGAAGTCGTCGTTTTCCCATGGGTCCCCGCCACGGCCACCGTGGTCATTTTCCCGGCAAGCTCACCCAGTATCTGAGACCTTTTCTGAATCTTAAAACCTCCCGCACGGAAATAGCGCATCATCCGATGATCGGCCGGAATAGCCGGTGTATAAACAACCAACGTCTTTTCAGGATCCGAAAACCCACTAGGAGGGACATCCCTATCTTCATAGGTAATGACCATTCCTTCTTTCTCTAACGCCTGGGTTAAAGGGGTAGAAGCTCGGTCGTAACCGCCTACCTGATAACCATTTATATTAAACCATCGGGCGATTGCACTCATCCCGATACCTCCAATTCCGACAAAAAAAACGTTTTGGCAGCCCTGATCTGACTCCATTGAATAACCTTTATAGTTAGTGATATTACAAAGTTATCAACGCTGACGCATCGGTACCAGTTATCGGGTGAAAACATTTTTTTAAAGTATATATAGTACAGAAAAGCGCTTTCAGGTAATATTGATAGTAGTCGCTAGCATTCCTAACTAAACCTAATGAGTTCGCAACCTCTTACCGACCGACCCAGACGCGTGGCATCGATTGATGCCTTCCGTGGATTTGTCATGTTCTTGATGATGGCCGAAGTGCTTCGTCTAGGACGAATAGCCCGGGAATTACCCGATAGCTCCTTTTGGGAGTTTTTGGCATTTCACCAAAGCCACGTACCCTGGACTGGCTGCTCCCTTCACGATTTAATTCAGCCATCCTTTTCCTTTCTCGTGGGGGTAGCCCTACCCTTTTCCCTTTTGGCTAGGCGGAAAAAGGGGATGACCAATACGCAATTGTGGGCGCATACCTTGAAAAGGGCGCTGATACTGATTCTGCTCGGCATTTTTTTGAGATCCATGCACAGCAGCCAAACCAACTTTACATTTGAAGACACCCTTACTCAAATCGGTCTTGGATACCCATTTTTATTTGCACTCGGCTTCGCCAAACCCCGGATTCAATTGATCACCTTCAGTGCTATCCTGATAGGTTATTGGTTATTATTTGCCACTTACCCTTTACCTGGCCCTGATTTCGACTGGTCAAAAACAGGAGTTCCTGCCGATTGGGAGCACCATCTGAAAGGCTTTGCAGCTCACTGGAATAAAAACACCAACCCTGCCTGGGCTTTTGATCAGTGGTTCCTCAATCTTTTCCCTCGCGAAAAACCCTTCGTTTATAACGGGGGTGGCTACTCTACGCTCAGCTTTATTCCGACGTTAGCCACCATGATTTTGGGATTATTTGCCGGTCAATGGCTAAGAGATCAAAAACCAAACCTCCTTAAGACCTTCCTGTTAGTAGGTGGAGGCTTGCTTCTTTTTTCACTCATCCTTTCCTGGATGGGGATCAGTCCTATCGTCAAACGCATTTGGACTCCGGGCTGGGTATTGTTTAGCGGGGGATGGGCTTTTCTCTTTATGGGACTATTCTATTATTTGGCCGACATGCGTCAAATTAAGAAACCTTTCTACTTTTTACTTGTTATCGGGGCTAACTCCATTGCAGCCTATGTGTTAGCAGAGGTAGGTCCGCGATTCATTCACGAATCGATGGAAATACATTTTGGTAAGGATTACTTTATGTGGGTAGGCGAACCTTACTTCCATTTGGTGCGAGGTGCCTTCCAATTACTGATGCTATGGCTCATTTTAAGATGGATGTATGTCAACAAGATTTTTATCAAAATCTAACGTATTTACAGGCTTAGGACTATTTTTGTCTTAAAATACGTAACGAAGTAAAAAAAGTCCAAGTATACCATTGACGAATACGACACGATTGACCTCGTTCCCCTGGGGAGTAGGACAGGTTACTCTGATGATCTTACTCCTGTGCTCCTGCGAAAGACTTGAAATGGAACACCGGGAGTTTGTTTCACGCGTGAACGAACCCATTGTGCGCTATAACGAGGAAAAGGATGTAGCCTACGGAAAAAGCAAAGAGTATCAGAGTTTTGATATTTACTATCCAGAGAATGCTTATCGCAACCCCTCGGATGTGGTTATCTTAATCCATGGCGGGAACTGGAACTATGGAGATAAATGGTTTTTAGAACCCACGGTCGATGGGTTAAAAAAGGCCCGAAAAAATCTAACGATCGTAAATATCAATTATCGCTTATTTGTAACGGAAACCGGGAAAACCCTTTTCGAACACCAAATAGCCGACATCGACAGTTGTATCAGTTTTCTGAAGAAGAACGCTGAAAAATACAATATACAACGGGGAAAATATGCGATCATGGGAGCCAGTGCAGGAGGCCATCTTGCCCTTTCTTATGCTTATACATTAGGTAAGAAAAAGATCCATACGGTAGTCGGAATGAGTGCTATAACGGAAACGACAATGCCGGATCTGCTGCATCCCAATCTATGGAACGATGTTAAAAATATGAGCGGTTACCAAGACGGTAATCCAAAAAGAGAAGTCCTTTACAAAACAAGTCCGGTGCATTTGGCAAGTACCGAATCCCCACGAACGATTCTGATCTACGGACTAAAGGACAATGTTATCGACCTCCGCCAACAAACGCTTTTACGAGAAAGGCTGTTGGCTCTTCGGGTACCCAATGCGCTATACGTCCTTAAGGATCAGGACCATAACGTAGACGGCTCTATTATTGCGGACAGTATATTGGGGGCTTTGGGTGCGGATGAATGGGATCTGTATTTTGAGAGCCTCTAACACCGACAATATGGTTTATTTGTGTTAACTTTGAAATGTTAACACGCCAATCCCATAGGCTATTAGCCGTTTAACATATAAATTCCGCTGATCGTATATTCGGGGAATATAATGAGGTTTTTTTCGTTTAATTTAAAATTCGGTTCGTTAAGGATTCAATGCCGAAAACTGAAATCGTTCGCTAAAAACAATAGTACTAAAGGTCAATGAAATTACTGTTCAACATCATACTCATCTTCTTTTTCCTGATCATTTTTGTTCCCATATTCCGGCGCTTTTTATTCCACTTACTTGTCGGTCGCCAAATATTAAAAGAGCAAAAAAGAGCGAATGCTTCGCAACAGAAGCAAAACGGGAATATCAATGTGGACATTACACCCAATCGAAATTCATCCAACCTAAAAGGTGGAGAATATATCGATTATGAAGAGATTAAAGATAAGTAATGGAATAGCCTAGACTTTCCTTAGGATTCAAATCCCCGGAAAGTTTAGGCCATATTGTGATAAACCCGCTGTACATCGTCGTCTTCTTCTATCTTTTCGATGAGCTTCTCGATGTCAGCAGCCTGTTCCGGAGTTAGTGATTTAACATCATGCGGTATCCGCTCGAAATCAGCCTCTTCAATTTCGAAGTTGTTTTCTTCAAGGTATTGCTGTAGTGCACCAAAAGCCGTGAACTCTCCATAGATCATTATAAGATTACTCTCCTCATCTAAGAAAACTTCGTCAGCACCATAATCGATCAGCTCCAATTCTAGCTCCTCGAGATCCAACCCTGTATTTTTGATTTTGAAAATACATTTCCGTTCAAAAATAAAGTCAAGCATCCCGGTCGTACCCAAACTCCCTCCCGCTTTGTTAAAATAACTCCGAATATTTGCTACCGTACGGGTAGGATTGTCGGTCGTACTCTCAACCAATATAGCTATGCCATGAGGGCCGTACCCTTCATAGACCATTTCCTTATAGTCTTCCTGATCTTTGGAGGTGGCTCGCTTGATAGCCCGTTCAATATTTTCTTTGGGCATGTTGGCAGCTCTCGCATTTTGCAAGACAGCTCTTAATCTTGAATTGGTGGCTGGGTCGGCAGTACCGTTTTTCACGGCTAACGTAATGTCCTTGCCAATACGGGTAAATACCCGAGCCATCTGGCCCCACCGTTTAAATTTTCTGGCTTTTCTATATTCAAAGGCTCTTCCCATTGGTTATCTAGCTGCAATTTACAGGAGTGTAGGTATGGCAATTCATTGGTACATCCTAACCCTCCAGGTGAATAGAAGTGCAAAAATACAAAACACTTTATAAAATTTACAGCTGAATATAATGCCAATATGAGCATGTGAATTAGAAAATTGGAACGATTTTTGATATTGATCCCAGATCATCTTTATCTTTATACATGGAACAAAATAATAACAAGGGACTCGTAATGGCGCTGGTCGTCATGACCTTATTGGCAGGTGTTTTTGCCTACCTGTATTACCAACAACGTAACCTTACCGCCCAATTAAGAAACGATCTTGGGATGCGCATCACGGAGCTAGCCGCCACCGAAGTTAAGCTCGATAGCATTTCGAAGGAGCTGGATGCCAAAATTCGGGAAATTGAAGGCTTGGGAGGTGATTTGGAAGAGTTAACCAAAATGAAAAACCAACTGGAAGCAGACCGTTTGGCACTGCGTCGAGGCAATACTAATCTGACCAATAAAATTCGGGAGTATGAAATTTTCCTTAGACAAAAAGATGAGGAAATCGTTCGTCTACGTGAAGAAAACCAACAACTACTCAGTGAGAGAGACGAACTGGTAACGATTACCGAGACCCTCCGTCGCGAAAAACAAACCGTAGAAGATTCATTGACAGGGGCTTTGGCAAAAACAGAAGTTTTGGAGGGCAAGGTTCATTTGGCTTCAGCATTAAAGGCACGAGATATTAAAATATTTGCGATTTCACCGAAAGGAAAAGTGAGGGACGGTGAACGTGCTAGAGCCCGTCGAATTGATAAAATTCGGGTAGACTTTATGTTAGAAAAGAACCCCCTCGCCGAACAAAATACCAAATTGATCTATCTACGGATCCTCGATCCAAACGGCGCTACGATTTCTGACACCAGTACGGGTTCGGGAACATTCCTATTCGAAGGCGAAACCCATCCGTATACTTTTACCAAAGAGGTCAACTACAACAACACGAACCAAGACGTAAGCATTATATACGACCGCACGGGTGATTTCAATCCCGGTACCTATACCGTCCAGCTGTATTGCGAAGGTTTTCTTATTGGAGAAAACACGTTTACGATACGCTAAACCGGATTTGATGCGGGTCGACTAATGGATCAAATCTCTCCCTAGATGTCTCCCCTTTTCAAGGCGTCCACAGCGTAGTGGGCAGCCCTGGCGGTTAGCGCCATGTAGGTGAGTGAAGGGTTCGAACAACTAGCGGAAGTCATACATGAGCCGTCGGTAGCAAATAGATTTGGAACGCTGTGAAACTGATTCCACCTATTCAACACCGAGGTTTTCGGATCTTTTCCCATTCGGACACCGCCCATTTCGTGCGTACAAAATCCTATGTATTTCATGTCGTCCACCGGTGTTATATTTTTACCGCCTGCCGCTTCCAGCATTTCCATGGCGTCATTGATCATGTCCTTCCTCATAGCCCTTTCATTGTCCTTGTATTCTGCATCGGTGACGAGAATGGGCAAACCCCATGGGTCGGTCTTGGTGCGGTCAAGGTAGACTTTGTTGTCTTCGTACGGCAGGCATTCTCCATAACCGTTTAAGCTCATGGACCATGGACCTGGCTTGGACAGTGATGTTTTAAATTCTGCTCCAAATCCCCGTTGTGACATTCCCCTTTGCCATCCACTACGCGAGCCGCCGCCTTGATAGCCATAACCTCTCAAATACCCATTCGCTTTTTCGCTATAATTTCGATATTGGGGTATATATATACCGCTCGGTCTTCGCCCAAAAAAATATTTGTCATCAAAACCTTCAAAAGTGGCTCTTGCACCAGCTTGTTGATGGTGATCCATAATGTATTTACCCAGCGCACCACTGTCATTCCCTAAGCCTTCTGGAAATCGACTAGAGGTCGAATTCAATAGAATAAAATTGGTGCCCAACGTGGAGGCATTTAAGAAAATGACTTTAGCATAAAATTCAATTTCTTCGCGGGTATTTTGATCGATGACTTTAACCCCCGCAGCCCTTTGCTTTTGTTCGTCATAAATGACTTCATGCACCAGAGAATCGGGGCGTAATGTGAGGTTCCCCGTGGCTATAGCAGCCGGTAAGGTAGCCGATTGCGTACTGAAATACGCTCCATAAGGGCACCCTCGTATACACATATTCCGGAACTGGCACGCCCCCCGACCTTGTTTGATCTGTTCTTCGGTAGGTGAAGTGAGGTTGGCTGCACGCCCTATAATAAGACGTCGCGTACCTTTCCATTTCTTGGCAACGGCTGTTTGAACATGCTTTTCTACGCATGTCAAATCCATCGGTTTCTGAAAAATGCCATCGGGAAGTTGAGGAATGCCCTCCATAGAACCACTAATTCCCGAAAATTTTTCAACATAATCGTACCATGGAGCTATGTCTTGATACCGAATGGGCCAATCGACCCCATATCCGTCCCGTAAATTCGCTTCAAAGTCGTGATCACTCCACCGGTAACTTTGTCGTCCCCATACCAACGAACGTCCCCCCACAACAAATGCTCGAGTCCATTGAAAGGGTTTTTTCTCTTCGTAGGGGTACATGATATCACGGGTCATCAAATGGGTGGTAGCCTCGGTAAGCGCGAATTTTCGTGCTTGCACCGGATATTCCTCCTTCACCTGAGTCGTTAAACGCCCCCGATAGGGAAAATCCCAGGGATTTAATAAGGCCGTAGAATAGCCTTCAATATGTTTGACGTCAGGCCCTCTTTCTAATAACAATACTTTCAAACCTTTTTCGGAGAGTTCTTTCGCTGCCCACCCCCCTGTGATTCCCGACCCAACAACGATGGCGTCGTAGGTATTTTGTTTTTTAGCTTTTAGGTTAAGATTCATTTTAAACACAATAAATGCACTCAATCAAGGGTCGCCATTGTAGTATTATTCCGACAACAATTCAACAGGTAGTCTAGTCAACGAACCCCCTTGTTCCGTATTCAAATTTCTTTCAACACAATATCGCTTCTATTTTAGATTAAAGACTGGTAAACAGCTTTATTGCCCTTACTAAAAGGCAAAAAACAAGGTTAATCTATTATTTCGTAAAGAATTTACTGGACTAATAACAGCTCCCATAAAAGCGCCCATGCCCTGAAATTCTCAATCGAGTTGTTGAAATCCTCGCAAGCGAATGAGTATCAGCCTATTGCTACCCTCTTTATTAAAGAGTAAGGTATTGTGTTTTTTTCCTATTCCTAAATGAAGCTGAATATTGTTCATTCCAACGGCGTTACTCGCTCGCCTATTGCTTACCTTTTTCAAGACCTAATAGCGGGGATTTTACCTAAATTTTTTCTGCTTTTATGTATAACCCTTGGGGTGGGAAGCGAATGTAGTGTATTCGCACAAAAGGGAAATATCAGTTGGACGCTCGAGACTGAAAACGCTGCTTGGAGGCCTCGGGACTCACAGGGAGAATTTGTCTTCCGCAATCAGCTGTGGATTATGGGAGGATGGTTTACTGCACGAGACCCCAATCCCCGGGATGTATGGAAATCAGCGGATGGAAAAAATTGGACGAGGGTAATAGAACAAGCCCCCTGGGAGTATAGTGATCTTCCAGGTTCCGTAGTTTTTAAGAATCGGATGTGGATGTTAGGAGGAAGGAAAGTTCCGGGAACCGATTGCAGTAACGAAGTATGGGCGACGCAGGATGGCGTAAAGTGGGAATTAGTTAACCCCTCGGCTCCCTGGCGGAAACGACTAGGAGCGGCTGCGGTTGTCTTTAAAAATCGGATATGGATAATGGGTGGAACAGATGATTTTTATCAAAACAACGATTCTACCTTAATGAATGATGTGTGGTCGTCGGCTGACGGAATGCACTGGAAGTTGGAAACCAATGAAGCTCCCTGGTCTAAAAGAGCACATTTCCAAGCTGTAGTTTTCAAGGGGAAAATCTGGGTTATGGCCGGTGGTATGCGGGCCCCTACTGCACAAACAAAAAACGATGTCTGGTGTTCGGAAGATGGTGTCAATTGGCAACTTGTTACAGAATCCGCCCCCTGGAGACCTCGTCTTTGGTATTCTACCGTTGTTTATCGAAATCGTATGTGGGTACTGGGTGGCTGGACCTCCGAGAAAGATGGTAATTGCGGGGACGTTTGGTATTCTGAAGACGGTAAAAATTGGACCGAATTCAAATCGGCTATTAGTTGGAGTAAACGGCATGAACATGCCGCCTTTGTATTTCAAGACAAAATTTGGGTGGCCGGGGGTGCTACCGGTGACCGACATGAACTTGATAGTCAGGTTTGGAGTTTGGAAATCCCTAAAAACTGGTTTAAAAAGACCATCCGAGCGCCTAAATAACCAATGCTAGAAACGCTATATTTGCACCCGTATCTCAGCATCTAATTTCGCCCAATATGTCCGTTCGAGCCCTATCCTTAGCCCTTTTCTTAATCTATCTACTCTACGCTTGTACCCACGACAAAGGTCAGATTGCCTTAACGAAAAACCTAGTGGGATATTGGCCATTTTCAGAAAATGCGCAAGTGAGAGAAGTTGGTTCTGTGACCAGTGTGGTCCATGGACCCATAAATTTTGATACAGCATTCGCACAATTTGACGGTCGTTCTTGCTGGGTTGAAATTCCAGCATCCGAAAAACTACATCCAGGAACGGCTGACTTCAGTATTTCGGCATGGATTTATACCGAAGCTGATATGGATGATGTAGGTGGGGACATTATCAGTCAGTTTGATCCACTATCCCAGAAGGGTTTTCACCTTAGTTTGAAAAGCAATGCCTCCCCGACCAGCCAATCGAGTTATCGGCAACTGCAATTTGCAGTTGATGATGGTTTAAAAGGTCAGTGGACGGATAAGGGAAGACCTGGTAATACCTTATTGGCATTCGCTTTAGCCGAATTCAAAAGTGAGCTTTATGCCGGTGTTTGCCAACCAGGAGCCAATGAAACGGGAAAAGTTTTTCGGTATCGAAAAGGAGAACTCTGGGCAGACTGTGGCGCACCGGACAGCTCGAATAGTGTCACAGCTTTAGCGGTTTTCGACGGTCATTTATATGCAGCTACAGGTCATTATCGCCTTTCGGGTTCTTCTTTAATAGAGTCAGAAAACACCACACCGGGGGGACGCATTTTTCGTTACGAAGCCCCAGGAATATGGCATGAAGTAGGTCATCTCCCAGGTGTTGTATGTATCGGAGGTTTGGCTGTCTACAATGGTAAACTCTATGCCAGTTCAATGTATGCCCCTAGTGGATTTTTCCGCTACGATGAGGATCACCAATGGACACGTCTGCCGAATCCAGAGGGCAAAAGGGTCGTAAACATGGCTACGTTCAATGGTTACCTATATGCTACCAGCTGGGATCACGGACACGTATATCGCTATAATGGGGAGAGTTGGGAAGATTGCGGGGCAGTAGGCGATAACACCCAAAACTATGCTTTTAATATTTATGAGGGCAATCTGTACACAGCTACCTGGCCTAGTGGAAGAGTGTACCGCTTTGACGGTATTGATCAATGGGCCGATGTAGGCCGACTTGGAGAAGAGCTCGAAGTGATGGCTATGATGACCTACAATGGACGAATGATGGCCGGAACACTCCCCTTAGCAGAAGTATATGTATATGAAGGAGACACACTCTGGACACGAATGGATCAGCTCGATCGAACGCCGGATGTCAGATATCGTCGCGCCTGGACCATGGCTGAACACGATGGAAAAGTATTTTGCAGCACGCTCCCATCGGGCAAAATATTCTCCTATGAATCAGGTAAAGTTCTATCAATGTCGGAACCGTTTCCGGAAGGTTGGCAGCATGTTGCAGCCATTAAAACGAAGGATGAACTTCGACTTTATTTAAATGGAAAAATGGTGGGAAAAAGAGATATTCCTGAAAATGTAAAATTCGATCTCAACCCAGCTACCTCACTTAAGATCGGTTTTGGCTCCAACGACTATTTCAAAGGCCGATTAAAAGAGATTCGCTTTTATAAAAGGGCTTTAAAGGAATCTGAAATTCTCTATTTAGCTGAGGGGGATCGGGCTGAATAGCGTCAGGACCCGCATCCGGATTAAAAAGCGTATCTTTGCAGAATACAATTTATAAATTGCGATTATAACATGAGTTTAGTAGAAAAGCTAAAGGAAAGAAGTGGAAATCTTTGTGAACTCACCGGTGTAGCTGAGAATCTGGTTACATACGAAGTCCCACCAACCGGATCCGGCACTCTTGAGAATACCATATTAGTTGCCGAAAATATAGTCGATCAACTCAACGGAAGCGAACCCCTCGATGGATCTTTTTGGCAGCAGCATCTACCGACAAGCATGTGGAGTGAGGTACCTGCTGTCCAAATTACCGCCTGGCGTCTTTTGAATCGGCTAAAACAGGAAAGCTGGGCGAGCGAACACCTTGACATGCTCTATTTAGACGACGAAATGCTCGCTTGGGCAAAAAGTGGTGCCGACGTCGATGAAGTTACCGAAGAGGATAAACATAGGGATGCCAATGGAGCAATCTTGGAAAATGGAGATTCGGTGGTGTTGACTAAATCACTTGATGTAAAGGGTTCCTCCTTGAACGCCCGAATTGGAACGGTGGTTAAAAATATTCGATTGGTTCCGGAGAATACAGAGCAAATTGAAGGAAAAATAGAAGGCCAGCAAATTGTGATTTTAACAAAATTTGTGCGGAAACATAACGGCTAATTTATCTTACTAGATTTCCCTAATTCCACGGGTTATTTTCAAAGCCAGGGAGGGTCGTAGAAAAACCAAAGAGCTGCCGACGTCTTGGAGATAG
>ENA-UOVV01000934-UOVV01000934.1-compost-metagenome-genome-assembly--contig:-NODE-934-length-27172-cov-6.027363_pt1 | contig 27172 bp, 22 predicted proteins | sample MGYA00238155_ERZ761577 | MGnify/ENA primary metagenome ERZ761577 (study PRJEB28898, sample SAMN06268775) | compost metagenome | isolation source: Emeryville, CA | place: USA:Emeryville, CA | collected... | reverse complement strand
CCGCCGTCCAGCAGCGCCAGCAGGTGCCGCACGGCCAGCCGGCCCATCTCGCCCACCGGCTGGCGCACCGTGGTCAGCGGCGGATCGACCAGCTCGGCGAACGCCATGTCGTCGAAACCCACCAGGCTGAGATCGCGGGGGATGTCGAGCCCGAGCGCGCGCACGGTCTTCATCACGCCGATGGCGATATAGTCCGAGCAGGCGAGGATCGCCGTGGGCCGCCGGGGCGCATCCAGCAACACGGCTGCCGCCGTCTCCCCGAAGCGGCTGGTATAGTCGCCCAGCATCACCCAGCCGGGGGGCACGGGCAGCCCCGCTTCGGCCATCGCCCGGTTGAAGCCGTCGAGGCGCTCGTTCACGCTCATCAGCCGGTTGGGGCCGCCGACGAGGGCGATGTTCCGATGCCCGGCCTCGATCAGGTGGCGCGTGGCACGATAGGCGCCCTCGGCGTTTTCCACGAAGACGCGGGGCAGGTTCACCCCGGCGATGTCCTCGTCCAGCAGCACCACGTTGTCCCGCCCGCTCAGCAGCCCGGCCAGCGTGCCGTCGTCCACCCGGTTGGTCATCATGATGAGGCCGTCGACATGGCCGTCGGCCATGCGAGCTATGGCGTCGGCCTCGGTGCCGGCGCCGCTGCCGGTGGAGGAGATGTAGACCGCATAGCCCCGCTCATGCGCCTCGTGCTCCACCGCCGCGGCCAATTCGGCGAAGAAGGGGTTGGCGATGTCGGGCGTGACCAGGCTGATCGCCTCCGCCTTGCCGGTGGACAGGCGCCGCGCCAGCACGTTGGGCCGGTAGCCCAGCTTGGCGATGGCCGCATCGATCCGGTCGCGGGTCGCCTGCGGCAGCTCGATGCGGTTGTTGAGATAGCGCGACACCGCCGTGGGCGAGACCCCGGCCTCGGCCGCCACGTCGCTCAGCGTGGCCATGGCGCCCCCCCGGAACGATTGCGGCCCCGCCCCGCCGGGCAATGCCTAGATCGCATGGCGCGTCCTCCAGGCGGCGATGAGCCTCAGGCTTTCCCCGACGATGCCGGCCACCAGCGCCTCGCCCTTTTCGGCCGTGGCCGGGCGCGGATCGCCGAAGACCCCGGAGGGGTTGAAATCGCCCAGCTGCATGGGCTCGGCCCCGAAGGTGGGCGGAAAATCCGGATAGGAAGGCGCGGCCCGGGCCATGTCCACGCCTTGAGGCGCCAGCGCCAGCATCATGGCGGTCTCCACCTCGTCGGCATGATAGAACTGCGGCGCCGCCGGGCGACTGTCGCAGATGCGGGCGGCGATCGCCTCGAGCCCGGGATAGTCGAGATGGCATACCGGCAGCCCGGCGGTCACCAGCGTTCGCGCCGCCAGCAGCATGGGCTCGCGGTTGCCGAAATGCCCGTTCACCAGCACCAGCCCCGGCACGCCGGTGCGCAGCAGGGCATGGCCGATATCGGCGATCAGGGCCTCGAGGGTGCGCGGCGAGATGGAGAGGGTGCCCGGGAAGGAACCGGCGCTCCAGGCATCGCCATAGGCGACGGGGGGCAGCAGCAGCGCATCGATCTCGCCGGCGATGCGCCGCGCCACCCCATGGGCCAAGTCGGTGTCGGTGCTCAGCGGCAGATGCGCGCCATGCTGCTCGCAGGCGCCGAGGGCGAGCACCGCCAGCGCCCCGTGCTGCACCCTGCGGGCGACCTCGGGCCAGGCGGCGTGGGAAAGATCGGTGGCGCTCATGGCGTCCACCCCGCGACGGTGAGCGGCGCATCCGGCGCCACGGCGGCCAGCAGCTCCGCCGTCGCCCGGCGGTAGTCCACCGCCCCGCCGACGACCGTGCCCAACAGGGCGCCGGTGATGTCGGCCGGCGCATGGCCATGGGCGATGAGGTCGACCATGGCCGCCTGGAGGGGCTGGATGGTGGGATTGAAGGCGACGCTTTCCACGGCGGCGCCGGCGACGTGGCTGCCGTCCGCCAGCAGCAGGACCACCGCGCCCGGGCAGCCGCTATAGGGCGAATGGCTGCGCCGCCCGGCGGCCAGAAGCGCCGGCCCGGCGGGATGGCGGGGCTCTGCGGCGAAGGCGAGGTCCGGCCACAGCACCCGGCCGGGCACCGCGCCGCGCTGGCCCAGATAGGCCGGATCGAAGGGCCACGGATAGAGCTGGGCGAGGGTCAGGGTATGGCCGAGCGGATCGATCAGCTCCAGCCGGTCGCTGGCGGCATACTCGGCGAGGCACTGGCGGCAATGGGCGCAGGGATGCGCCTCCCCGATGGCGATGACCGCGATGTCGGTGCCCCGGCTCATGGCCCGGGTGAAGACGAAGCCCTCCCCGTGCAGGGTGTAGCCCAGATGGGTGCCGGGAAACTCGACATTGCCGCCCAGGATCAGATTGCCGGTGCCGGCCTCCAGCCCCACCGCGCCGACGTGGAAATCCGAGATGGGCGGCCGGGCGAGCCCCTGCGCCACATCGAGCAGGAGCAGCATCAGCTCGCGCACCGAGGCGAGGCCGAACCGCGTCACCAACTCGCCCGCCACCGCGCGGGGCAGCACTCCGCCGTCATTGGCGTCAGGCCCGGGCCGGGTGTCGGCCAGCGCCGCGCGGGCCGCCTGGCGCACCGCGTCCCCGACCTCGCGGCCCAGGCTTTCCAGCCGCCGCGGCACGGCGGGATCGGCGGTGAAGGGATTGGCGCTCATCAGAGAATTGCCGAAACTATAGGCAGAAATCCACAACGCCGTCCTGACAGGCAGTCATGGACCGAATGCATTTGACAAGCTCCGCAAAACTGGCGTTAGATCGCTATATAAAGCGCTTTACTAGCGATAGGTCAAATGGGTTCTACACTGCTCCGCGACGCCATCATCCTGACGGTGGATGCCGAGGACACCACGCATCGGTCGGGCTGGGTCGCCATCGCCGACGGGCGGATCGCGGGCGTCGGCCCCATGGAATCCTGCCCCGATCCGGCCGGGTTCGACACGGTGCGCGCGCTGCCGGGCCATGTGGTCATGCCCGGCCTCGTCAACGCCCATACCCATTCCGCCATGGTGCTGTTCCGCGGCCGCTCGGAGGGCCAGAGCCTGCTGACCATGGAGGGCTGGTACAACTCCATCCGCGAGCCGGAGCTGTCGCTGCTCGCCTCCGACATCGGTCCTGCCGTGGCTCTGTCCTGCGCCGAGATGGCGCTGTCGGGCACCACCACCTTCTGCGACCAGTATTTCTTCGCCGACGAGATCGCGGCGGCCGTGGCCGCGGCCGGTCTGCGCGCCGTCATCGCCTATGGCATCGTGCAACTGGGCGACGAGGAGCGCGGCGAGGAGGAGCTGAAGAAGGCCGCGGCCTTCATCGAGCGGCAGCGCTCGGCCGATGGGCGCATCATCCCCTGGTTCGGGCCGCACGCGCCCTATGTCGACAATGCCGAGGAGCTGATCCGCGCCGAGGTGGCGCTGGCGGTCGAGCATGGCTGCGGCATGCACCTGCACATGGCGGCCGGCCCCGAGGACAATGAACAGACCATGGCGCGCTACGGCCTCACCGCCACCCAGGCCCTGGCCCGGGACGGCTTCTTCGCCGGCCGCGTCCATGCCGCCCACTGCCTCGATCTTTCCGAGGACGACATCGCCATCTTCGCCGCAGCCCCCGCGGCGTCGGTGGCCTACTGCGCCACGGCGGGCCTGCGCTCGGGCCGCGAGGGCATGTGCCCCGCCGTGGCGCTCCGCCGGGCCGGCGTGGTGGTGGCGCTCGGCACCGACAACGTCGCCGCCAACAATGCCTACGACATGATCGCCGAGATGCGGGTGGCCGGGCTGGTCGCCTCCTACCGCGAGGGCGTCGCCCAGCCCATCTCCAGCCGCGAGCTGGTGCGCATGGCCACCATCGAAGGCGCGCGGGCCCTGGGGCTCGAAGGCGAGATCGGCTCGCTGGAGGCGGGCAAGGCGGCAGACATCGTCGCCGTCGACATTTCCGGCCCCGGCTATTCGGAGACGCCGGATGTGGAAACCCTGCTGGTCTATTCTGGCAGCGGGCGGGATGTGCAACATGTCTGGGTCGCGGGCGAGCAGCTGGTCGAGGGCCGGCAGCTCACGCGGCGCCCTTTCAACGACATCAAGCAAGACTATTCAATGACTTACAAAGACTTCTGGGCGCGGGTCGAAGCCGCGCGCAAGGCGGCCTGAGCATGGCGCGCAAGCTGATTCTCGACACCGACGGCGGCGTGGACGACGCCCAGGCGCTGCTCATGCTCATCGCCGCCGGCCGCACGCCCGACGCCATCACCACCGTCTTCGGCAATGTCGGCCTCGATGCCGCCACCCGCAACATCCTCACCGTTCTCGCCGTCGCCGGCACCCCGGCCGTGCCGGTGCACAAGGGCGCGGAGCGGCCGTTCACCCAGCCGGTCATCGACGCCAAATACATTCACGGCGAGGACGGCCTGGGGGGCGCCCCGCGCCCCGAGGCCATTCCGGAGCCGGCAGGCGCGGATGCCGTGGGCTTTCTGGTCGCGACCTTCACCGCGGCGGCCGAGGCCGGCGACAAGGTCGACTTGCTGATGATCGGGCCGCTGACCAATCTCGCGCTCGCCCTGCGCTTGAGGCCGCAGATCGCCGCGGGCATCGGCCAGCTCACCATCATGGGCGGCACCGTCTATGGCCGCGGCAACACCACCCCGGCGGCCGAGTTCAACATCTATGCCGATCCGGAAGCCGCCGCCATCGTCTTCGGCGCGCCGCTCGACATCCTCGTCGCGCCCTGGGAGCCCTGCGTCACCCACAACATGACCGGAGCCGACGTGGACGCGCTCTTCGCCGCCATCCCCGACAGCTTCGAGAAGCGGTTCTCGCTGGCCCTCGCCGCCCATGCCCGCCAGACCATTGCCGGCTATGGCGGCGGCGACCACTTCCGCTTCGTCGATCCGCTGGCGGCGGCGGCCGTCATCGAACCCTCCATCGTCACCAGGTCCATCCGGGCCTCGGTGGATGTCGCGCTGGCCCCCGGCATCACGCGCGGCATGACCGTGGTCGATCCTTCAGGCCGCCTCGGCACGCCGATGGCGACCCTGATCGAACAGGCCAGCATCGAGCGGCTCGTGGCGCTCTACCAGGCCTCCATAGCCTACCGACCCGCCCCCTAGACAACGACAGCCAACAGGAGCTCCGTCAATGCCCAAGACCAAGTTCACGCGCCGCGCCTTTGCCGGCCTCGCCGCCGCCGGGCTTCTCGCCTCGGTGTCGGCGGGCGCCGTCCTCGCGCAGGACTATACGGCCGACAATCCCCTCAGGGTCGCCCTCGTCGTCCATGGCAATCTGGGCGACAAGAGCTTCTTCGACAGCGCCGCGGCCGGTCTCGACCGCGCCGAGGCGGAGCTGCCGGTCGAGGTCACCGTCATCGAGGCGGGCCTCGACCGCGGCCGCTGGGAGCCAGCCCTCGCCGACGCCACCGACCAGGGCTATGACGTGGTCATCGCCGGCACCTGGGAGATGAACGGCTTCATGCAGGCCCTGTCGCCGGAATATCCCGATACCAAGTTCATCCTCTTCGACGACACGCCGGACTTCTCCGGCGGCGCCTTCCCCAACATCCTGGCCATCACCTACCGCACCTCCACCGCCGCCTATCTCGCCGGCTATGCCGCCGCCAAGGTCAGCGAGACCGGCAAGCTGGGGACCATCCTCGGCGTCGAGGGCGCCACCGTGGTCGAGTTCGCGGTGGGCTTCGAGCAGGGCGCCAAGGCGGCCAATCCGGACGTGGAGGTCACCCGCGCCGTGGCCGGCTCCTTCACCGACCCGGCCAAGGGCAAGGAACTGGCGCTGGCCCAGTTCGCCCAGGGCGTGGACATCGTCTTCCCCATCGCCGGCGGCACCGGCATCGGCGCGCTGCAGGCCGCCCGCGACGAGGGCAAGCTGGCGGTCGGCGTCGATTCCGACCAGGCCGAGATCTTCGCCCCGACCGATCCGGCCCAGGCCGACGTCATCTTCACCTCGGTGGAGAAGAAGGTGGGCGATTCCCTCTATACGGCTCTGCAGCAGACCATCGAGGGCACCGCGCCCTACGGCTCGACGCTGCTGCTCGGGCTCGCCGACGGCGCCGTGGGCATCTCCAAGAACAGCTATTACGAAAAGCTGGTCCCCGCGGAAATCCGTGCCGAGGTCGACGAGCAGGAAGCCAAGATCATCGCCGGCGAGATCGAAGTCGACACGGTCATGCAGTGACCGGCCGGCCCCGCCCCAGCCGGGCGGGGCCCTGCCTTTCCGGAGGACATCTGATGGCGCCCCTGCTCGAAGCCATATCCATCGGCAAGACCTATCCCGGCGGCACCGTCGCCAATGACGGGGTCAACCTCTCCGTCGAGGCGGGCGAGGTGCATGCGGTGGTGGGCGAGAACGGCGCCGGCAAATCCACGCTGATGAAGATCCTGTTCGGGATCGAGCAGCCGGACCGGGGCGAACTCAGGCTCGACGGCCGGCCCGTCGCCTTCGCCAATCCCCGCGAGGCCATCGACCACGGCATCGGCATGGTGTTCCAGCACTTCTCGCTGGTTCCCTCCTTCTCGGTCTACGAGAACGTCGTGCTCGGCTCCGAACCCCGCGACGGCATCCGGTTCGATCGCGCCAAGGCGATCGAGGCGGTGCGCGCGCTCTCGGAAAAGTTCCGCCTTTCCGTCGATCCCCTGCCGCCTGTCGGCCAACTCCCTGTCGGCCAGCAGCAGCGGGTGGAGATCCTGAAGGCGCTTTACCGGGACGCGCGCATCCTCATTCTCGACGAGCCCACCGCCGTGCTGGCGCCGCAGGAGGTGGAGGAGCTCTTCGTCGCCATCCGCGCGCTGGTGGCGCAGGGGCGCACGGTGATCTTCATCGCCCACAAGTTGCCCGAGGTGCTGGAAATCTCCGACCGCATCACCGTCATGCGCGGTGGTCGCACGGTCGGCTCGGTCGGGACCAAGCAGGTGACCGAGGACAGCCTGGCCACCATGATGGTGGGCCGCGAGATCGCCCTGCGCGTGGACCGCGCCGCGGCCCGCGGCGGCGTCACCTGCGAGATCAAGGCGCTCAGGATCGCCAACGACCGCGGCGGCACCATCGCCGAGGATCTGAGCCTCAACGTCCATGCCGGGGAAATCCTGGGCCTGGTCGGGGTCGAGGGCAACGGCCAGGCCGAGCTGCTGGAGGCGGTGGCCGGGCTGCGCGGCATCGCCGAGGGAGCCGTCCATCTCGACGGCACCAGCCTCGAGCCGTTGAGCGTGCTGCAGCGCCGCGAGCTCGGGGTCGCCAGCATTCCCGAGGATCGGCTGGCCCGCGGTCTCGCCACCGGCGCGACCATCGCCGAGAACCTCGTCGCCACGCGCCTCTCCGACAGGCGCTTCGTGCGCAACGGCCTGCTCGACCTCAAGGCCGTCAAGGCCCATGCGGCCGCGCTCATCGAGCGCTTCTCCATCCGCGCCGGCGGGCCGGGCTTCGCGGTGGGCACGCTCTCGGGCGGCAACATGCAGAAAGTGGTGGTGGCGCGCGAATTGGCCGAGCAGCCGAAGCTGCTGCTGGTCAACCAGCCGACGCGCGGCGTCGACCTCGGCGCCACCCAGTTCATCTGGAAATCGCTGACCGCGGCGCGCGACGGCGGCGCGGCGGTGCTGCTGAGCTCGGCGGACCTGTCCGAGCTGCTGGCCCTCAGCGACCGGCTGGTGGTGTTCTATCGCGGCAAGATCGTCGCGGCCTTCCACAATACCGACGACCTCACCCCCGAAACGCTGGGCACCTACATGCTCGGCCTCGACACGCAGGAACCCGAAACCATGCGGGCGGCCCTCCAATGAGCTCCCTGTCCTCCACCCGCCGGGCCGTCTTCCTGCGCGAGCTCGGCCGCGCCCTCACCGCCGTGGTCATCGCGCTGGTCGTGGCGCTGATCGTCATCTTCGTCACCTCGGCCAATCCCGGAGCCGCCTTCCAGACCCTGCTCACCGCGCCGCTCTCCTCCAACCGCACCATGGGGTTGTGGATCGACGACGTCGCCAAGCTGACGCTGACCGGGCTCGCCTTCAGCCTGGTGTTCCAGGCGCGGCAGTTCTCCATGGGCGTGCAGGGGCAGGTCTATGTGGGCGGCCTGTGCGCGGCCCTGGTGGCCATGTCGCCCATCGGCGCCACCCCGCTCGCCATTCCCCTCGGCATGCTGGCGGGCATGATCGCCGGCGCCGCCTACGGCTTCATCCCCGGCTATGCCAAGGCCCGCTTCGGGGCCAGCGAGATCGTCTCCTCGCTGATGCTCAACTACATCGCCATCCTGGTGGTCAACTACCTCATCCGCGCCCATCTCGCCCCGCCGGGCACCGGGCAATTGATGACGGCCAAATTCCCCGACCCGGCGATCTTCCCGGCCATCATCCCCGGCACCCGCTTCGACCTCGGCATCCTCATCGCGCTGGTGGCCACCTTCGTGGTGTGGTTCCTGCTCTATCGCACCAATTGGGGCCTCAAGCTGCGCCTTGTCGGGCACAACCCCAAATTCGCCGAGTATGCCGGCATCCGCGCCAGTTTCATCATGGTCTCGGCCATGACCGTGGCCGGCGCCTTCGGCGGGCTGCTCGGCTCGGTCTTCGTGCAGGGCCGCGCCTTCGGCAACCTGGCGCAGAATTTCGACGGCAACCTCGCCTTCGAGGGCATCCTCATCGCCATCGTCGCGCGCTCCCGCCCGCTGGCCGTGCCCTTCGTGGCGCTGGCCTATGGCTATCTGCGCCAGGGCGCGCAGCTCATGGGCATCCGCACCGATGTGCCCACCGAGATGATCTCGGTGGTGCAGGCCATCATCATCCTTTTGGTCGCCTCCTCCTTCAGCCTGCCGGGCAAGGCCCTGCTCGCCCGGCTCACGGGGCGCCGCACCGTCCCCGCCGCCGCACCGGAGGCCGCGAAATGATCGAGCTGCTGATGACGGTGTTCTCGGCGACCTTCTTCGTCACCGTGATCCGCACCACCACCCCGCTGCTGTTCGCCACCCTGGGCGGGCTGATCTCCGACCTTTCCGGCGCCCTCAACGTGGCGCTCGAAGGCATGATGCTCATCGCCTGCCTCACCGCGGTGATCGTCTCGGTCTATGCGCCCTGGTACGTGGCGGTGCTCTCGGGCATCTGCGCCGGGGCCATGCTGGGGGCGCTGATGGCCCTGTTCCACCTGCGCTTCAAGGCCGACATCATCCTGGTCGGCTTCGCCGTCAACATCCTGGCCGCCGGGGGCACGGTCTTCGCCCTCTCCCGGGCCACGGGCGGCGACAAGGGCACCTCCATCAACCTGCAGTCCAAGGCGGTCCCCTCGGTCAACCTCTCCTTCCTCGAAGCCGTTCCGGTGATCGGCCCCGCCCTCAGGAGCCTGTTGTCCGGGCATTCCATCCTGTCCTGGCTTGCCATCCTGACCGTCATCGGCGTCTGGTTCTTCCTCTACCGCACGCCCTACGGGCTCTGGCTGCGCGGCGTGGGCGAGTATCCTGCCGCGCCCGAGGCGGCGGGCGTGCCGGTCAACAAGGTGCGCGCCTGGAGCCTCATCGCCTCGGGCGCCCTGGCGGGTATCGGGGGCGCCCAGCTCGCCATGTTCAACTATATCGGCTTCACCCGCGACATGACGGCGGGCCGCGGCTTCATCGCCCTCGGCGCGGTGCTGCTCGGCGCCCGCCATCCGGTGGGCGCCATGCTGGCGGCGCTGCTCTTCGGCATCTTCGAGGCGCTGGCCATCGTCATGCCCAACCTGTTCAACTGGATTCCGGGCGAGATCATCCAGACCATCCCCTTCGTGGTCACGGTGCTGGCGCTGGTGCTGTTCAGCTATCGCGCCCAGCGCGCCCGACAGCTCAAGACGCTGAGCAAGATATGAGCCTGCCGGACGATCTGATCCTGTCGGCAGCCGACGAGGTGGCCATCCGCCAGCATCTGCTGCTGGTCTCGCTGGGCAGAAGGCCCGCCGATCTCGCCATCGAGGTGGGCCGGCTGCTCGCGGTCCACGCCAATGAATGGCTGGAGCGCCAGGAGATCGTCGTCTCCGGCCGCCGCATCGCCTATGTCGGGCCCGTCGGTTCCTATCGCGGAACGGTCGGGCGCCGCGTCTCCTATCCGCTTCTCGCCGCGGTGCCGGGGTTCGGCGAGGTGCACAAGCACATCGAATCCACCCATCTGACGCCGGATTACGAGGCCGAGCTGGTGCTGCCGCGCGGCAATACCTGGACCTGCGAGGCCTCCCACGAATTCGCCAATGTCAACGGGCCGAGGAACATCGAGTTCTGGGAGAAGGCCCGCCGCGCCGGCTCGCCGCTCAAGATCTTCATCCAGCCGGGCTCCGCCGTGCCCCCCAGTGCCTGGGAGCAGTCGGGCGGCTGGTATGGCTACGCCGAGCAGGAGCGGTTCCTGGCCGGGCGCCTCTCGGTCACCGGCCTCGACGAGGTGATGGACTGGCCCTCGGTCCGGGACCCCGACAATCCCGGCTATGCGCGCATGTGGGGCATGATCCGGGCGACCTTCGAGAGGCGCGGCGTGGTCGAGGGGCACGGCTCCGGGCTCACCGATCCGCACGACATCTCCGCCTTCGCCGCGGCCGGGCTGTCCTCCGACCACGAGGTCTGGGCCCTGGACGAGGCCTGGGACCGGCTGATGCGCGGCCTGTTCACCGAGCTGAGGCCCTTTTCCTACGATGCCATCATTCCCGGCCTGATCGAGCGGGGCCTCAAGGACTGGTCCAACCTGGCCCTGACCACCGACGACCGCAGCGCCTCCGACACGCTGAGGGACGGGGCCGCGGACCACAATGTGCGCCACGCCATACAGCACGGCCTCGCGCCCGAGATCGCCATCCAGTGCGCCACCATCAATCCGGCCCGTCACATGCGGCTCGACCAATGGGTCGGCTCGATCACGCCGGGGCGTTATGCCGACATCGTGCTGCTGCGCGACGTGCCGGGCATCGACATCGCCCATGTCTATGCCGACGGGCGGCTGGTGTCCGAAGGCAGCCGCTATACCGGCCCTGCCATCCGCATCGACTGGCCCGACTGGGCCACCGGCACCGTCAATATCGGCCGCAGGCTCGCCGCCGATGACTTCGCGGTGCCGGCCGCGCCCGGGCGCCGCACCATGCAGGCGGCCGTGCTGCGCCCCTTCCACTGGAACGAGGATTTCCTGGTCGAGGACCTGCCGGTCGAGAACGGCGCGGTGCAGCGGGACCCGGAAAAGCTCATCACCAAATGGTCGATGATCGACCGCTATCGCGGCGACGGGGCGGTGGCCTCGATGTTCTGGGTCGGCGTCGGCCCCGCCGATCCCGATACCGCGCTCTGCTGCTCGGTGGCCCATGACAGCCACAATATCTGGTGCATCGGCTCCTCCGACGCCGCCATGGCCCAGGCGGTCAACCGCCTCGCCGAGATCGACGGCGGCTGGGTGCTGGTGCATCGCGGCGCAGTCGTCGCCGAGATCCGCCTCGAGATCGCGGGACTGATGACCGCCCGGCCCGCCGAGGCCTTCGATGCCGACATGCAGGCCTTCCTGGCCCGCGCCGCGGCGGTGGATTGGGTCTACGCGCCGGCAGCCATGAACCGCTGGAAACCGGGCTTTCCCGAATTCCTGATCTTTGCGACCCTCACCTGCGCCCCTTGGCGCTGGGTGCTGGTGGCGCCCTCCGAACTGTGCCCGGAGGGCTTCGTCAACGTGCAGACCGGCGAGACGCACAAGGTGGTGTGGTAGTGGACGTCCGCAAGGCCGGCGTGGTCGGCACCTTCTTCCATGCGCCCGCGCCGGATCGGCTGGAGGTGCTGGAGAACGTGCTGATCCTTGTCGGGGCGGACGGTGCCATCGGCGAGGTGCTCGGCCCCGGCCATCCCCGGCGCGCCGCATGCGAGGCCGAGTTGGACGACCGTCTCGTCCGCCTGCCGCCCGGGCGATACGGCCTGCCGGGCCTGGTCGACCTCCATGTCCACGCCCCGCAATATCCCCAGCTCGGCCTGGCGCTCGACGAGCCGCTCGAGGTCTGGCTCACCCGCTATACGTTTCCGCTCGAGGCCAGATATGCCGACCTCGGTTTCGCCCGGGAGCGCTATTCGGTGCTGGTGGAGGACCTGCTCGCCACCGGCACCACCACGGCGCTGTATTTCGCCACCCAGGACCGCGAGGCTACGAAGCTGCTCGCCGATATCTGCATCGACCGGGGCCAGCGGGCGCTGGTCGGCAAGGTGGCGATGGACGATCCGGCGGCCTGCCCCCAGGACTATCGCGACGCCTCGCCCGAGGCGGCCGTCGCCGATACCCGCGCCGTCATCGACCATATCCGCGGCCACCCCGGCAACGGGGAGGGGCGCGTCCTGCCGGTCGTCACCCCGCGCTTCATCCCCTCCTGCACCGAGGCGACGCTGCGCGGCCTCGGCGCGCTGGCCGCCGAATGCGGCTGCCACGTGCAGACCCATTGCTCGGAAAGCGACTGGGCCCACGGCCACGTGTTCGAGCGCTTCGGCATCACCGACGCCGAGGCGCTGGACGGCTTCGGCCTGCTCACCCGCCGAACGGTGCTGGCGCATGCCAATTTCCTCACCGATGCCGACATGGACCGGCTGGCGGCACGCGGGGCGGGGGTCGCCCATTGCGCCCTCTCCAACATCTACTTCGCCAATTCCGTGTTCCCGCTGCGCCGGGCACTGGAAAAGGGGGTGCATGTGGGCCTCGGCACCGACATCTCCGGCGGCCCCTCCGCCTCCATGTTCGAGGCCTGTCGGACGACGGTGCAGTCCGCGCGCATGCTGGAGGAGGGCGTCGATCCGGCAAGGCCGAAGGCGGAACGCGGCCGGCCGGGCTCGGCGGTCGATCTGGTCGCCGCCTTCCACCTGGCGACGGCCGGCGGCGGCGTCGCGCTGGACCTGCCCATCGGCGTCCTTGCCCCGGGCTATCAATTCGACGCCATTTCCGTGGACGTGACGGCGCGGCAGGGCGCCATCCGCACCTTCGGGGAAACCGATCCGCGCCGGCTGTTCGAGAAGATCGTCTACGGCGCCACCCGGGCCAACATCGCGCAAGTCTGGGTGGCGGGGCGGGACGTGACGCCGGCCTAGACGGCCAGCGAGTGACGGGCGCCGCCCTGGTCGAGATAGGCGTCGAAGCGCGCCGCGATGGCCCGCACGAAGGGGCGGCCCCGTTCGGTGACGATGACGGCGGTGCCGTTCGTGTCGAGGATGCCGTCGCGATCGGCGCGGGCCATGGCTACGGCCTCGGCGAACAGCGCCTCGCCGGGTTGGCCGAACCGGCCGACGTCTTCCGGCATCAGCGCGAAACGGCAAAGCAGGGCCTCGATCACCCGGGCGCGCAGCCGGTCGTCGTTAGTCAGGGCCACGCCCCGCGCCGTCGCCCCGCCGCCGGCCAGCACCGCCTTGCGATAGTCGCCGGTAGGGGTAACGTTCTGCACATAGCCCTGAGGCAGCTGCCCGATCGAGGAGGCGCCCAGCCCGATCAGCGCGTCGGCGGCATCGTCGGTATAGCCCTGGAAGTTGCGGCGCAGCCGCCCCTCGGCAGCGGCCCGCGCCAGGCTGTCGCCGGGCAGGGCGAAATGATCGAAGCCGATGGGCGCCATGCCCGCGGCGGCCAGCAGGTGCGCGGCGAGCTGCGACTGGGCGAAGCGGGCATGCCGGCCGGGCAGGGCCGCATCGTGGATCATCTTCTGGTGCGGCTTCATCCAGGGCACATGCGCGTAGCCGAACAGGGCCGCGCGGTCCGGCGCCAGCGACAGCGCCATGGCGATGGTGCGCGCCAGCCCCTCCTCGGTCTGGTGCGGCAGGCCGTAGAGCAGGTCGAGATTGACCGAGCGCACGCCGCGCCGGCGCATGGCCTCGACCACCGCGGCGGTCTGCTCATAGGTCTGGATGCGGTTGATCGCCTGCTGCACCTTCGGGTCGAAATCCTGCACGCCGATGCTGGCGCGCGTCAGCCCGAATTCGGCCATGGCGTCGTAGCGGCCGTCATCGAGGTCGTTGGGGTCGATCTCGATGCTGATCTCGGCATCCGCCGCGATGGCGAAGCGCTCGGCCAGCCAGCGCTTGAGCGCCAACAGATCCGCGGGCGTCAACAGGGTCGGCGAGCCGCCGCCGAGATGGATGGCGGTGACCCGACCCCGCCCGCCCAGCTGCGCCGCCACCCAGTCGATCTCGGCGCGCAGGGCGAGGAGATAGTCGGCCACCGGCTCGTAGCGCAGCGTGTGCTTGGTGTGACAGCCGCAGAACCAGCACAGCCGGTCGCAATAGGGGATATGCAGATAGAGCGACAGGCTCGCATCCTCCGGCAGCGCTCCGAGCCAGCCGGCATAGGTGCGGGGCGTGATGCCGGCATGGAAATGCGGCGCCGTGGGATAGCTGGTATAGCGCGGCACGGGCGCCGAGTAGCGGTCGACGAGCTGGGCGGTGGCGGGGATCATCGGCGGGGTTCCGGCGGGAAAGGGCTGCGCTTTCCTACACCGCGCCGCCGCCGGCCGAGTTGATGCCGATCAAACCCCGCCCCGATCCGGGCGGCCGCCGCTCAGCGGAAGGCGGGGATCACGTGTCGCCCGTAGTTGGCGATGATCTCCTCCTCCTCACCGCTGTCGAGATAGATGTTGAACTGGGTGACACCGGCCGCCTCGAGCTCGCGCAGCTTGGCGATGTGCTCGTCGGGCTCGCCCAGCACGCAGAAGCTCTCCACCACGTCGTCGGTGATGAAGTCGAGATAGGGATTATCGGCCTGGCCGTGCTTGGAATAGTCGTAGCCGCGGCGCTTCTCGATATAGGAGGTGAGGCTCTTGGGCACCCGGTCGCTGTCGGCGCCATATTTCTCGACGATGTCGGCCACGTGGTTGCCGACCATGGCGGGGAACCACTTCACCTGCTCGATGGCGCGCTTCCTGTCGCCGAAATAGGCGGGGGCGGCGGCCATGGAGCGATAGTTGGACATGTCCTTGCCCGCGGCCTTGCCGGCCTCGATGCACTGGTCGGTGAACCATTTGCACAGGCCGGGATCGGCGATCTGCAGCACCACGCCGTCGGCATGCTCGCCGGCGGTCTTGAGCGCCAAGGGGCCATAGGCGGCGATCCAGCTCGGCATGTCGTGGCCCACGGCCCAGGGGAACTTCACCGCGGCGGGGATCTCGCCATAGCTCACCTCCTCGCCGCGCACCATGGCCTTGGTCTTGTGGATGAATTCGGCGACCCGGGCGAGGGTGGCCGGCTTCTTGCCCATGACGCGCATGGAGCTGTCGCCGCGGCCGACGGCGAGATCGAACCGGCCGCCGGACTGCTTGGACAGCGAGCCGAAGATGGAGGCGGCCACCGACCAGTCGCGCACGTCCGGATTGGTCACCAGGGGACCGAACCGCATTGTGGTGGTATGCTCCATGCACATGGCGATGGCCGCGTAGCAATCGCGCCAGAGGATGTGCGAGTCGTAGAACCAGCAATAGGAAAAGCCGGCATATTCGGCGGCACGCACCAGATAGCGCGCGCGCTCGGCCTCGATGAACCCCTTGAAGGTGATTCCGAATTCCATGATTCCCCCGCATTTCCCTTGCGGTCAGAAATTTGACCAGCCGATCAAATTTTTGGGCGGGCGGGGCGGGATTGTCAATCGGGATATTGCGGCCCGGCCTCGGCCGCCGGCCGGTCGAAGGCGATCACCGGCGCAGCCCCGCCCGCGCCCGGCAGCACCCGGGCATGGACGCCATAGACCGCCAGCAGCAGCGCCGGCGTCAGGATGCTGGCAGGGGCGCCCTCGGCCACGACCGCCCCGTCCTTCATCACCGCCACATGGTCGCAATGATTGAGCGCCAGGTTGAGGTCGTGCAGCGCCAGCACCACGGTGCACCCGCCCGCGGCGCGGCGGCGCAACAGCTCCAGCACCAGCAATTGCGCGCGGATGTCGAGATGGCTGGTGGGCTCGTCCAGCACCAGCAGGCGCGGCGTCTGCGCCAGCGCCCGGGCGAGCTGCACCCGCTGCTGCTCGCCGCCGGACAGAGTGGGATAGAGCCTGTCGGCGAAGCCGCTCATGCCGGCTTCCGCCAGTGCCGCCGCGACGATGGCCGCGTCACCTTCGTCGGTGTCCGCCTGCCAGGCGGACTGGAAGGGGATGCGCCCCAACCCCACCACGTCGCGCACGCTCACCCGGTCCTCGGTGGTGGCGGACTGCGCCACATAGGCGGCCAGGCGCGCCCGGTCCCGCCGACCCATGCCGGCGAGGTCGGCGCCCTCGAAGGTGACACGGCCGGCGGCCAGCGGCACCAGGCCCAGCATGGCGCCGATCAGCGTCGACTTGCCGGCGCCATTGGGCCCGATCAGCCCGGTCACCGCGCCCGTCGGCGCCGTGAAGCCCGCCTCGCGCACGATGGTCCTGCCCCCGAGCACGACCCGCGCCAGTTCCACCCGCAGCCCGCTCATGTGATCCGCCGATAGCGCAGGAGGATGAAGAGGAACACCGGGGCGCCGATCAGCGCGGTGATGATCCCCACCGGCAATTCGCGCGGATCGAACAGGCTGCGCGCCGCCGTGTCGGTCCACAGCATGAAGATGGCGCCCACGAGCATGGCATGCGGCAGCAGCCGCCGATGGCGGGTGCCCACCGCCAGGCGCACGGCATGGGGCACCACCAGGCCGACGAAGCCGATGGCGCCGCCCACCGCCACCATCACCCCGGTGAGCAACGCCGTGGCGGTCAGCAGCGTCCAGCGCAGCCGCGTCACCTCGACCCCGAGGCTCGCCGCCGCCGCGTCCCCGAAAGCGAAGGCGTCGAGGGCGCGCCCCGCGGCGAGGATGACCGGCGCGCAGAGGACGAGGCTCGCCGCGACCAGCCCGGCATCGCTCCACACCGCGCCGCCGAGCGAGCCCATCAGCCAGCTCAGGATCTCGCGATAGCTGTCGCCCGTGGCCGTCCAGAAGATGAGAAAGGAGGTGGCGGCCGAAGCCAGTGCGGCGATGCAGATGCCGGTGAGGATGGCGCGCGAGGGCGTGGCCCCGCCCAGGAGTTGCGCGACCAGCAGCGCCAGCGCCAGCGCCGCGAGACTGCCGAGAAATGCGCCCAGCGGCATCAGCAGCGCCGCCCCGGCCAGCAGGAACCCGACCGCCCCCAGCGCGGCGCCGGAAGAGAGGCCCAGCAGATAGGGGTCGGCCAGCGGGTTGCGGGTCAGCGCCTGCATCACCGTGCCGGCCAGCGCCAGCCCCGCTCCCACGCCCATGGCGGCGACGGCGCGCGGCAGCCGCAATTCCCAGACGATGGCGTCGCGCAGCCGGCTCACCGGGCTTTCCGGCCGCAGGCCCAGATGGTGCAGGATCACTCCCCACGCCTCGCCCGGCGAGATTTCCGCCGGCCCGAAGGTGATGGCCAGCGTGGCGCTGACAAGGAGCAGGACGACGAGAGCGGGAAGGCTGAAATGGCGGAGGGCCGCGGCAGCAGAGGAGCCAGACCGCCGGACTTGCGCGCCTGCCATCGTCACTCCGGAAAGTCCAGCCCGGCGAGCTGCCGCGCCATGTCGACTACCGCCGGCACGTTGCGTACACCCGCCTCGGAGGCGGGGAAGGGAATGACCAGATAGCGCTGCTCGATCACCGCCTCGAGCTGACTGGTGATGGGGTTCTTCGCCAGCAGCGTCTTCTTCTGCTCGGCCGAGTTCCAGGCGGCGTCCACCAGCACGATCACGTCCGGATCGGCATCGACCACCGCCTCCCAGCTCGCCGATATCCAGCCTTCGTCCACCGCCCCGAAGATATTGGCGAGGCCCAGCGCCTCGAGGATCATGGCCGGGGCATTGCTGCCCGCACCCACATAGGGCGTCCTCGTGCCCGAGGAATACCACAGCGCGGTCAGGCCGCGCTCGTCGGGCGCGACGCCGGCCAGCAGGCGGCGCTGGTTCTCGATCAGGGCGGCGGCGGCCGCCTCGACGTCGAAGATCGCGCCCATCTCGGCCATCTCGGCGAAGAGCCGCTCGAAGGTGAGCTCGGGGGGCTTGACCGAGCGGCAGGCCGCGGGCGCCACATAGGAGGCGACGCCCAGGGCCGCAAGGGTGGGCCGTTCGCCCGCGCCCTCGCCGGAAAAATTGCTCTCCCAGCCGCCATAGACGAAGTCGGGTTCCACCTCCAGCACCACCTCCTGGCTGGGCAGCCTGTCGGACAGCACGGCGAGCCCGGCGCCGGCCGCGGCCAGATCGGGGGGCAGGGGACCGTCCTGGAAGGCGATGCCGGCGATGCGCTCGGAAAGGCCCAGCGACAGCAGCAGTTCGGTGGCGGTGGACTTGATGGCCACCACCCGCTCCGGCGGCTTGTCGAGCACGATCTCGAAGCCGCAATTGTCGAGCCGCAGCGGATAGTCGGCCGCCGCCGCGCCGCCGGCGGACAGGGCGACGACAATGGCCGCGGCGAGGAAGGAAGGGATGCGCATGCCGGTCAATCCTGCTGTTGCCTGACGCCTGTTTCGGCTTTGTCCCGGGCCATCTCGGCCAGCGCCGCCTCGTAGCCGAGGCGATAGGCCTCCGCCGAGCCGAAGCGGAACATGTCGTCGTCGGGCGCGCGGGCGAGGGTCCGCGCGCCCGGGGCATCGAGGTCCCGCACATAGCGGCCCAGCCCCCGCACCACCGCCACGGGAATGCCGCTGGTCTTGCCCTTGACCAGATCCGCCGCCCCGGCGATCTCGTCGGCCACCACCGCCTGCGTCACGTGCAGCGGCCGGCCATTGGCGTCGCTGGCGCCGCGCAGGTCGTCGGTGAGCTGCAGCCCGGCCGCCCCGATCGCCATGTCGGTCTGCCCCACCCGCCAGGGCCGGCCGATCGTATCGGTGACGACGACGCCGATGGCGACGCCCAGCCTGTCGCGCAGCCCGCGGCACAGGGCGCGGGCGGAGCGGTCCGGATCGGCGGGCAGGCGCAGGGCGGTGCCCTCGGGCACGTTGGACATGTCGATGCCCGCCGCCGCCATGATCAGGCCCTGCCGCGTCTCCACGATCTTGGTCACGCCGCCCGGATGCACCCGCTCGGCCACCACGCGCACCGTGTCGTCGGCAATCGCCTTCTCGCGCTCGCTGGCCGGCACCTGCATGCCCTCCGCCTTGGAGACGATCTTGCTGGTCACGACCAGGATGTCGCCCTGTCGCGGGGCCAGGCCAGCATCCGCCGCGGCCTGGGCGAGGATGGCTCCGTGGATCAGCGCCACCAGATCGTCGCCCGGCCGGACCTCCGGGATGCCGGTGACGCCCCAGACGCTGAAGCTCGGTATGGTCATGCTCCTATCCTCCAGGAGGCGGCAAATCAGCCCGCGAGCCGGCGCAGCCGCGGCAGGATGTGCTCGGCATAGAGATCCAGGAACCGGGCCTGATCGGCGCCCGGCGCATGGAACACCAGATGGTCGAAACCATAATCGAGATAGCTCCGGATCGCCGCCACATGCGCGTCGGGATCGCTGGAGACGATCCAGCGCTTCGCCACCCGCTCGATGGGCAGGGCGGCCGCCAGCCGCTCCATCTCTTCGGGGTCCTGCACCGAATGCTTCTCCTCGGCCGACAGCGACAGCGCCGCCCAGTTGCGGGTATCCTCGAGCGCCCTGCCGTAATCGGTATCGAACGACACCTTCACCTCGATCATGCGCTCGAACGGCCGGTCGGCCTGCCCGGACTCGGCCCGGCCCGCCGCCACATTGGGCAGGAGCTGGTCCACATAGAGTTCCGCCCCCTTGCCCGAGGTGCAGATGAAGCCGTCGCCCGCCCGCCCGGCATATTTCGCGTTCAGCGGCCCGCCGGCGGCGATGTAGATCGGCACCGGCTCGGCCGGTCTGTCATAGATGGTGGCATTGACGGTTCGGTAAAACTCGCCCTCGAAGCTCACCCGGTTCTCGCTCCAGAGCCGGCGGATGAGCCGCACCGCCTCGCGCAGCCGCGCCGAGCGCTCCTTGAGCTCGGGCCAGTCCATGCCCGTCGCCGGCACCTCGTTGAGCGATTCCCCCGTGCCCACCCCGAGGATGACGCGGCCGGGGAACATGGCGCCCAGCGTGCCGAAGGCGTGGGCGACCACCGAGGGATGCAGCCGGAAGGTCGGCGTCAGCACCGAGGTGCCGAGCACGATCCGTTCGGTCCGCGCCAGCACGGCCGCCATCCAGGCGGGCGCGAAGGGCGCGTGCCCGTCCGTGTGCTTCCAGGGCTGGAAATGGTCGGAGACGAAGACCGAGTCGAAGCCCGCCTGCTCGGCCCGGATGGCGAAATCCATCAGCGTGGCGGGGGCGAACTGCTCCGCCGAAGCCTTGTAACCCAACCGCATGCCCGCCTCCCGCCTCGCCTGCCAGTTTTTGATCGTTTGGTCAAAAACCGGCATTCGTCAAGCGCAATGCTGCATGCGCGGCCTTTTCAGCCGAAAAGGGGCGGGCCGTGGCGGCGCGGTATGCGGCGCAGGAAGTCGTTGTAGCCGCTCTCCTCGAGCCGGCCATGCAGGGCGATCAGCGCTTCCAGGGGTTGCGCGTCGCTGTCGATCCTGAGGTCGATATCGGCATAGGCTTCCCCCGTGGCCACCTTGATCGCCGCCGAGCCGAGGCCCCGCCGGTCGCCGCCTGCCGCCGCTCCCGCCGTCATCGCCGCGAGCAGTCGCCGGTCGAGCGGCCCGGGCGGGGCGAATCCTTCCAGCATGGCATCGAGCACCGAGGGGCCGGCAAGGATGTTGCCGGCCACCGCCACGCCCGCGCCCAGCCGGTGGCGGGCATGGTCCTCGCATTGCGCGCCGGTCCAGCCCGCCGTCCGCCCGGAGCCGTCCACCATGATCACCTGCCGCAGGGCCCGGCCGGGATCCGCGGCCAATACCTGGGCCAGGGCCGCCTCGGCGTCGTGGCCGACCAACAGCTCCAGCCCATCCAGTGCCAGATAGGGATTGGTCATGGCCTGGGTGGCGACGGCGCCCACGCCCGCCCGCAGATGCGGTACCAGCGCCCCTACCGCCGGCCCGGCGGTGGCCGTGGCCACGCCAAGCGCGCCGGTCTCGGGATCGCGGGCGACGATGGAGAACGTCATGGGCAGAAAATCCTTGCAAGGCTCGGCGCGGCGGGTCCGAAGATCGACAGATAGAGTGGTCAATTTATCATCATAAATGGATTGCGCCGCAAATTTATGCTGATAAATTCCCAACAAGACCCTTGTCACATGGCTGCCGCCTTCGGGCAATGGGTCGGGAACGCAAGGAGGTACGCATGATCCGCAAATGGAAGGGGCTGGCGCCGTTGCTTACGGCCACCGCGCTCGCGCTGGCCGTCCCGGTCGCCGCCCAGACGCCGCCCAACGTGCTCGTCGTCGGACAGATCGCCGAGCCGGCTTCGCTCGACCCGCATGTATCGACCGCGGCCAACGATTTCCGCATCGCCGTCAACATCTATGACGGGCTGGTGCGCAACAAGCCGGGCACGCTCGAGATCGAGCCGGCGCTGGCGACCGACTGGACCATCTCCGAGGACGGACTGGTCTATACCTTCACCCTGCGCGAGGGCGTCAGCTTCCACGACGGCACCCCGTTCAACGCCGAGGCGGTCAAGTTCAATTTCGACCGCATGCTGGACGAGAGCCACCCCTTCGCTTCCACCGGGCCTTTCCCGCTCGCCTTCTTCTTCTCCTCGGTCGAAAGCGTCGAGGCGGTGGACGAGCTGACGGTCCGCTTCACCCTCAACGAGCCCTTCGCCCCGTTCATGTCCAACCTGGCTTCGCCCACCGGCCTCATCGTCTCGCCCGCGGCGGTCGAGGCCTCCGGTGCCGACTACGGCCGCAATCCGGTGGGCACCGGCCCGTTCAAGTTCGAGGAATGGCAGTCCAACACCCGCGTCGTCGTCTCGCGCAACGACGCCTATTGGGACGGCCCGCCGGCGCTGGAGGCGGTCATCTTCCGCCCCATCACCGACGCCAATACACGGGTGGCCGAGATGCTCTCCGGCGGCATCGACGTGCTGCTCGAAACCCCGCCCGACAATGTCGGCCAGTTCCGCGACGATCCCGGCTTCCAGGTGGTCGAGGCGGTTGGTCCCCATGTCTGGTACGTCATGCTCAACGCCAAGGAAGGCCCCTTCGCCGATGTGCGCGTGCGCCAGGCGGTGAACTACGCGGTCAACAAGGAAAGCCTCGTCAACGACGTGCTGCAGGGCACCGCGGAAGTCTCCGCCGGCCCCATCCCGCCGGCCTTCAACTGGGCCTATAACGAGGATGTCGAGCCCTATCCATACGATCCGGAGCGGGCGCGGGAGCTGCTGGCCGAAGCCGGCGCCGAGGGGGCCTCGCTCACCTTCCTCGTCACCGAGGGCGGCTCGGGCATGCTCGATCCGGTCCCCATGGGCACCGCCATCCAGGCCGATCTGGCCGCCGTGGGGCTCGATGTCGAGATCCAGACCTATGAGTGGAACACCTTCCTCTCGGAGGTGAATCCCGGCCTCGAAGGCAAGGCCGACATGGCCGAGATGGCCTGGATGACCTCCGATCCCGACACGCTGCCCTTCCTCACGCTGCGCACCGCCGCCTGGCCCGACCAGGGGGGCTTCAATTCCTCCTACTATTCCAACCCCGAGGTCGATGCTCTCCTGGATCAGGCCCGGGTCTCCACCGATCCGGACGAACGTGCCGAACTCTACAAGCAGGTGCAGGCCATCACCCATGAGGATGCTCCCTGGCTCTTCGTCGCCAACTGGAAGCAGAATGCCGTGGTCACCGCCGCGGTGGGCGATTTCGAGCTCCAGCCCGATTTCAGCCTGGTGCTGCGGGACGTGACGAAGCAGTAGTGCCGACGCCATCGACCCCTCCCCTGGGGGAGGGGTCGATGGCGGGGTGCTGCGACATCCCCTCTCGATCCCCGGGAGGGGAATCGACGCTCCATCCTCACACACGCCAGGGAGGACCGACCATGACCGCCTATATCGGCAAGCGCCTCCTGGCCGCGATCCCGGTGATCCTCGGCCTCTCCGTCATCGTCTTTCTGGTGATGAAGCTCATTCCCGGCGATCCGGCCCAGGCGCTGCTCGGCTCCTACGCCACCCCGGCCAATGTCGAGCGCATCAACCGCGCCCTCGGCCTCGACCGCTCCTGGCCCGAGCAATACGTCATCTGGATCGGCAACCTGCTGCAGGGCGATTTCGGCCGCTCCTACATCCTCAACCGTCCCGTCATCGACGAGGTGCTGGAACGCTTCGGCGCCACCCTGATCCTGGCCGGAGCGGCACTGGTCATCTGCTCGATCCTCGGCATCCTCGCCGGCATCGTCTCGGCGGTGCGCCAGTTCGGCTGGACCGACCGCATCGTCACCTTCTTCGTGCTCATCGGCATTTCCATGCCCGCCTTCTTCCTAGGGCTGATCTTCATCCTGCTCTTCGCCGTGCAATGGCGCCTGCTGCCCGCCTCGGGCATGTATGCGGTCTATGGCGGCGGCGACCTGCCGGACCTGCTGCGCCATCTCGTCCTGCCGGCGGCCACGCTCGCCATCGTCGCCACCGGCGTCGTCGCCCGGCTGACCCGCGCCGCGATGCTCGAAGTGCTGCGGCAGGATTTCATCCGCACCGCCCGCGCCAAGGGCCTCAGCGAGAACGCGGTGATCTACCGGCACGCCTTCCGCGCCGCGCTGGTCTCCGTCATCCCGGTCATCGGCATCCAGGCCGGCTTCGTGCTCGGCGGGGCCGTCTATATCGAAACGGTGTTCCAGTGGCCGGGCCTCGGCCAGATGCTGGTCAAGGCCGTCTCCACCCGCGACCTGCTGCTGGTGCAGGGCGGGGTGCTGGTCGCCGCCACGGTCTATGTCCTCGTCAACCTGCTGGCCGATGTCGCCCAGGCCATGCTCGATCCGAGGCTCAAGGCATGACCGAGATCGCCGTCCCCGTTCCGCCCGTTCGCCGACGCCGCAGCAACTGGCAATTGCTGATGGCCAACCGTCTCGCCGCGGCGGGCCTGTTCATCTTCGGCTTCATCGTCGTGGTGGCGCTGCTCGCCCCGCTCCTGCCGCTGCCAAATCCCGACGTCACCAACCAGCCCAGCCGGCTCCTGCCGCCGCTGAGCGGCGGCCATCTGCTGGGCACCGACCATCTCGGACGCGACATCCTCTCCCGACTCGTCTGGGGCACGCAGGTCTCGCTCCTCGTCGGTATCAGCGCCACCGCGCTGGCCGCCGTCTTCGGCTCGCTCATCGGCCTCGTCGCCGGCTATGCGCGGGGCGCCGCCGACAGCATCCTCATGCGCTTCGTCGACATGCTCATGGCCTTTCCCTACATCCTGCTGGCCATCGCCATCGTGGCGGCGCTGGGGCCGGGCCTGCTCAACGCGCTCTATGCCATCGCCATCGTCAACATCCCCTTCTTCGCCCGCAACATCCGTGGCGTGACCGTCTCGATCCGCAACCGCGAATTCGTCGATGCCGCCCGCCTCTCGGGCAAGGGACACGCGGCCATCCTCTTCACCGAGGTGCTGCCCAACGTGCTGCCGGTGATCGTCATCACCATGTCCACCACCGTGGGCTGGATGATTCTGGAGACCGCCGGGCTCTCCTTCCTCGGCCTCGGCGCCCAGCCGCCCACCTCCGATCTCGGCTCCATGCTCGGCCAGGCGCGGGCGCAGCTCTTCACCGCCCCGCACGCCTCCATCATCCCCGGCGTCATGATCTTCGTGCTGGTGATGAGCATCAACCTGCTGGGCGACGGCATCCGCGACGTGCTCGATCCGCGCCTGCGGTCCGGCGCGCTCGACCGGCCCATGCCGGTCACCCGCATCGCCCGCGCCCAAACCCCGCCCGCGACCATCGAGGACGCGCTCGCGCTGGTGGTGGACGGGCTGTCGACCGGGTTCGAGGATGGCGGGCACGTCACCCCGGCGGTCAGGAGCGTCTCCTTCCGGCTCGACAAGGGCGAATGTCTCGGGCTCATCGGGGAAAGCGGCTCCGGCAAGTCGGTCACCGCCCTCTCGCTCATGGGCCTCGTCGCCTCCCCGCCCGGCGTCATCACCGGGGGCGCGGTCTATGTCGAGGGCAGGGACGTCCTCGCCGCCCGCCAGCAGGACCTCATCGCCCTGCGCGGCGCCCGCATTGCCTATGTGTTCCAGGACCCGCTGACGACGCTGCATCCGCTCTTTGCGGTCGGCGAGCAGGTCGCCGAAGCCATCCTCGCCCATCGGCCGGTGGGCAGGGCCGCGGCCATGGCCCAGGCCGTCGAGCTGATGGATCGGGTCGGCATCCGCGACGCCGCCGCCCGGGCGCGGGCCTATCCCCATGAGCTCTCCGGCGGTCAGCGCCAGCGCATCGGTATCGCCATGGCGCTCGCCAACGACCCCGACATCATCGTCGCCGATGAGCCGACCACCGCGCTCGACGTCACCGTCCAGGCCCGCATTCTCGACCTGCTGATGCAGCTCCGCCGCGAGCGGGGGCTGGCGCTGCTGCTCATCACCCACGATTTCGGCGTCGTTGCCCAGGTCTGCGACCGCGTGGCGGTGATGAGGAACGGGGAGATCGTGGAGCAGGGCGAAACCGCCGCTGTGCTGCGCGATCCGCAACACTTCTACACCAGGCGCCTCATCGCCTGCGTGCCCGAGCTGGGCGAGGGTCGGGCCTTCCTCGACCGCGTCCGTCCGCTGTTCACGGAGGCACAGGCATGAACGAGCCGGCCATCCGCATCCACGATCTGGTCAAGACCTTCGGGGGCGGCCGCAGCCTGTTCGGGCGCGAGGCCAGCACCGTCCATGCCGTCAGGGGCATCTCCCTCACCCTCGAACGCGGCGAGACGCTCGGCATCGTCGGCGAATCGGGCTCGGGCAAGTCCACGCTGGCGCGCATGCTGGTGGGGCTGGAACGGCCGACTTCCGGCACCATGCTGATCGACGGGCGACCCTGGGCCGAGCTCGCCGCCGCCGGCTCCCGCGCCTTCGGCCGCGCCATCCAGTATGTCTTCCAGGATCCCGTCGCCTCGCTCAATCCGCGCAAGACCATAGGCGACATCCTCGATGTGCCGCTGCGCCTGCTCTGCGGCTACGACGCCGCCACCCGCGCCCGCCGCAAGCAGACGCTGATCGACGCCGTGCAGATGCCCGCCGACACGCTCGACCGGTTTCCCCACGAATTCTCCGGCGGCCAGGCGCAGCGCATCGCCATCGCCCGGGCACTGGCGGCCGAGGCGCGCATCCTCGTCCTCGACGAGCCGGTCAGCGCCCTCGATGTCTCGGTGCAGGCGCAGGTCCTGCTCCTGCTGAGGGACCTGCGCGAAGCCCTCGGCCTGTCCTATCTGTTCATCAGCCACGATCTCGCCGTGGTCGAATCGATTTCCGACCGGGTCGCGGTCATGTATCTGGGGGAGGTGGTGGAGACCGGGCCGGCGGCGCGGCTCTTCGCCAGCCCGCAGCACGACTACACCCGGACGCTCATCGCCAGTGCGCCGCGTCTGGGGCAAACGGACACAGGTGCATGAACGACCCTGACCCCACCGTTCCGCCCGCCACGGCCGGACGCCCGCGCCGCAAGCGGACCGACGAGATCGTCGACGCCATCAAGCGCATGATCGTCGAGCACGGCCTCGGCCCCGGCGACCGCCTGCCGCAGGAACGCGACCTCATCGCCCAGTTCGCCGCCAGCAAGGGCACGGTGCGCGAGGCGCTGAAGGCGCTGGAGGTGCAGGGGCTGATCTCGGTGCGCACCGGGCCCGGCGGCGGCGCCTTCATCGAGCGCATGTCGGAGGGTCGGGCCATGAGCCTGCTCTCCAACTTCCTCTTCGCCAAGAATCTGAGCATCGCCAATATCTACGAGATGCGGAAGGTGCTCGAGCCCCTGGCCGCCGCCAGCGCCACCCCGCATATCGACGAGGCCGGCCTCAGGCGGCTCGAAGCCATCATCTCGATCTACGACCACGAGCCCGCCGATGCCCAGGAGCGCTGGAACCAGCGCATGGCCGAGCTGGATTTCCATGCCGTGGTCGCCGAATATGCCGACAACCCCATCCTGGCCTTCACCTGCCGTTTCCTGCAAAGGCTGCTGAAGGATCTCGCCATCGCCCAGGACATCTATGTCCAGCCCGAGCCGGTCTCCCGCGCCAGCGGCATCGGCCATCAGCGGGACCTCATCGCCGCCATGCGCCGTCGGGATGCGGATGCCGCCGCCCGCATCCTCACCCGGCACATGGCGGAGGCCGAGCAGCATATGCTGTCCCTGCAGGCGCGCCTGCTCGACCGGTTCCTGGTGGATGCCGAGGAACCCCGCCGCCCCCGGCGCCGCCGG
>ENA-UOVV01000933-UOVV01000933.1-compost-metagenome-genome-assembly--contig:-NODE-933-length-27185-cov-15.750166_pt1 | contig 27185 bp, 29 predicted proteins | sample MGYA00238155_ERZ761577 | MGnify/ENA primary metagenome ERZ761577 (study PRJEB28898, sample SAMN06268775) | compost metagenome | isolation source: Emeryville, CA | place: USA:Emeryville, CA | collected... | reverse complement strand
CGACGGCATGGCCGTCCGGAACCCTAGTTGCCACTCGGTCGATGCCGAACCCTAGCCGATCCGCAGGGGCGCCATCAACCGCCCGTGCAGGAGCCGCACACATCCCGGATCGTCGACGAGGCCACCCGTGCTGCTTCGTCAGTTTCGGCCCTGTGCCGGGGGCTTGCAGCGAATTCGTCGCTTGCCTCGCCTCCTTCCCCCCGAAACGTCCTGCCTCCCCCGACCGCGGCGAATACTGCGCACACGGCCGAGGATGAGGGTGGAAGCGTGCCGGCCGAGCGGATGGCGTACAACGCGCTTGGAGCCATGGTTTTTCAAGCCCGTCGCGGTTCACAAACCGGCTCCCGTTTTCCGGCGACATGCTCTAGGTTCGAGCGACAGCCGCGAGGGGGCGGAAATTGCCGAGCATCGAAAGCCTGTTCAATGCCTTCGTCACGCTGCTGGTGACCATCGATCCGCCGGGCCTGGCCCCGCTGTTCCTGGCGCTGACGACGGGCATGAACCGCAGCGAGCGGATGCAGGTGGCGCTGCGCGCCAGCACCATCGCGCTGCTGGTGCTGGGACTGTTCGCCGTCGCCGGCGCGTCCATCCTGTCGGTCTTCGGCATCACGCTGCCCGCCTTCCGCGTCGCCGGCGGGCTGCTTTTATTCGTCATCGCCTTCGAGATGATCTTCGAGCGTCGCCACGACCGCCACGAAAAGAGCGCCGAGAGGGCCATCACCCGCGACATGATCCACAACGTCGCGGCCTTTCCGCTGGCGATCCCGCTGATTGCCGGGCCGGGCGCGATCTCGGCGACGGTGCTCCTGTCTTCTCACTTCAGCGGGCCGGTCGGTGTCCTGGCGCTGCTCGGCATCATCCTGTCGTGCCTCGTCATCGCCCATCTCGTCTTCGTCCTGGCCGAGCGGGTCGACGGGTTCCTCGGCGCCACCGGCCGCTCCATCCTCACGCGCCTGCTGGGCCTCATCCTCGCCGCCCTCGCGGTGCAGTTCGTCGCCGACGGCATCAAGGCGCTGGCCGCGGCGTAAGACGGACGGACGACGCGGCATCCCAGGGCCGTGCGCAGTCCAGGCCGCGTCGTTCGCTGGCTACTCCTCGAAGCCCGCCGGAATCTCCGCGCCGAGGCGACGCGTGGCGGCATTCTCGTGATGGCGCAGACGTGAATTGACGTATTTCTTGGCTCTGCGCACGGAGCGCGCCATGCCGCGATTGCCGTCGGTGAAGTCGAAGTCGGCGGTCGCGGAAACGGCGATCCCGGAAAGGGTGCCGCGCGCCGAAAAGCGTTGGCCGCCCTTGTAGCGTTGCGTGTTCGCCTTGTAGCCGCGGCGGTGATTTGTCTTCATCGGTTCCCCCGCCCATGTGCCCGCCGCACACGGCAGCATCGCAGTCCATGACGCTCAGGACCATGCCGACATGGCAAGACGATGGCAGCCGCCATCGCTATCTCCCTCAGCCCGGCTCCGCCAGAGGCAGCATCAGCCGCAGCGACGGCGGTTGTCCCGGCTCGAAATCGGGCGGATATTCCTCGCGCCGGCAAAGCCGCGAGCGGTCCCAGGCAAGTCCGGCATCGCGGATCCTGTCGGCCATGCGCAGATAATGCGCGTTGACGTCGCCATCGGCCGGAAGGTGCCATATCGAGGCGAAAACCATTTCCGGCAGATCCACGATCTCCATCCCGCCGGGCGTTTCCGTCTTCCCGACGGAAATACCGACGAAATAGCGGAACCCGTCCGCGCGTTCGTCGAGGGACAGGCCGATGACCGGACTTCGCCAGAGCCCCTCCGCACGGTCGTCGGCAAACGCCCGGGCGCGTGCGATCAACGGATGGAGCGCGCCGGCGGCGGCTTCGGCGTGAGAGCCTTCCCACACCAGCCCCGCCAGGCGATGGGCGGGCCGATCGGTCAAGCCGATGCCGTCCCCCAGCTCGCCCACTTCATCGCAGAGCGCGCACATGGCCGCGTACGGTCCTCAATCCGGCCCGGGCTCGCGCCGGGGCGCCGTCAGAACGGAATCTCGTCGTCCATATCCTGCGAATAGCCGCCGCGGCCACGATCGTCCGACGGGCTGGACTGGCCGAAATCGGAACGGCCGCCGCCACGATCTCCGCCGCGCTCGCCGCGGTCATAGCTCACCTGGCCACCCTCGCCCTGCCCGCGCGAATCGAGCATCTGCAGCTCGCCACGGAACTTCTGCAGGACCACCTCGGTCGTGTAGCGGTCCTGGCCGGACTGGTCCTGCCATTTGCGGGTCTGGAGCTGGCCCTCGACATAGACCTTCATGCCCTTCTTCAGATACTGCTCGGCGACCTTGGCGAGATTGTCGTTGAAGATCACGACATTGTGCCACTCGGTGCGCTCCTTGCGGTCGCCCGTATTGCGGTCGCGCCACGTCTCCGAGGTCGCAATGCGCATATTGACCACCGGATCGCCGGAATTGAGCCGGCGGATCTCCGGATCGGCCCCCAGATTGCCCACCAGGATGACCTTGTTGACGCTGCCAGCCATGATCGTCTCCACACTCGTCCGAAACTGAAGTGCCGCACTCTATCCGAAAGGCCGCAGGCGGACCCGGTCCCTTGCCCTCTCTCCACAATAGTTTTGTTCTTTTTTTGTTCCAAGTCAACGCCCGCTCTGGCGCTTCGGCCCGGAAACGGCGGCCAGACCGCAATGCCTCGCAAACGAGCGCCCGGCACCTGCGACGGATCGCCCCGCGGATCGGCCGCACGCCGATGCTTCCATGGCGCATTCGAGCAGGCCCGAACTCCAAGGCACCCGCGCAGGCTACCCCGAACGGCCTTCCACCTCCGAGCGGCTTCCGACAGGAAAGGCCCCGCCGCTCGCAGCGAGCCGACGGGGCGCGGGGACGCCTGGTCCCTTTTCCGGAGCTTATGCCGGTGTCTCTTCGGATGCGTCTCGGGTCACGCCCGATGATCCGACCAACAGTCTCTGCAATGTGCTTTGGGATCGTCCGGCCTCGCACCGCCCGCCGCCACGGCGACGGCATCTAGGCCTGACGCGGCTCCGCTGTCGCGCGGAGCCCGATGGGACTGTCCGGTGGAGTCATCGCTCCCTCCTCGCGTTTCCATCCTGGCTCATGGCCGGGCATCGCGTCCGCCGGCTTCGACCCGTTTTGCCTGCGGCGCCTCGCAGGCCACCCATCGGAGGCAGGGAGCCGTTGGCCGGGTGCCCGAGCCGCAGGAAGTGTGCCGCGCCCGCCCCGCCCCGTCAAGCCGGACCGGGGTCGCGCAGGCAAAATGTGATCGGCCGGCCTGCTGCGGGAAGCGCCCCTCCTGACATGATGCTGTCAGCAAGTCGTTCAACTTTTGTTCTTTCGACTTGCCCGCCCGGGCAAAACGGGACAAAAGCCGCTAAGCGCCCGCGAAGGGCGCCCGCAGCACTCGACCGAACGCCCGCGAATGCCTACATCAGCGGGTCGGCCGGCCTGTTCGGGCGTCCGGCGGGCAAGAACGAGGCGGCACCGGTCATGGTCGACCACAAGCACATTTCCATCCGCGGCGCGCGCGAGCACAATCTCAGGAATGTCGACCTCGACCTGCCGCGCGACCGGCTGATCGTGATGACGGGCCTGTCGGGGTCCGGCAAGTCGTCGCTCGCCTTCGACACCATCTACGCGGAGGGGCAGCGGCGCTATGTCGAGAGCCTGTCCGCCTATGCCCGCCAGTTCCTGGAGATGATGCAGAAGCCCGATGTCGACCAGATCGACGGGCTGTCGCCGGCCATCTCGATCGAGCAGAAGACGACCAGCCGCAATCCCCGCTCGACGGTCGGCACCGTCACCGAGATCTACGACTACATGCGGCTTCTGTTCGCGCGTATCGGCGTCCCCTACTCGCCGGCGACCGGCCTGCCGATCGAGAGCCAGACTGTCTCCCAGATGGTCGACCGCGTGCTGGCGCTGGACGAGGGCACGCGCCTCTACCTGCTCGCGCCGATCGTGCGCGGGCGCAAGGGCGAATACAGGAAGGAGCTCGCCGAGCTTCAGAAGAAGGGGTTCCAGCGCGTCAAGGTCGACGGCACCTTCCACGAGATCGCCGACGTTCCCGCGCTCGACAAGAAATACAAGCACGACATCGACGTGGTGGTCGACCGCATCGTGGTGCGGCCGGACCTCGCCGCGCGGCTGGCGGATTCGATCGAGACGGCCCTGAAGCTGGCCGACGGGCTGTGCGTGGCCGAGTTCGCCGACAGGCCGTTGCCCCCGGAAGAGACGGCCGAGGGCGGGTCCGCCAACAAGTCGGCCAACGACACGCATGAGCGCATTCTGTTCTCCGAGAAATTCGCCTGCCCGGTGTCCGGCTTCACCATCCCGGAGATCGAGCCGCGCCTGTTTTCCTTCAACAACCCGTTCGGCGCCTGCCCGACCTGCGACGGGCTGGGCAGCCGGCAGGCCATCGACGCGAACCTGATCGTGCCGGACGACAGCGCAACGCTGCGCGGCGGCGCGATCGCGCCCTGGGCGAAATCGACGTCGCCCTATTACGCGCAGACGCTGGACGGCCTCGGCAAGGCATACGGCTTCAAGCTGACCGACCGCTGGAGCGAGCTTCCGGAGGCGGCGCGGCAGGCCGTGCTTCATGGCACCGGCGAACGCAAGGTCGATTTCGTCTACGACGACGGCCTGCGCTCCTACAAGACGTCGAAGACGTTCGAGGGCGTCATCCCCAATCTCGAACGGCGCTGGAAGGAAACGGATTCGGCCTGGATGCGCGAGGAGATCGAGCGCTTCATGTCGGCGACCCCCTGCCCCGCCTGCGCCGGCTACCGGCTGAAGCCGGAGGCGCTGGCAGTCAAGGTCGGCGGGCTGCATATCGGCCAGGTCACGGAAATGTCGATCCGCAAGGCCGATGCCTGGTTCACCGAGCTGCCCGCCCGGCTCTCCGACAAGCACAACGAGATCGCCGTGCGCGTCCTCAAGGAGATCCGCGAGCGCTTGCGTTTCCTGAACGATGTCGGCCTCGACTATCTGACGCTCGCCCGCAACTCCGGCACGCTTTCGGGCGGCGAGAGCCAGCGCATCCGGCTGGCCAGCCAGATCGGCTCCGGATTGACCGGCGTGCTCTATGTGCTCGACGAGCCGTCGATCGGGCTGCACCAGCGCGACAATGCGCGGCTGCTCGACACGCTGAAGCACCTGCGCGACCTCGGCAACACGGTGATCGTGGTCGAGCATGACGAGGATGCCATCCGCGAGGCCGACTATGTCGTCGACATCGGCCCGGCCGCCGGCATCCACGGCGGCCGCGTCGTGGCGCAGGGGGTGCCGGCCGAGATCATGGCCAACCCCCATTCGCTGACCGGGCAGTACCTTTCCGGCGCGATGGGCATTCCCGTCCCCGCTGAGCGCCGCAAGAGCCGGAAGGGCAAGAGCCTCCGGGTCGTCGGCGCGCGCGGCAACAATCTGAAGAACGTGACGGCCGAGATTCCGCTCGGCACCTTCACCTGCGTCACCGGCGTGTCGGGCGGCGGCAAGTCGACCTTCCTGATCGAGACGCTGTTCAAGGCGGCATCCCGCCGCATCATGGGCTCGCGCGAGCATCCCGCCGAGCACGACCGCATCGAGGGCCTCGAATTCCTCGACAAGGTGATCGACATCGATCAGTCGCCCATCGGCCGCACGCCGCGCTCCAACCCCGCCACCTATACCGGCGCCTTCACGCCGATCCGCGACTGGTTCGCCGGCCTCCCGGAAGCCAAGGCGCGGGGCTATCAGCCGGGGCGTTTCTCCTTCAACGTCAAGGGCGGCCGTTGCGAAGCCTGCCAGGGCGACGGCGTCATCAAGATCGAGATGCACTTCCTGCCGGACGTCTACGTCACCTGCGACGTCTGTCACGGCAAGCGCTACAACCGCGAGACGCTCGACGTGGTCTTCAAGGGCAGGTCGATCGCCGACGTTCTCGACATGACGGTGGAGGAAGGCGTCGACTTTTTCTCCGCCGTGCCGGCGGTGCGCGACAAGCTGGAGACGCTGCACAAGGTCGGCCTCGGCTACATCAAGATCGGCCAGCAGGCGACGACGCTGTCCGGCGGCGAGGCGCAGCGCATCAAGCTCGCCAAGGAGCTGTCGCGCAAGGCCACCGGCAAGACGCTCTACATTCTCGACGAGCCGACCACGGGCCTCCATTTCCACGACGTCGCGAAGCTGCTCGAAGTGCTTCACGAGCTGGTCGAGCAGGGCAATACGGTGGTCGTCATCGAGCACAATCTGGAGGTCATCAAGACCGCCGACTGGATCCTCGATCTCGGCCCCGAAGGCGGTGACGGCGGCGGCGAGATCGTCGCGACCGGCACGCCGGAGGCGATCGTCGAGGAGCCGCGCAGCTATACCGGGCAGTTTCTGAAGGAGCTGCTCGAGCGGCGGCCGGGTCGCAAGCGCGAAGCGGCGGAGTAGGACGAAACCAGCCCGGCTCCTGCGCAAACGCTACCATAGCGTCCGCGCCCACAGCATGGCGAGCGCCGGGTCCGCCGTACGGTGGGCCAAGTTCAATCGGAGGCATTCCATGACCCAACCCGGCACCATCCGATGCGGCATCGGCGGCTGGACGTTCGAGCCATGGGAAGGCACGTTCTATCCCGACGACCTGCCGAAGAAGCGGCAGCTCGAATATGCGTCGGGCAAGCTGCGCACGATCGAGGTCAACGGCACCTACTATTCGACCTTCACGCCGGCGACCTATGCGAAATGGGCGGCCGCGGCGCCGGCCGGCTTCGTCTTCTCGCTCAAGGCCATCCGCTTCACCACGAATCGCCGCGTGCTTGCGGAAGCGGGCGAATCTGTCGCCAGGTTCCTGCAGTCGGGCCCGTCCGAGCTGGGCGGGAAACTCGGGCCGATCGTCTGGCAGTTCGCGCCGACGAAGAAGTTCGATCCGGCCGATTTCGAGGCGTTCCTGAAGCTGCTGCCGGACAGGCAGGACGGCGTTGCGCTGCGTCATGCGCTGGAGGTGCGGCATCCGAGCTTCGCCGTGCCGGAATTCGTCGCGCTTGCACGCCGCTACAAGGCGGCGATCTGCTACGCCCACCATTTCGATTACCCGGAGTTCGCCGACCTCACCGCCGATTTCGTCTATGCCCGTCTCCAGCGCGGGCGCGACGAGATCCCGACCGCCTACTCGCCCGCCGATCTGGACGGTTGGGCCCGGCGGGCGAAGATGTGGGCCGCCGGCAGCCGGCCGGACGACCTGCCGCTGGCCGATGAGAAAGCCGGTGTCGAGAAGAGGCCGCGCGACGTGTTCGTCTACTTCATCCATGAAGGCAAGGTGCGCGCGCCCCATGCCGCGATGGCCTTGCAGGAGCGCGTGGACCGCTGACCGCCTTTCAAAGCCGCTCCACGAGTTCTTTGAGCCGAGCGACGCGACAGGTCATTCCCTCGATGTCGCTCTCCATTCGCTCCACGAGCCGCACGATCTGGAATTTGCAGTCGGACTGATCCCGATACCTATCCGGCTGGGCTTCCTCAAATCCCGGATTTGATCCGGAATTGCTACCCAGAATGGCGATCGCCTTCTCGAACCGGCCGACCGGCATCCGGTTCTCGCCGCGCTCATATTTACCAAGCTGCTGGGGCGATATGTCGAGATGCTGGGCGAGTTGCGCCTGGTTCCATTTGCGGGCGCGCCGCAGCCGTTTGAGCTCCGTCATTCGCCGACGATCGAGTTCATCCGGTTTGCGCGAAGTGCCCATTGCGCCCTGCATGCAAGTTGCATGACAGAACTTGCACAATGATAGATTGCATACAATATATCCAGGATTGTAGTTTTCTGTCTAATAAACTCTGGGTTTTATTTGCCGCCCGGCAGGTCCTTCAGGACCGCCGGCACCAGCCCGGGCAGGTCGTCCGCGATCAGGCCCGGGCCGAAACGGGAGCCGGCCTCCGCATGGATCCATACGGCCGCGCAGGCGGCCTCCCATGCCGGCATTTTTTGCGCCAGCAGGCCGGCGACGAGGCCGGCCAGCACGTCGCCGGAGCCGGCGGTGGCCAGCCACGGCGTCGCGTTCGTGTTGATCGCGGCGCGGCCATCGGGTGCCGCGATCACGGTGTCCGGCCCCTTCAGAAGCATGACCGCATTCGCCCGTTGCGCCGCCTTCCGCGCCTTGTCGAGCTTCGAAAGCGCCGCATCCTCCGCCAGATCGGGAAACAGCCGCGCAAACTCGCCCTCATGCGGCGTCAGCACCAGCGAGACGGGCGAGGCCCGCGCGGCCGAAAACAGCGCTTCGGGCACCTCCCGAAAGGACGTGATCGCATCCGCATCGAAGACCGCCGCCGCAAGCCCGTCTTTCTGCGCGAGCAGCATCAAGGCGTGGTCCCTTGTCCCCTCCCCGACCCCGAAACCGGGTCCGAGCACCGCCGCCCTGACCTTGCGGGAGACGATCCGGCGCCCGGCCTCTTCACTGTCCGCAGCCCTGGCCACCATCACGGACGTCAGATGCGCGGCATTCACCGCCAGCGCATCGGGCGGCGACAGCACGGTAACGGCGCCCGCCCCCGCACGCGCGGCAGCCAGCGCCGCGAGCCGCGAGGCTCCCGTCGAGGCCGGGCCGCCGGAAAATGCCGCCACGTGGCCACGCGCATATTTATGCGTCTCGACCGGCAGCCCCGGCAACGCGCCATGCCAGAGCCGCGGCAGGTTCTCGAAGGTCCGGGGGGCGATCTCGTCCAGGACGGCGTCCGGAATGCCGATATCGGCCACCACCAGTTCGCCGCAGCAGGCTCGCCCGGGCTGCAGTAGGTGCCCCGGCTTCGGCCGGAAAAACGTGACCGTCAGGCCGGCGCGAAACGCTTCGCCCATCGCCTTGCCGGAGGCTCCCGAAATTCCGGAGGGCAGGTCGACGGCAACGACCTGTGCGCCGACCTGCGCGGTCCGCACGGCGGCTTGCGCCGCAGCGCCGGCAAGCGGCTTCGACAGGCCGGCGCCGAACAGCGCGTCGACGACCACGCCGTGCGGGCGCGAGGCGAATTCGGCCAGCGGCCGCGTCTCCCCCCGCCACAGCGCGGCCGCCGCGGCGGCGTCGCTGCCGGCACGCGGCGGCGCCTCGCGCCACAGGCGGACGTCGAAGCCGTCGCCGGCCAGCAGGCGCGCGACGACATAGCCGTCGCCGCCGTTGTTGCCGGGGCCGCACAGCACGTCGAACCGCCCCGCCTCGGGAATGCGGCGCAGCAGCTCGCGATAGACGGCGTGCCCCGCATTGCGCATCAGCGTGGCGCCATCGAACGGGCCCCGAAGCGCGGCAAGGCGATCGGCCGCGGCCATCTCGGCCGGGAAAAGCAGGCGATGAGGCATGGCGATGTCCACGCGATCCGGACGATGCCGCGACATTAGGGCGTTTGCGCCGGGCATGGCAATTGCCGCCATTTGCCCGACTTCTGCGCATCGTGCATAATTTTCAGGCAGCGCCCGTCGCCGAATGCCCGTCTTCGATATGGCGGAGGGAAACGCAGCGCGGCCGAACGTCAGCGAAGCCTGCCGGACCCGGCGCGCAACGGTCGAAAGCGGCGGCTGAACCCCGACCGGGCTTACCGGACACCGAACTGGCACGCTTCGTGCTTTGTCGAAACCGAAGCGGGCAGCGCGCCCGTCTTTTAGCTTACCGGAGGCATCCTGCTCATGAAAAAGATCGAGGCGATCATCAAGCCGTTCAAGCTCGACGAGGTGAAGGAGGCGCTCCAGGAGGTTGGATTGCAAGGCATCACCGTCACCGAAGCCAAGGGTTTCGGCCGGCAGAAGGGACATACGGAACTCTACCGCGGCGCCGAATACGTCGTCGATTTTCTTCCCAAGGTGAAGATCGAGGTCGTGCTCGGCGACGATGCGGTCGAGGCCGCCGTCGATGCCATCCGCAAGGCGGCCCAGACGGGCCGCATCGGCGACGGCAAGATTTTCGTCTCCAATGTCGAGGAGGTGATCCGCATCCGCACCGGCGAAACCGGCCTCGACGCGATCTGACATACGGCAGGCCCGGCCCGATCCGGGCCACAGAAGTCACAGGGACCTTATGAGATGACGACAGGAAATGACATTCTGAAGCAGATCGAGGACAACGAAGTGAAGTTCGTCGATCTGCGCTTCACCGACCCCAAGGGCAAGATGCAGCACGTGACGATGGACGTCGCCGAGGTGGACGAGGACATGTTCACCGACGGCGTCATGTTCGACGGCTCCTCGATCGCCGGCTGGAAGGCCATCAACGAGTCCGACATGGTCCTGATGCCCGACACCGAGACCGCGCATATGGACCCCTTCTTCGCGCAGTCCACGATGGTCCTGGTCTGCGACATCCTCGATCCGGTCTCGGGCGAAGCCTACAATCGCGACCCGCGCGGCACGGCCAAGAAGGCCGAGGCCTACATGAAGGCCGAAGGCATCGGCGACACGGTCTATGTCGGCCCCGAGGCGGAATTTTTCATCTTCGACGACGTCAAGTACAAGGCCGACCCCTACAATACGGGCTTCAAGCTGGATTCGGGCGAGCTGCCCTCCAACGACGACACCGACTACGAGACCGGCAATCTGGGCCACCGCCCGCGGGTCAAGGGCGGCTACTTCCCCGTCCCGCCGGTCGACAGCCTCCAGGATATGCGCTCGGAAATGCTGACGGTGCTGTCAGAGATGGGCGTGCGCGTCGAAAAGCACCATCACGAGGTCGCCGCGGCCCAGCACGAGCTCGGCATCAAGTTCGACACGCTGGTGCGCAACGCCGACAAGATGCAGATCTACAAATATGTCGTGCATCAGGTCGCCAACGCCTACGGCAAGACGGCCACCTTCATGCCCAAGCCGATCTACGGCGACAACGGCTCGGGCATGCACGTCCACCAGTCGATCTGGAAGGGCGGCAAGCCGACCTTCGCCGGCAACGAATATGCCGGGCTGTCGGAGACCTGCCTTTACTACATCGGCGGCGTCATCAAGCATGCCAAGGCGATCAACGCCTTCACCAACCCGCTGACCAACTCCTACAAGCGGCTGGTGCCGGGCTACGAGGCGCCGGTGCTGCTGGCCTATTCGGCCCGCAACCGCTCCGCCTCCTGCCGCATCCCGTTCGGCGCGTCGCCGAAGTCGAAGCGCGTCGAGGTCCGCTTCCCGGATCCGGGAGCGAACCCCTATCTCGCCTTCGCGGCGCTGCTGATGGCCGGCCTCGACGGCATCAAGAACAGGATCCATCCCGGCCAGCCCATGGACAAGGACCTGTATGACCTGCCGCCGAAGGAGCTGAAGAAGATCCCGACCGTCAGCGGCAGCCTGCGCGAGGCGCTGATGAACCTCGACAAGGACCGTGCCTTCCTGAAGGCCGGCGGCGTCTTCGACGACGATCAGATCGACGCGTTCATCGAGCTCAAGATGGCCGAGGTGATGCGCTTCGAGATGACGCCGCACCCGGTCGAGTTCGACATGTATTACTCGGTCTGACCTCCGGCCGGCCATAACCGGACTTTGCCGCCGGCGCGCCGGCACCGGCGGCTTTCCTCACCTATGCGGCGCGCGCGCGAACTATGCGCGGACGCGGCTTGCCCCGGTGTGGCGCGGTGGACTAAGCCCCGCTCTCCTGCCAAGCTTGCGAAAAGGCCGGCTCCGCTGGAACCGCACGCCTTTCCGGAGAGTTGCCCGCAATGGACAAGCCGACCCGCCCCGGCCGCCAGGCTGCCGACCTGACCACGGGCCGCATCCCCACGACGCTGCTCGTCTTCGCCCTGCCGGTCCTCGGCTCCAATGTCCTGCAGTCGCTCAACGGCTCGGTCAACGCCGTCTGGGTGGGGCGCTTCCTCGGCGAAGCGGCGCTGACGGCCACCTCCAACGCCAACCTCGTCCTGTTCCTCATCCTCGGCACCGTCTTCGGGATCGGCATGGCCGCGACGATCCTGATCGGCCAATCGGTCGGGGCCGGCAACTGGGAGCGCGCACGGGCGGTCGTCGGCACCGGCGCGACCTTCTTCTTCCTCATCTCGGCGCTGTTCGCGGTCTGCGGCTGGATCTGGGTGGACGGCATCCTCGGCCTGCTCGGCACGCCGCCGGACGCGCTGCCGCTGGCGCGGACCTATCTGCGCATCCTGTTCGTGGCGATCCCCGCGATGAACTTCCTCGCCTTCGTGATGACGGCGCTGCGCGGCGCAGGCGATTCGCGCACGCCGTTCGCCTTCATGGCTCTGGCCGTCGCGCTCGACATTGTGCTCAACCCGCTGCTGATCGCCGGCATCGGCCCCTTCCCCGAATGGGGCATCGCCGGCTCCGCCGCCTCGACGCTGATCGGCCAGTGCGTCAGCGTGGTCGCGATCCTGGTGACGCTCTACCTGCGCAGGCATCCGCTGCGGCTGGCGGGCGCCGATCTCGCGCGGCTCAGGCCCGACCCTCGCCTGCTCAAGGTCATCGTCGAAAAGGGCGTCCCGATGGGATTGCAGATGATCGTCATCTCGACGTCCGCGCTGCTCCTGATGGGCATCGTCAACGGATACGGCTCGCGTGTCGCCGCCGCCTACGGCATCGCCGCGCAGCTGTGGACCTACATCCAGATGCCCGCGCTGGCCATCGGCGCCGCCGTCTCGTCGATGGCCGCCCAGAATGTCGGCGCCGGGCGCTGGGACCGCATGGGCGAGATCACGCGCACCGGCGTCTTCTTCAACGTCGTGCTGACCGGCGTTCTGGTGCTGGCGCTCTACTGGTTCGACAGGCCGATCCTGAGCCTCTTCCTGACCAGCGACAGCGGCACCCTTGAGATCGCCGCCCACATCAACACCGTCGCCTCCTGGTCGTTCATCCTGTTCGGCGTGACCATCGTCCTGTTCGGGACGGTCCGCGCCACCGGCGCCGTCACCCCGCCGCTCATCATCCTCATCGTCTCGACGCTCATCGTGCGCACCGGCTTCGCCTACGCCATGCAGGACCGTCTCGGCCAAGAGGCAATCTGGTGGAGCTTCGCGGTCGGCTCGCTCCTGTCGGTGCTCCTCGCCATCGCCTATTACCGTTTCGGCAAATGGCGCTCGGTGCGCATGCTGGAAGACGACAGCCGCCCGGCGGCCGGCGAGCCGCCGGACACGGGGCTGGGCTATCCGCGCGAACGCGCGCGCTACACCGAAGACGGAAAGTAGGACGCGGCCGGAGGCGCGCTGCCGCTCAGCCGTCGAGCGCCTTGAGCAAGGCCGCAGCGGCCATCATCTCGCTGCCGCGCAGGGCCCGGCGCGCGCTGGCCTCGGCGTCCTCGCCCCACTGCGAGATGTTCCAGTCTTCATCGACATGGGCAGCCGCCCAAGCGGCTTCCGGCGAGAGCTCGGCTGCCTCCACGGCCAGCGCGAGCAGGGCTGACCCCATCAGCGTCGTCATCACATGCAGGGCGGCAAGGCGGAACGGCTCCGACCGGGCGGCCAGATGCGCGCCCAGGAGGGCGATCGCCTCGCGCGGCTGCTCGACATGCATGACGCCTTCGGCGAGGATGAAGCGGGCGTGCAGCGCGGCGCGCGCCCAGTCGAGCACCGGGTCCCAGGCGTCCGACTGGCGCTCGACCAGCTCCTGCGGTGCGTCTGCGCGATAGCAGACGAGATCGGACGCCGCATAGCGCAGCACATCCTCGATCACGGCCTGCGGGTCGGTGGCGACACCGTCGATGGCGGTGTTGACGAGCCGGGTCGCCTGCATCGTCAGCGGGTCGAGCGTTTCGCCTTGCGCGGCGAACTCGTCGGCCACGAGCCGGGCGGCCGCCCGACTCGGCAGGCGCAGGAGATTGCGGCCCGGCGTGCGCGCCGCCTTGCCGTCGAGCGTGACGGCGAACGGCCCCTCGTCCGCACCCTCGATGCCGACGTCGCGATAGAAGCGGCGCAGCCTCGGCTGCCGCATCTGGTTTTGCGCCCGCCGCATGGGGTCGGGGTCGGACGGGCCGGGACCGTTTTCGAGATCGCGCAGCAGGTCGCGCATGGCTGGTCCTTTCCCTCTACGCGCGGCGGGGCGGCCGGTTGACGATCAGGAGCCCCGCCGCGATCAGCAGCAGCGCCACGAGGATGTGCCACGAAAAGGGCTCGCCGAGCAGCACCACGGCGAACACCACGCCGAAGACGGGGCTCAGGAAGGTGAAGCTCGACAGGCCGGCGGCCGGATAGCGGCGAACCAGCCAGAACCACAGCACGTAGGTGAAGGCCGCGATGTAGATGGCCTGGACGAGGAACGAGCCGGTGGCCAGCCAGGTCGGCTCGCGCAGCATCGGGCCGGCGAGCGGGATCAGCGGCGCGGAACAGACGGCCGAAACGACGAGCTGATAAAGCAGCGTCTTCTCGGCGTTTGTCGTGTTGAGCCGCGAGCTCTTGACGAGGATCGTGGTCGCTCCCCAGATCATCCCGGCGGCGAGCAGCATCAGGTCGCCCGTCAAGCCGCCGGCCGTCATGCTGAGCTGGTCTGAAAACACCAGCACCACGCCCGCGAAGGCAAGCACCAGCCCGGCGAACTTGACGGGGGTGATCCGCTCGCCCAGCCAGAAGTGCGCGCCGATCAGAACCCAGAACGGCATGGTGTTGATCATCAGCGTGCCGCGCGCGGCCGAGGTGAAGTCGAGCCCGAAGAAGATCAGCACGAACTCCAGGCCGAACAGCAACCCGACGACGAGGCCGGCCCAAAGCGTGCCGTCACGCTCGAAAACCCGGATGCCGCGCCAGCGGCACCATGCGAAAACGAGCACGGCTGCGAGTGCGGATCGCCCGACCGTCATCAGAACCGGGTTGTAGCCGGTATTCGACACCTTGATGAGAACCTGGTTCAGGCCCCAGGACAAGGTGAGCAGCAGCATGGCGCCGGCCGCGAGCGCATCGATGTCCGAGCGGCGCTCGATTTCCTGCAGGGTTGTCATTCACCGTCACCGTCTGCCTCGTCGAAACCGAGGAGCTTCCAGCTTTGTTGCATGTGAGGCGGCAGCGGCGCCGTCACGTCCACCGTGCCCCGATCCGGATGCGGGATCACGATGCGGCGCGCGTGCAGGTGCAGCCTGTTCTGGATGCCGCCCGGGAACTCCCAGTTCTGGTCGGCCTCGAAATATTTCGGATCGCCGATGATCGGGCAGCCGATCGAGGCGGCATGAACGCGAAGCTGGTGGGTCCTGCCCGTATAGGGCTCCATCTCCAGCCACGAAAGCGCCTGCCCGGCCTGGTCGACCACACGGTAGAAGGAAATGGCGTGGTCGGCGCCGTCCTCGCCGTGCCGCGCGACGCGCATGCGGTCGCCGTCGGGTGTCTGCTGCTTCGCCAGCCATGACGAGATGCGGTCTTCCCGCTTCTTCGGCACGCCCTTCACCAGCGCCCAGTAGGTCTTTTTCGTCTCGCGCGCCCGAAAAGCCTCGGCAAGCTTCATCGCCGCGAGCCGGGTGCGTGCGACGACGAGCACGCCTGAAGTGTCGCGGTCGAGGCGATGCACGAGGCGCGGCTTCTCGCCCTTCCTGCTACGCCAGGCCTCCAGCATCGAATCCACGCTGCGGGTGACGCCGGAGCCACCCTGGACGGCGAGCCCGGCCGGCTTGTTGAAGACGAACACCTTGTCGTCCTCGTGAAGCAGCATGCGGGCGAGCAGCTCGTCGTCGCCCTGCCCGCGCAACGTCCGGGCCGTGAGCGGCGGCGCTCCCCTGGCATCGACGTCGAGCGGCGGCACGCGCACCGTCTGGCCCGGGCGAAGCCGCGTGTCGGCCTTGGCGCGGCCGCCGTCGACCCGCACCTGCCCGGAGCGCAGGAGCTTTTGCAGATGGCCGAAGCCGAGGCCCGGATAATGCGCCTTGAACCAGCGGTCGAGCCGCATGCCCGCCTCGTCCTCGCCCACACCGATTTGCTCTACGCCTGCCATCGTCGTCCGGCCTTTCCGCGGCGGGCCATAGCATCAGCGGGCGGGACTTGCGAGCCACATTCCGGCCGCGCGGGGCGGGGGATCAGTCCTGCGCGGTCTTGCCGCGTTCGGCGCGCAGCCTGGCCCAATAGTCGAGCCGCTTGCGGATCTCCCGCTCGAACCCGCGCTCGGGCGGATCGTAGAAGGTCTGCCGGCTCATCTCGTCGGGAAAATAGTCCTGTCCGGAAAAAGCGTCGGGCGCGTCGTGGTCGTAGCGATAGCCCGAGCCGTAACCCTCTTCCTTCATCAGCTTCGTCGGCGCGTTGAGGATATGGCGCGGCGGCAGCAGCGACCCATGTTCCCTGGCCGCGCGCATCGCGGCGGAAAACGCCTTGTAGCCGGCGTTCGATTTCGGCGCGGTGGCGAGATAGATGCAGGCTTGCGCCAGGGCCAGCTCGCCTTCCGGCGAGCCGAGATAGTCATAGGCATCCTTCGCGGCATTGGCGATCACCAGCGCCTGCGGGTCGGCGAGCCCGATATCCTCGATCGCCATCCGCACCAGGCGGCGGCCGAGATAGAGCGGCGCCTCGCCCGCATCCAGCATGCGCGCCAGATAATAGAGCGCGGCATCGGGATCGGACCCGCGCACGGATTTGTGCAGGGCCGAGATCAGATTGTAGTGGCCGTCCTGGCTCTTGTCGTAGATCGGCGCGCGGCGCTGGACGATGCGCTGCAATTCCTCCGCCCCGAAGGTCTCGCCCGGCGCGGCGGCGCGCCACGCCTCCTCGGCCAGCGTGAGCGAAGCGCGGCCGTCGCCGTCGGCCATACGTATGAGAACCGCGCGCGCCGCCTCGTCGAGCGGCAGCGGCTTGCCTTCCCGCGCCTCGGCGCGCGCCAGCAGCTTGCCGATGCTGTCGGCGTCGAGCGAGCGGAAGGTCAGCACCCGCGCCCGCGACAGCAGCGCCGCATTGAGCTCGAAGGACGGGTTCTCGGTCGTCGCCCCCACGAGGATGACGGTGCCGTCCTCCATCACCGGCAGGAAGCTGTCCTGCTGGGCGCGGTTGAAGCGATGGATCTCGTCGACGAACAACAGCGTCTGGCGCCCCTGCCCGCGACGCAGGCGGGCGGCCTCGAACACCTTCTTGAGGTCGGCGACGCCGGAAAAGATCGCCGAGATCTGCTCGAAGGCGAGTCCCGTCTCGCCGGCAAGCAGGCGCGCCACGGTCGTCTTTCCGGTGCCGGGCGGCCCCCAGAACACCATGGAGCCGAGCGAGCCGGAACGGATCATGCGCGTCAACACGCCGTCCGGACCGGTCAGGTGCTCCTGCCCGACAACCTCGGCAAGGGAGGCCGGACGCAAGCGGTCCGCAAGCGGCCGGCCGGTTTCCGCCGCCTGCGGCTCGTCCCGTGCGAAAAGATCGGTCATGGTGCGTCCGTCAGTAGCGCAGCATCTGGCGCAGCACCTGTCCGTTCCGGTCCACGGTGAAGCGCCACCAGCGCGTATCCTGCCCCGCTGCCGCAACCAGCGCTTCGGGCGTGTCGATGTCGACGCCGTTCACGTCGCGAACGATGTCGCCCGGTTGCAGGCCGAGGCCGGCAGCCGGAGACGCCCCGTCGACGCCGACGACCACGACGCCCTTGGCGCGCGGCGAAACGCGCAGACGTTGCGCCAGCCTCGGCGACAGCGTCGCCACCTTCGCGCCCGTGAACGGGCTGCGGCCGCCGATCGTCACCTCGTTGGCCGACAGGCCCTCGGGCGCCCGCTCCAGCGTGACGCGGACCTCCATTTCCTTGTTCTTGCGCAGCAGCGTCAAATCGACGCTGGCGCCGATCGGCTGGGTCGCGAGCCGGTAGTCGAGCGCTTCCGGATTGGCGATCCGCGCGCCGTTGAGCTCAAGCACGACGTCGCCGGCCTTGACGTCCGCCCGCGCCGCGGGGCTGTCGGCCTCGACACTGGTGACGAGCGCGCCGGCGGCGCGGGAAAGACCGAGCGCCTCCGCGATCTGGCCCGTCACCGGCTCGAACGCCGCACCGAGATACGGGCGCTCGAAATAGGTCTGGCCGGCCTTCGCCGATTCGACCACCGCGCGGACCATGTTGGACGGAATGGCGAAGCCGATGCCGATCGAGCCGCCGCTCTGGCTGAAGATCGCCGTGTTGATGCCGACCAGCTCGCCGGCCATGTTGATCAGCGCGCCGCCCGAATTGCCGGGGTTGATGGCCGCGTCCGTCTGGATGAAGAAGCCGAAATCCGAGATGCCGATATGCGAGCGCGCCAGCGCCGAGACGATGCCGCTGGTCGTGGTCTGGCCGACGCCGAACGGATTGCCGATGGCAAGCACGAGGTCGCCGACCTCCAGCGCGTCGGAATCCCCGATCCCGATCACCGGGAAGGCGTCCGCCGCCTCGATCTTCAGGACCGCGAGGTCGAGCGATTCGTCCTTGAGCAGCGTCTTGCTGGCAAACTCCCGGCCGTCCGACGTCGCCACCTTGATCTCGTCGGCGTCGCGGATGACATGGTAATTCGTCACGATCAGCCCCGACGCGTCGACCAGCACGCCCGAACCCAGCGAGGACTGGACCCGCGGTGGCATCTGGCGGCCGAAGAACTGCTCGAAGAAGGGATCGCCCATGAAGGGCGAGCGGACCTTCTGAGAGGCATAGACGTTGACCACGGCCGGCGCCGTTTGCGTCACCAGCGGCGCGAAGGAGAGCTGCATCTCGGCGCGGCCGAACGGCACGCGCCGGTCGGCAACCGAGCTTTGGCCGCCGCGCAGCAGATCGCTGACGATGGAGCCGAGATCCCTGCTGGCCTCGTCTGCCATCGAGCCGGACGCGGCGAACGCGAGCAGGCCGGCAGCCAGGGCCAAACCCGCCAATCTGGAAAATCGAAGCATCGGAGACCTCATACCGTTTCGATGCCATCTTTCGCGCGATTGTGCAAAATGAATGGCCGCGCGTCAGCCGCGGCCGCGCCGGATGCGGTCAGCCAGCGCCGAAAAGCCGCGCCGCTCGGCATGCCGAAGCGCCGTGACGCCCTCGCGGTCCGGGATGTCGCGCGCACCGGCATCGACCAGCAATCCGACGATTTCCAGGTAGACGGGACCGCCATTGCCGAGGATGACCGCCTCCAGCAGCGCCGTCCAGCCGAGATCGTTGACGTGGTCGATGTCGATCGCGGTGCCCAGCAGCATGCGCACCGTCTCCGGATGCCCGTGATGCGCGGCGGGAATCAACGCCGTGCCGCCATAGCGGTTGGTGTCGGCAAGGTTCGCGCGCCCCGTGGCCAGGATGGCGCGCAGGATCGCGTTCCGCCCCTCGGCGCCGGCATAGAGGAACGGCGTGTCCTTCATCGCATCCTTGGCGTTCACGTCCGCGCCGGCCTCGATGAGCAAGGCCGCGATGTCGGCCCTGTCGGCCCGGGTCGCAAGCAGCAGCGCGGTGCGGCCCGCGCCGTCGCGCGCCTCGAGAGCGGCGCCTGCGGCAATCTGTTGCGCGACCGCGTCGGCATCGCCGCGCAGCGCGGCTTCGAGCAGCAGGGTTTCGGCCGCATCGGCCGTCGCCGCCCCGATGGCGAGCGCCGCAACGCTTCCGAGCAATCCGCGCCTGGTCATGCCGGCCTCCGCCAAAATGAAAGGGGCCGCACGGGCCCCTTTTCAAGTCAATCCGCCGTGAGCGGCACCGTCATGCCGCCTCGGTCTCGCCCGCGCCTTCCGCTTCGGCCCGCGCCCGGTCGGCCGCGCCCTTGGCGGAGGTGTCGCGGTCGACGAACTCGATCACGGCCATTGCCGCGTTGTCGCCATGACGGAAGCCCGCCTTCATGATGCGCAGGTAGCCGCCGTTGCGGTTGGCATAGCGGGGCGCGATCGTCTCGAACAAACGCTTGGTGAGCGCGTCGGAGCCGATCTTCGAAGCCGCCTGCCGGCGCGCATGAAGATCGCCGCGCTTGCCGAGCGTGACCAGCTTCTCGACGATCGGGCGCAGCTCCTTGGCCTTGGGCAAGGTGGTGGTGATCTGCTCGTGCTCGATCAGCGAGGCAGCCATGTTCGAAAACAGCGCCTTGCGATGGCTGACGGTGCGGCCGAGCCGGCGTCCGGATTTTCCGTGGCGCATCATACTCTCCTGTTGGTCGTTGGTCGTCGGTAGTCGCTCGCAATTCGTGGTTCGACCCACGAACGACGATCAACGAAGGACGGGCTAATACTGGTCTTCATAGCGCTTGGCGAGATCCTCGATGTTCTCCGGCGGCCAGTCCGGCACTTCCATGCCGAGATGCAGCCCCATCGACGCCAGCACTTCCTTGATCTCGTTCAGCGACTTGCGGCCGAAATTCGGCGTGCGCAGCATCTCCGCCTCGGTCTTCTGGATGAGATCGCCGATATAGACGATGTTGTCGTTCTTCAGGCAGTTGGCCGAGCGGACGGAAAGCTCCAGCTCGTCGACCTTCTTGAGCAGCGCCGGGTTGAAGGCGAGCTCCGTCACCTGCTCTTCCGGCTGGGCCTTCTGCGGCTCCTCGAAATTGACGAAGAGCGCAAGCTGGTCCTGCAGGATGCGGGCGGCAAAGGCCACGGCATCCTCGCCCGAGACCGAGCCGTCCGTCTCGATGCTCATGGTCAGCTTGTCGTAGTCGAGAACCTGTCCCTCGCGGGTGTTCTCGACCTTGTAGGAGACCTTCTTGACCGGCGAATAGAGGCTGTCGACCGGGATCAGGCCGATCGGCGCGTCCTCGGCGCGGTTGCGCTCCGCAGGCACGTAGCCCTTGCCGGTGTTGACCGTGAATTCCATCCTGATCTCCGCGCCCTCGTCGAGGGTGCAGATGATGTGATCGGGGTTCAGGATCTCGACATCGCCCACGGTCTGGATATCGCCGGCCGTGACGGTGCCGGGGCCGGCCTTGCGCACGACCATGCGCTTGGGCCCGTCGCCCTCCATCTTGATGGCGATTTCCTTGATGTTGAGCACGATGTCGGTGACGTCCTCACGCACGCCGGCGATCGACGAGAACTCGTGCAGCACGCCGTCGATCTGCACGGCGGTGACGGCCGCGCCCCGCAGCGACGACAAGAGCACGCGCCGCAGCGCATTGCCCAGCGTCAGGCCGAAACCGCGCTCGAGCGGCTCGGCCACCAGCGTGGTCAGCGTCTTCTTCTTCGACTGGAACTCGATCTTGTTGGGCTTGATGAGTTCCTGCCAGTTTTTCTGAATCATCTCTTCACCATCCGCATGCCCGCCACCATCCAATCGTGGAGGGCCTCATGGAAAGCCGTGTAGGACCCCGGCCGGGCCGGGTTCGCGCGGCAGCTCAAAAATCAGACGCGCCGCTTCTTGCGCGGGCGGCAGCCATTGTGCGGGATCGGCGTCACATCACGGATCGAGGTGATGGTGAAGCCGGCCGCCTGCAGCGCCCGCAGCGCGGATTCGCGGCCCGAACCGGGGCCCGAAACCTCGACCTCCAGCGTGCGCATGCCGTGCTCGGCCGCCTTGCGGGCGCAGTCTTCCGCCGCCATCTGGGCCGCGAACGGGGTCGACTTGCGCGAGCCCTTGAAGCCCTGGGCGCCGGCCGACGACCAGGCGATCGCATTGCCCTGCGCGTCGGTGATCGTGATCATCGTGTTGTTGAAGCTCGAATTGACATGCGCGATGCCGGTCGAGATGTTCTTGCGCTCGCGGCGGCGAACGCGTGTGGCTTCCTTGGCCATGAATATCCTTTCAGTCGATCTCTACGCCGCCGTAATCCCAGCGGCTCCACCTTGCGAGTCGATCGTTGTTCGTGTGTCGTCGGTCGCACAACGACCGACCATCCACGACCGACCTCACTACTTCTTCTTGCCTGCAATCGGCTTGGCCGGGCCCTTGCGGGTGCGGGCATTGGTGTGCGTGCGCTGGCCGCGAACCGGCAGCGAGCGGCGATGGCGCAGGCCGCGATAGCTGCCGAGATCCATCAGACGCTTGATGTTCATCGAGACTTCGCGGCGCAGGTCGCCTTCGACCTGATAGTCGCGGTCGATCGTCTCGCGGATGGCGAGCACCTCGGCATCGGTGAGCTGATGCACGCGGCGCTCGGCCGGGATGCCGACCTTGCCGACGATCTCGGCCGCGAATTTCGGGCCGATGCCGTGAATATACTGCAGCGCGATGACGACGCGCTTGTTGGTCGGAATGTTGACGCCGGCTATACGAGCCATCTTCTTCTCCATGTGGGCCGCCGGACCGGGCCGCGCGGCGCTGTTCCAAAAACCTGCGTCCGGTGGAGGCCGGCCCTTGCAGGGTTTTCCATCCAATGCGAAGCAAATGCCCGTTTCGGGCATCGCGCAGCTTTTGTGTCAGGAAGACGCGCCGCCATAGTCCAGAACCGGCGGCCTGTCAACCGGGACGCGTCGAACCGCCCTATCCGGCGTCGACCAGCCCCTTGCCGGCATGCGCGGCCAGAACGTCCTCGATCTGGCCGGTCACGCCGTCGATATCCGCCATGCCGTCGACACCGACCAGCTTGCCCTTGGCGTAGTAGTAGCCGATCAGCGGCGCGGTCTTCTTGTAATATTCGCGCAGCCGCTCGTCGAAGACTTCCGCGGTGTCGTCCTTGCGAACGGGCAGCCCGGCCGCCTTCGCTTCCTCGGCACGCTTCAGGATGCGGCTGACGAGCGCCTTGTCGTCCACGACGAGCTCGATGACGACATCGAGGTCGGTCCCGCGCTCGGCAAGCATCCGCGCCACCGCGTCGGCCTGGGCGAGCGTGCGCGGATAGCCGTCGAGGATGAAGCCGTTGGCGCAGTCGGCCTGGTCGATCCGCTCGGCGACGATCGCGTTGACGATGGCGTCGGAGACCAGCTCGCCGGCATCCATCACCGCCTTGGCGCGCCTGCCCACATCCGAGCCCGCCTTGACCGCGGCGCGCAGCATGTCGCCCGTGGAGAGCTGCGGAATGCGGTGTCTTTCAACCAGCCTTTGCGCCTGCGTCCCCTTCCCGGCTCCCGGTGGCCCGAGCAGTATCAGTCTCATCGCGCCCTCTTTCCTCCGCGCAGCTTCGACTTCTTGATCAGCCCCTCATATTGATGGGCGACCAGATGGCCCTGGATCTGCGCCACGGTATCGAGCGTCACGCTGACCACGATCAGAAGCGAAGTGCCCCCAAGGTAGAAAGGCACATGGAACGTGGAAATCAGGAACTCCGGCAACAGACAGACCAGCACGAGGTATATCGCACCCACGACCGTAATGCGCGTCAGCACATAGTCTATGTATTCGGCGGTGCGATCGCCGGGGCGATAGCCGGGGATGAAGCCGGAATGCTTCTTCAACTGGTCCGCGGTGTCCTTCGGGTTGAACACGACTGCCGTGTAGAAGAAGGTGAAGAACGCGATCATCGCCGCATAGAGGATCATGAACAGCGGCTGGCCGTTGCCGAGCGCGGCAAGCACGCTCGCCGCCCAGGCCGGCAGATGCGACGTGTCGGAAAAGCCGGCGACGGTGGCCGGCAGCAGCAGCAGCGAAGACGCGAAGATCGGCGGGATCACGCCTGAGGTGTTGAGCTTCAGCGGCAGATGCGAGGTTTCGCCCTGGAACATGCGGTTGCCGACCTGCCGCTTCGGATACTGGATCAGCAGCCGGCGCTGCGCCCGCTCGAAGAACACGATGATGGCGGTGACGACGACGGCGACGACGATCACGGCCAGCACGATGCCGGTCGACAGCGCCCCGGTGCGACCCTGCTCCAGAGTCTGGGAGATGGCGCTGGGAAGGCCGGCGACGATGCCGGCGAAGATGATCAGCGAAATGCCGTTGCCGATGCCGCGCGCGGTGATCTGCTCGCCGAGCCACATCAGGAACATGGTGCCGCCGAGAAGCGTGAGCACGCTCGAGATGCGGAAGAACCAGCCCGGATCGGTCACGATCCCGCTGCCGGCCTCCAGGCCGATGGCGATGCCGTAGGCTTGCGCCGTGGCCAGGATCACGGTTCCGTAGCGGGTATACTGGTTGATGACCTTGCGGCCCTGCTCGCCTTCCTTCTTCAGCGCCTCCAGCGACGGCACCACCGAGGTCATCAACTGCATGATGATGGCGGCCGAAATGTAGGGCATGATGCCGAGCGCGAAGATCGCCATGCGCTCGACCGCGCCGCCGGCGAACATGTTGAACATGCCGAGGACGCCGCCGGACTGCTGCTCGAACGCCTGGGCGAACGCGTCGGGATTGATGCCGGGCATCGGGATGTAGGTGCCCAGCCGATAGACGAGCAGCGCACCCAGCGTGAACCAGATGCGCTTCTTCAGGTCCTCGGCCTTGGCGAAGGCGGAAAAATTCAGGTTGGCGGCAAGTTGTTCGGCAGCAGATGCCATCCGCAAATCTCCGATACGGTCAGAAACGACCCGACGCCCGACCGGCCGGCGCGTCGCCGAAGCCACGAGATAGGCTCCGGCCGGTCAAGTTGCAAGCGACGAAACGGCGCGCGGACAGCCTTGCCACGCGAGCGCCGGCGCAAGGCGCGCCGGCTCCGGGCACAGGACGGCCTTATTCGGCCGCGGCTTCCGGCAGCTTCACCGAGCCGCCGGCCTTCTCGACCTTCTCGACCGCCGTCTTGGAGGCGCCCGCGATGTCGAAGGACAGCTTCGCCTTGATCTCGCCGTCGCCGAGCAGGCGGACGCCGTCGCGGACGCGGCGGATGACCCCGGCCTTCACCAGCGCCTCGGCCGTCACCGTCTCCTTCGGATCCAGCTTTCCGGCATCGACGGCGACCTGGATGCGCGCCACCGAAACCGTGTTGAAATCCTTGGAGAACGGGTTCTTGAAGCCGCGCTTCGGCAGGCGCCGGTAAACCGGCATCTGGCCGCCCTCGAAACCGTTGATGGCGACGCCGGAACGGGATTTCTGGCCCTTCACGCCCCGGCCGCCGGTCTTGCCGGAGCCCGAGCCGATGCCGCGCCCGACGCGCTTGCGCGCCTTGGTCGCGCCGTCCTTGTCACGCAGTTCGTTGAGTTTCATGTCGTTTCTCCTCGCTCGCCTGTCAGGCCTCGTCCACGATGCGGACGAGATGCTGCACGCGCGCGATCATGCCCCGCACCGCGGGCGTATCCTCGAGCGTGCGGCGGCGATGCATCTTGTTGAGGCCGAGGCCGATCAGCGTCGCGCGCTGCTCGGCCGGGCGGCGAATGGGGCTGCCTACCTGTTCGACGGTAAGGGTCTTGCCCTGCTTCTTGGCCATGATCGTGATCCCTTGCTCTGCCGGTCTTACTCGTCGGCGGCGGCGGCAGCGCCGCGCCGGGCCTGCAGGGCCGAATACTTGATGCCGCGCTGGGCTGCGACATCCTTCGGGTGAAGCTGGTTCTTCAGCGCCTCGAACGTTGCCCGCACCATGTTGTACGGGTTGGACGAGCCCATCGACTTGGCGACCACGTCCTGCATGCCGAGCGTCTCGAAGACGGCGCGCATCGGGCCGCCGGCGATGATGCCGGTACCCGGCTTGGCCGCCCGCAACAGGACCTTGCCGGCGCCCCAGCGCCCGTCGACATCATGGTGCAGGGTGCGGCCGGCGCGCAGCGGCACGAAGATCATGTCGCGCTTGGCGCTCTCGGTCGCCTTGCGGATCGCCTCCGGCACCTCGCGGGCCTTGCCGTGGCCGAAGCCGACCCGGCCCTTCTGGTCGCCGACGACGACGAGCGCGGCGAAGCCGAAGCGACGGCCGCCCTTCACCACCTTGGCGACGCGATTGATGTGGACGAGCTTGTCGACGAAACCGTCGTCGCGCTCCTCGCGGTCGCGGCCGCGACCACCGTCCCTACGTTCCTGTGCCATGATCCTGATCCTTGTTCTTTTCCGGAAGCACGGTTACGTTCTGGCCCTGCATCTACATGCATAAAGGACCGGCTGCAAATAAGTCGATCGTCGGTCGTGGGTCGTATTTTGCGACCGACGACCGACGACCAACCACTTTCAGAAGCTCAGCCCCGCCTCGCGGGCGGCTTCGGCCAGCGCCTTGACGCGGCCGTGATAGATATAGGCGCCGCGATCGAAGATGACCTCCTTGACGCCGGCCTTGACCGCGCGCTCGGCGACGAGCTTGCCGACGGCCGCAGCCGCGGCGCTGTCGGCGCCGGTCTTGAGCGAGCCCTTCAGATCCTTCTCCAGCGTCGAGGCGGCGGCCAGCGTATGGCCTTTCGCATCGTCGATCACCTGCGCGTAGATGTGCTTGGACGAGCGATGCACCGACAGCCGCGGCCGGTCGCCGGCGACCTTCTTCAACTGACGGCGCACGCGCTGCGCGCGTTTCTGCGTGGATTCCTTCGAAGCCATGTTCCTAACCTGCCTTGAAAAACGGGCGCGGCCATCTGCGGTAGGCGATGCCTCCCGCGACCGCGCACCGTGGCTTACTTCTTCTTGCCTTCCTTGCGGAAGATCCGCTCCTCGGCATATTTGACGCCCTTGCCCTTGTAAGGCTCGGGGCCGCGGTACCTGCGGATCTCGGCCGCCACCTGCCCGACCTGCTGCTTGTCGATGCCGGCCACGACGATTTCGGTCGGCTTCGGCACAGAGATCGTGACGCCCTGCGGCGTCTCATAGACGACGTCGTGGCTGAAACCGAGAGCAAGCTGCAGGTTCTTGCCCTGCATGGCCGCGCGGTAGCCGACGCCGTTGATCTCGAGCTTGCGCTCGAAGCCGTCCTTCACGCCGTTCAGGATGTTGGCGATCTGCGTGCGCGACATGCCCCATTTCGAGCGCGCATCCTTCGACTGGTCGCGCGGCTCGACCGAGACCTGGCCGTCCTCGAGCTTGACCAGCACCTCTTCGTTGACGACGAAGCTGAGCTCGCCCTTCGGCCCCTTGGCGGTGACGGTCCGGCCACTGACATTGGCGGTCACGCCGGCCGGCACGGCGATGGGCTTCTTGCCGATACGAGACATTCGTTGTCTCCTTCTTTCAAATTGTTCGTCGGTCGCGGTTCGCCGGTCGCGCGGCGGAGGACGACTGACGACCGACTAGAACACCTGGCAGAGAACTTCCCCGCCGACATTTTCCTCACGGGCCTGATGGTCGGCCATGACGCCCTTCGGGGTCGACAGGATCGCGATGCCGAGGCCGTTGGCCACCTGCGGGATCGTCTTGACGGACGCATAGACCCGGCGCCCCGGCTTCGAGACGCGAACGATCTCGCGGATCACCGGCTGGCCCTCGAAATATTTCAGCTCGATCTCGATCTCCGACTTTCCGTTATCGAAATCGACCTGGCTGTAATCGCGGATGTAGCCCTCGGTCTTGAGAACGTCGAGCACGCGGGCGCGCAGGCGCGAGGCCGGCGTGGAAACCTTGGACTTCCTGCGCCCCGATGCATTGCGGATGCGGGTCAGCATATCGCCGAGCGGATCACTCATGGACATGGCTCGATCTCCTTACCAGC